>JAEEGJ010025977.1_pt1 | contig 11924 bp, 10 predicted proteins | sample 8958761 | NCBI WGS metagenome assembly JAEEGJ01 (sample SAMN16246546, study PRJNA631951) | gut metagenome | biome: gut microbiome; feature: rumen; material: RS-attached | host: Bos | place: Iran: Karaj | collected 2018-10 | reverse complement strand
GTTTTGACATCTTATATAAGAATTGCCCAAATGCAGCTTGTGCTTTTGGATGTAAGTGAACTTCAGGTTGTTGAATTAACATTATTGGAATATCAGAGAATAAAATATCTACTATAATTGGTAAAATTTGAGAAACTCCATAACCAACAGAAGAGATACGATAACGACTTTCGCCTTTTCGAATTACTAATTCAAATGGAGAAACATCTTGTGTACCAAACCGCGGAGTCTCTACATCATCAAATAATCCACTATTACGTCCAAATTCTCTTAAAATTTCAATTTTATTACTTTTCTTTTTTATTGCATTTTTTATTACAAACGGTGTATTTGCACCTTCAGAAGAAAAAGATACTTTTGTACCTGCATATATAGATTGTGGTTTTGCTCTAATTGGAGCAATATACATAGATGGTGCAATATTTGGACTATCAAAAATATTCTTTTTCGTAAAATGTTTGTTTACATTTTTATCTTCTGAAAATAAATAACTAGAGTAAAAATATAAAGGTACATTTCCAATCATAGGTTTTTTTATTTGAGACACTTTTATTTTCTTAAAATCTTTTGAATCAATCAGTTGCAATATTTCATTTACTTGAGAATAAGAAAAATCAATTTTATTTATAAACTTGTAATTGATACTTTTAGGATTAAAATAAATAATCAATAAATTATTTTTAAAATATAATATTTGTCTATTCGCCCTAGGAATTCCTTCATCATTTTCGAAAGAAAAAATATTAAACGCATCATCTTGTTCATATATACATCCTAACGAAAAATAATCTCTTGTATGGTGTACAGATAATATATCATCAAAAACACCTAATTCGAAATCTTCTGTAGCTAGTTCACCATTCATCCAAAAAGAAAAACTCGATAATAAAGCAATCGCTTTTATTAAAGAAGATTTTCCCGAACTATTCTCTCCAACTAGGAAATTAACATTTTTTAAGTCAATTATTTGATTTTGTAGCCCTCGAAAATTATCAATGTAATATTTCATTATATTTCTCCTATATTTATTTATATACATATCCCGCTTATACGAGAAATTATTAACTGCTTTAATTTTTGTAATATAGTAATTTCTTTTTGTGCCAAGTCTATATTCTTTTTTATAGGTTCACATAACTTATTAAACTTGCTTATCTTTTCTTCATTAGGAATTGTTAAAATAATATTGCTTAAAATTCCTTGTGTAAGAAGTTGTTGTCCGGTCCCAATATGTCTTTCAAAAAGATTTGATTTCTTTAGAAGATAATAGGCAAAGAATTGTTTATCAGAAAATTTATATTTTGCTTTTATTGCATTATCACTAATCCAGCATTGTGCTTTACAAAGATATGTGCTTCCGCAATACGCACCAACACGACCAATTGCGATACAATTTTCAGCATTTGTTTTATTTGTATAAGACATAATTCCATTTCCGCCATAAATAGGAATGGAACCTAGTTCATCAGGTCTACTTTTTCCATTAGAGAACTCAATTATATCTCCAAAACAATTTTTCCCATTATCAATAATATCCGGAAACATTTCATCAAACAAACACTGTGCCGTCTTTTCCAGATTTTCATTTATCTTCTGCTTAAGCTGGATGCGTTTTGTGATGGCGTTGTAGGTGTTTACGATTTTTTCTTGTTCTTTTAGGTCGGGAACTGGAAGTTCTATTTCGCAAATATCATTCCATGTAATTCCACCGCGGACGCTTCCATCAGTTCTAAACCAGCAGTTTCTATCAAAATCATCTCGTTTAAAAATTAACATTAAGAAATCAGGCATAACTTTATTTTCATCTTTTACCCTGAACATAAAATATGCAGGAGAAACAATTGCTGGAATATCTTTCTTATACAAAGAAACGGGCAAACGTTCATCACGACCAACATGCATTGGATTACAGGCAAAAGTATTCATTCTGAGAAGTTTATAATTGCTTAAATCAGTTCCAATTGTATTTGCAACTGATGGCATAAATTCTTTATCAATACTGATTCCAAGAACTTCGGAACTTTCAAGAGATTTATTTCGTTCATCAATGAGTTCTACAATTTCTCCAATCTTTTTATAATTTGCACTCATCTACTTTTCTTCCTCATCTTCCAAGCTATTCGTAAGTTCCTACATGTTGTTTTTCTAGGAAGCAAATTTACTTCCTAGAAAACTTCCTAGGAAATTATTCATCTTTATCCTTTAGAATTATCCATTCACCTTTTTTATCACTGCCAGTTCGATTTATGTATCCGGTATTTTTTAATATAGAACAATGAGTTCTGACACTTCTATCCGAAATATTTAGAGCTGTTGCAATTTCCTGGTTTGTTGCTGAAGGATGCTCTTTTATATAATCAAAAGTTTGTTCTGCCGTTTTTGGAAAAACAGAAGGAATATTTTTCATTCTTTTAGAGAGCCGTTTTGATATATCTGCAAAATATTCACCTCTAAAAAACTGTGTTTTAAATTCAATATTTGAATCGATAAATTTTGGTGGATTTACTCTAGCATCAGCACAAGAATTTCTAATTCGTCTTAATCCTGACCCCCATTCTTCCATAAATCCAATTTTCTGGAATACCTTTGCAAGAACTGGATTTCGTAATTTTGAAACACCATCCAAGGCTTGTTCTAGGGTTAAATCATGTACAAGTGAACCAGGAGAAATAATATCTATACGATCTTCGTAAATTGCAATTTGAACATGTTCGGGATATAGATAATTTCTATGAACAACAGCATTTACAATTGCTTCTCGAATAGCATCAGGAGGAAATTCGTACTTATTCTTTCCCTGAATTCCGTCTATTTCCATACCAACTTTAATATTCTTAATTACAAATTGAAAAGCATCTTCAATTTGTTTATATAGTGGGCCAGAGCAATCTAGTCTATCTAAAAATATGGATTTATCGGTTCCTTTGAATGCTGCGCATCTAACAACACTCTGTTGAAATGCAGGTAATTCAACACTCGAGAGAATACCAAATGCATTACTTGGCATTAAGTCAGAACCATTTCTAACCAATAAACCTAATGACTCCAGAGTATCTATTGTTACATCAGGAGAATATACATCTACTTTTTTTATCATTGAACTTAGTTCATCACAAAGAGTTTTAATTTTTACTTCATTAAAAAATCGATCATTTGAATAGAGTTCGCGACTAGGAATTGAATCAAAGGAACTTCTTTTTCCAATTAGTTCCAGTTCATAGAGATTCTTTTCATCTGCAAGTCTGGATGTTGCGCCAACACGAATGAAAGAACCATTTTCTTTTCCCAATGATTTTATGTAATATGGACAGTTATTGCTACTAAAGATTTGAACAACAACAACAGATTTTCCATGTTTATTCGTTTCCACAGTAATCTTTGGAGATATTTGGGGTTCTATATTATCAGAAATTGAATTTGCAATTGCATCTATTAGCTTTGACTGGTCATTTTCGGGAATGGGAATAATTTCTTTTGTTTTGTCGTCTACGCCAAAGACAATAAAACCACCAGAAGTATTGCTGAATGCACTTACTGTTTTTAGGAATTTATTTTTATCTTGAGCCCATTCTCGTTTTAATTCGAGATTTAAGCCTTCACCTTTTTGAATCAATCCAAAACTAAAATTCATACTCTTCCTCCTACAGTTTTATCTCGTATGTTAAATCAAGGATTCGGAATTGCTAACGTAATTCCAAGCATAAATTATTTAAATATTTTCCGTTAGGAAAATCGAATCCGTGTGACACATTTCCTCCAAGTTTTTTATAATTTGCACTCATTTCAAAATCTCCCAGTGTCCGCCTTTTGGGGAGCCTTGGCGTTTTATGAAGCCCTTTTCCACAAGTGAAGCAAGCTGCTTTTCTACTGCGCGGCTTGTTATGCCGATTTGTTCGGAAAGTTTTTTGGCAGAGAGTTTTGGATTTTCTTTTAAGAGTTCTAGAATTATCTCCGAACTTTTTTGATTATCTCCGAACTTTTTCTCCGAACTTTTACCATTATCTCCGAACTTTTTGATGTATTCATCATAATCAATATGGGTGTAACGGTTTTTAAGTTCGTTATTTTCGCCTAAAATAAGGTTGCGGAAGAAGCGTTCTAGATACACTGTATTTTCTTCAATTCCTGCTTTAAGATTTTTGTAATTGGCACGCACAAGGGCATTTCTAAAGTACCAGCTGTTTTGGGCAAAAATATCATTATCTACTTTGTAGCCCATTGAACGAAGATACTTGATTGTAAAAACGGCAGTTGTACGAGTATTTCCTTCTCCAAATGCGTGAATCTGCCAGAGCCTTGAAACAAAGAAAGTAATATGCTTTATGATTTCATCTGTAGAAAGTCCTTTGTACTTAAAATTACGTTCCATTTCAAAATCGTAATCAAGAGCGGCTTTTAGTTCAAAAGAAGCTCCGTACATTACGGTATCGCCATTTAATACCCATTCTTTTTTTGTAATGTCGTAATCACGGATTTTACCAGCAAACTTAAAGATGCCTTCAAAAAGTCTTTTGTGAATTGCAATCAGATGAGAAGGACTAAAATTAAAAGATGGCTCACTGAGAATCTGAGCAATACGGCTGGAAACTTTATCGGCCTCTTCGGTTCTTTCATCATCCTGATTTCGGGCTGTGCGGCTTTCATAATATGAATCAATCAGATTTTTTGCTTCATCAAAAGAAAGTTCACCTTCAATATTCTTTTTTGCGGTTTCATATAAATATGAAGAAGGCTTAAGACCATCAACCTGCTGCAAACCAATGGCTGTAGACCAGGCAAGTGTTTTGTCTTTTTTGCTTGCATCTGTATGGCGGATGTATTCTTCAAAATCAATTTCGTATGGATTTTTTTCTGACATATCATCCTCCTACAGTTTAATTTCGTAGCCCAAATCTTTGAAAACACCAAGCAGTTCTTTTTTGCTTTCTTCTTCCTGTTTGAGGAGGTCTGTCAGTTCAGATTGAAGAGCTTTCATTGCAGAATCATAGTCTTGAGTTTCATCGCGGTTTACAAATTCAATGTAGCGGCTTGGAACAAGATTGTAGCCTTTTTCTACGATTTCTTTTTTGTTTGCGCTGTAGCAGAATTCCGGAATATCTTTGTAAGTTTCGTTTGCTCCGGCCTGCTGCCATGCGTGGAAAGTTGTTGTTACTTTGTCTCGATCTTCCTGAGTAAGTTCGATATATTTCTTTTCAAAAGGACTACCCATCTGGCGAAGATCCATAAAGAGAACTTCTTCTTCACGGTTGCGATAGTTTTTGATTTTTCCGTTTTGTTCAACAGTGCGGCTCTTTTTGTTTTTGTTCAAAATCCAGAGCGTTACGGAAATATCTGTCGTATAAAAAAGGTTTCTTGGAAGAATTACGATTGCTTCTACAAGATTGTTTTCTATGAGCTGCTTACGGATTTCTAATTCCTGTCCTTCACCGCTTAATGCACCATTTGCAAGAAGGAAGCCTGCAGTTCCGTTAGTGCTGAGTTTTGAAACCATGTGCAAAATCCAGCCGTAGTTTGCGTTGCTTGTTGGAGGAACAGTATAGCCATTCCAGCGGGCATCGTTTACAAGTTCATTTTCTGCACGCCAGTCTTTCTGATTAAATGGTGGATTAGCCATTATGTAATCAGCGCGTAAATCTTTGTGAAGGTCGTTTGTAAAAGTGTTGGCAGCTTTTTCTCCAAGGTCGCAGGGAATACCACGAATTGCAAGATTCATCTTTGCAAGCTTATATGTAGTAGTTGTTCCTTCCTGGCCATATACAGAAATGTCTTTTGAGTTTCCTGCATGATTTTCTACAAACTTAAGCGACTGAACAAACATACCACCGGAACCACAGCAAGGGTCATAGATTTTTCCCTTGTATGGCTCAATCATTTCTGCAATAAGATTTACAACAGATTTTGGTGTATAAAATTCTCCCTTTCCTTTTCCTTCTTGAAGGGCAAATTTTGTAAGAAAGTATTCATACACACGGCCCATTATGTCGTTTTCTTTATCTGCATTTGTCTGGATGTTATTTATTTCATCTAAGAGCGCCGCAAGCTTTGAAACATCAATTCCAAGTCGGGAATAATAGTTATCTGGAAGCGCGCCCTTTAATGAAGGGTTCTGTTTTTCTATTGTGTTGAGCGCTGTATCTATTTTAAGAGCTATATCATTCTGTTTTGCATTTTGCATGATGAATGACCAGCGGCTTTCTTCCGGCACAAAGAAAACATTTTTCATTGTGTAGAAAGACTGAACATCTAAGTATTTTTCTTTGCCTTCTGCTTTAAGTTCTTCACGGCGGGCATTAAATTTATCATTTACAAATTTCAAAAAGATGAGACTTAGTACAACATGTTTATATTCAGCAGGTTCAACCGTTCCACGAAGTTTGTCGCATGCCCCCCAAAGAGAGTCTTCAAAACTGACTTGTTTTTTTGCTTTAGCCATTTATATATAATACTCCATACTTTTTATTCTATTACATGAAAGTGCCAAAAATTGACACTATGAAAAGTTATTTTGTTATAACAATTATATCACTTTTTGTTTGATTTGACTTAGTTTTTTTGTTGATAATTGATATTAAATCATTGTAGATGTTTATTATCTAGATGTGTTATAATTAAATAGTCCGAGTTCTGATATATCAGCCTGGGGCAACGAAAGGCACCTTTGGTGCCTTGTTTTATTTATCTATCTGAAATTACTTCCCAGTGACCGTTTTTGTCTGCGCCTACTCGTTTTATTAAATTCATATTTTCAAGTTTTCTTAGATTTACTCTGACGGTTTCTCTTGTTCGCTCAAGCTTTTCTGCCAGTTCATCGTAAGTATAAGAAGGATTGTCTTTCAGGAGATTTAATAATTCAGCTTGGATTTTATTTACAGGCAGATTTACAGGCAGATTTACAGGCAGATTTACAGGCAGATTTACAGGCAGATTTTTCACAGAAACTTTATTTTTTTCTCCGAACTTGTTCATAGACTTATTAAACTCTTCAATTTCTTTCTGTAAATGTTTTGCATGCAAAGTCATCATAACAGATTCGAAAATTTGTCCATCTTCGTTTTCTCTTGAATCAACAAGAGCCTGAATATATTCTGCTTTATCTTCTTTTAATACTTTTGAAGGAATTAGATTAAACTCCCACTGAAGAAGATTCATTAAAAGGCGGCTCATTCTTCCATTGCCGTCTGCCCAGGGGTGGATTGTTACCAGTTCGTAATGTGCCCAGAAGCTGAGAGTGTAAACAGCAAGAATATCTGAAGAGTAAAGATTCTTTCTTCTTTGATTTAATTCATTACAAAAAGCTTCTAATTTTGCAGGTACTTTTTGATATGGCATATAAGAGGCCCCTGCAAGTCCGGCCTTTACATTAACTTTTCTAAGTTGGCCTTTTGCCGCAGAAAAATCACCTGAAATTGTATGATACTCACTACCCGTTCGAGCCATCACTATTGCAGAAAGATTTATAAGAGAATCAACTGTAATCTGAGGATGCTGCTTAATCCATTTTATTCCGTAATCATAAGCATTCTTCAAATCAAGATTCATCATCTGCTCAACCATCGTTCGTTTGCTTGATGTAATTCCTTCATCAAACAAAAGCTGGGCTTCTACTTCTGTTACGGTTGAACCTTCGATTGCGGTGGAATGTGTAATGATTGAATACAGATAAAACTTTTCCCAGTCTATCTGATCTTTTATTCCGAGTGAGTAATATTCATCTAAGATTTGCTGTAAGCTTCGCTCTTTCATTACAACTTTCCTTCTGTTGTAATTTTAGTTTAACACGTATTAAATATTTTTTATAGTAATTAAAACAAATCCAGCATGGAGTCCAGGTAGATGGCTTCGCGGACTTCCAGCTGGTGTTCTGGTTTTGTCATGTAGTATAAGATGAACTCTAAAAGGATTGCGGAGCCCAGGCCGCGGCCTTCTAGTTTGAAGTTTGTGAAGCCCATTGGAAGATAGGTTTGCTGGATGTCCTGAATGCTGATGAAGGCGGGATTTTTCATGGCTTTGGAGAACTTGTAGCCGCCCTGGCCGTCTTTGCCGGTGCATTTGTGGTCGGGGATTTCTTCGCTTGCAGTGGCTAGATTTTTTCTGCTTACATTTTCGTAGCAGGCTTTGCGGGAGGTACAATTTATGTCGCAGCATTCGTTGCAGAGGAACTCTACTTTGTCTTTCTGGCCTTGTGTCAGGCTGGCGAGCTGGTTTAAGGATTTGTTCAGGCGGAAGTCTGGGACTACGTATTTGAAGTCGGGGCGGTTCAGTTCTGCGAGGAAGTCCTGAAAGTTTGTGAGGACTTTTGTTGTTGAGGAAATCAAGTAGAAATCTGGATATTTGTTTTTGAGGTAATCCAGTAGTAAGTCTGAATGCACTATGACGCCGCTCGGTACTTGTGTGCCTTCAAAAAGCTTACACAAGTCATTGCATTTTTTATCTGCAAGATGTTCTTCCTGTAATAAAGAATTGCTGAAAGTTAGTCTGGCGGAGATGTTGTATTCATCCATCAAGGCATGGACATCACGAGCATTCGCATTTCCACAGCTGGTTCTTCCCCCGCCCCACAAACAGCCCTCGGGTGCGCCGTAAATTGAAGCGATGTCGCACCAGTCGTAGAACCAGTTGCGGTGCTGGTGGTAAAGCGGCAGAAAGACTTTATAGAATTCATAAAACTCGAAAAGCCCGGGGAGATGGTAATGCGCAATTTTTTGCGGGGTCACGGTGATGCCTACATTCCAAACCACTGTGCTGCGGTCTGGTCGGCAAGCTGAAGCAAAATAACCAGAGGGTTTTGCAGAAAGTTTGAATAGTTGAAGCCCTCGCTGTCCGACAAATCAGAAAAGCCCATGTGGCGGCTTACTGCTTCAATTACCATGCGGTTGTTTATGATCGAAGGAAGAATCTCAATCATCATGAGAACGGATTCGTTTCCGTGGCCCAGGTTGCGGTTGTCATTGAGAGTTTTGTAGAATGGCTGCTTTATCCAGTTGCCGGTGATGTCTTTTGTGTTGCGGTACTCTACTCCGTAAAAGCCTGTCTTGCAGAAATCATGACAAAGGGCGGCAACAAAAATGTCGTAGGCATGCACGGTGTACTTGCCAGCCTCCGGCGAAGTATAAAAGTTTTCAAGCACAGTATGGGCAAACTCAAGGCTCTGCTTAATTACCATGAGGGTGTGAAGTGAAAGTCCGCCCTTGAAGTTTCCGTGGAAACGAGTAGAAGCCGGCGCTGTCCAGAAGTCGGTTTTATCCAGCCAGTCTTTCATGCTGGCCGCTTCGGTAGAGTCCTTCATGATGTAGTCTATCATTTCTGTGATGCAGGGCTTAACCGCATCAATCACACTTTTGCCGTCCGGCTGGCATGGCGAAAATTCATTATAGATATCCAAAAGTTCATTTACTTCTGTGTACAATTCCTGTCTTTCAATGTCTGTCATTTTAACCTCTATTTTTTAATATATCACAATCAATCCAAAATTGTAATTTCTACGCGGCGATTTAGTGCCTTTCCCTCCGCGGTTTCATTCGATGCAATCGGTTTTTTGCTGCCGCTTCCCTTACAGATAAAGCGCTCACTGCCAATACCACGCTTTGCAAGGGCAGCCGCAATAGAATCAGCTCGCTCTTTAGAAAGCTTTAATTCTCCTGCCTCGTAGCCGGTGTCGGCGGTATGACCTTCAATCAAAAATTGTGCACCTTCAGCAAGCCGAAGTATTTCCGCAATCTGGTCCAGGCGTTTTTCTTCACCCGGCAGTAGTTCGGCGCTGTCTGCCTTGAACTGCAGGTTTTGTATTGTAAGGCGGATTCCCGCTTCTGTGTTGTCTACAGAAATCGGGGCTGCCTGTCTGGAAGACTGTTTTGCCTGGTGTTCTTCGATTTGTTTTTTGAGTTTTTCCGTTTTTGTTTTTGTGTCTTTTCCGGCTGATTTACCTGATGCAGCTGCTTTATCTTTTTTATCCGGATTTCCCCCGCTTACCCATTCGCTGGTGTTTACAGGCTCCCAGGAATCATCCTTATCAAACTGATCAGAACTAACATTTCCGGCAGAGCCAGCAGCTATCGGTCTCTGCAGCAGCATTTCCGCCTCTTCATCATCCAGCAGATCCATTTTTTTCAAAGCCGCAATCAGCTTGCTTCTGTCAATTGCCGGCGGATATTCAGTGAACAAAGAAATAGTTCCCTTGTACTGATATTTATTTCCATCTTTATAAATAAAAGTCTCATCAACCGAATCGCGGATAACAAGAGCCGCTCCACTGGCCTTGCTTACAATAATCGTTGCCTTATGACTTCCCTGAGCCGCAGACAATTCCTTGTCTCCACCCCAGTCCACATACATCGTAGTTCCACCAGTTCCATAACGGGTCGCCCATTCAGCAGTTATCAGATAGACCGGCTCTCCGTTATAATTATCATCACCAGTATAAGTGTAGCGGACATAAATCGGCATTTTAGTAACGATGCCTTTGGAAAGAGGATCCACCGCCCTCATAGCCTTAGCTTCCCAGATATCACCCTTTTTGATTTTCTTAGCAGTAAAGGCAGGAAAGCTTCTAAAGCTCGGGTATCCGTTATCAACAAGCATAGTCAGGTTGCCGTCGCTGTTGATAATAAAGGAAGAAGGAATTGCCTCGTGAATTCCTAGCGCAACCTGAGCCTTGTTACGGTTAGTATCCTGATCTACGTAAAAATCACCCTCGTAAACAAGCCCTTTGTCTGTCCAGCCCGGAATAATAAAAGCAGATACAATTTTACTCTGAAGCCCTACATAACGCCCGTTCTGATATACGCGAAGGTCGCTGCGTTCCGTAAACTTATAGTTGCGGCTTCCCTTATAAGAAATAGTTTCGCTGCCATTGCCGCCGTCGGGAAGCTCCCCCAGCGGATGATTAATGGCAGACTGCCCCGTCACAAAAAAAGTAAGACAAAGAAAACTTAAAAGCGAAAGGACGATTTTTTTCATTTAGATTCCAAGATCCTCGCCAACAAGAATAACCTTAATGCGGCCTTCCGGCTTACAGATGCGGGTCTCAACAAATTGAGCACAGATAGACTGAGGGCTCAGACAGTCGCCGCACTCGCCGGTCTTTGCACAAGGAGTAGCATCACAAAAGCGCATAGCGTTTACAGGAGCAGTATAGCTTCTTACTTTTGAATAAGCCGCATCCATATCAGGAACAATCTTATTCATACCTGCAATCACAAGAATATTTTTAGGACCATAGCAGAGAGCAGCCACACGGTTACCCTTACCGTCAATATTAAAAAGCTCGCCGTCTTCAGTAATGGCATTAGAGCTCATAAGGAAGAAGTCTGCGTTCAAAGCCTGGTGCATGATTTTCTCACGCTCGTCCGGAGACTTAGCAGTATCGCGGTCAATCAGATTGTAGCCCTTATCAGCAAGAACTTTTTTGATTCCCAGCTGGTCAACAGTAGTAGTTCCACCCCAGGAAACAGAAGCGCCACCAGGAATCAGCTCCAGCACCTTAGCGGCAACATCCTTACTATCAGATACATAATAAGCCTCAAAATGTCTCTTCTTCAAAGCCTCCACAACCTTAGGGCCGGCTAAATCATTACGTTTTTTCAGTGGTTCTAACATATTTGCTCCTGAAATAAATATAAAATATTATATCACACGGATTCGATTTTGCTAACGCAAAATCATATATAAAATTTAAAAATATTGGAAAATTGTTAGATTTTCCGAATCCGTGTGACAATATTAAATTTTATTATTTTTAGTAATTCTATTGTTATAACTGGGTATTTAGGGTAAACTATCTTACTTTATAATATTTATCACACAGCGAATTCGCTGTTTCGTAGTGGAGAACGTTTATGTCGAACAAAGGCACAAATCAGTATTACATTACCAGACAGGATTCCACAGAATCTAATGCCCGCAGCTACCCGCGAAAATTTCCGTTC
>JAEEGJ010025976.1_pt1 | contig 11924 bp, 11 predicted proteins | sample 8958761 | NCBI WGS metagenome assembly JAEEGJ01 (sample SAMN16246546, study PRJNA631951) | gut metagenome | biome: gut microbiome; feature: rumen; material: RS-attached | host: Bos | place: Iran: Karaj | collected 2018-10 | reverse complement strand
ATCAACCGCACTGCCAACCGTGTTCATCAGGCAATGGAGGCATTCATCCACAACATGAACACCATTCACAGCCGTGGTGGCAACCAGGTGGTGTTCAGTTCCATCAACTATGGAACCGACATCAGTGCCGAGGGGCGCTGTATCATCCGCGAACTGCTGCACTCCACATGGGAGGGTGTGGGTAATGGCTCTACTGCAATCTTCCCAATTCAGATTTGGAAGAAGAAAAAAGGTGTGAGCTATCTGCCCGAGGATCCAAACTACGACCTCTACAAGCTTGCATGCAAGGTGACAGCACGCCGCTTCTTCCCTAACTTCGTTAACCTTGATGCTACCTACAACTTTCACGAGCAGTGGGACATCAATGATCCTGAGCGTTACAAGTATGAGGTTGCCACAATGGGTTGCCGCACACGCGTGTTTGAGAACCGCTTTGGCCCTAAAACGAGTATTGGCCGCGGTAATATCTCATTCTCTACCATTAACATTGTGCGCCTCGCTATCGAGTGTATGAAGATTGAGGATAGGGAAGAGCGCATAGCCGAGTTCTTCCGCAAGCTCGACCGCGTGCTCGACATTACTGCACGTCAGCTCGACGACCGCTTTAACTTCCAGAAGACAGCGATGGCAAAGCAGTTCCCACTGCTTATGACTCAGCTGTGGAACGGCAGCGAGAATCTAAAGCCAAACGAGACTATTGAGAGCGTTATCAATCAGGGTACGCTGGGTATAGGCTTCATTGGACTGGCGGAGTGCCTCGTGGCTCTCGTAGGTAAGCACCATGGCGAGAGCAAGGAGGCACAGGAGCTGGGACTGAAGATTATCACCTATATGCGCGACCGTGTGAACGAGTTCTGCGAGCAGTATCACCACAACTACTCCGTACTCGCCACGCCTGCAGAGGGTCTTGCTGGCAAGTTCACGAAGAAGGACCGCAAGCAGTTTGGTGTCATTCCTGGTGTAACGGATCGCGATTATTACACGAACTCCAATCATGTGCCTGTCTACTATAAATGTTCTGCGCGCCATAAGGCCGAGGTGGAGGCACCTTATCATGATCTGACACGCGGTGGACATATCTTCTATGTCGAGATCGACGGTGATGCCACGCATAATCCTCAGGTGATTATGAGCGTCGTGGATATGATGGATCAACTGAATATGGGCTACGGCTCAGTAAACCATAACCGCAACCGCTGCATGGACTGTGGCTATGAGAATGCTGCCGACCATTTGGAGGTGTGCCCGAAATGTGGCTCAAAGAACATCGATAAACTGCAGCGCATCACTGGCTATCTCGTGGGAACGACGGATCGCTGGAACAGTGGCAAGCTCGCAGAGCTTAATGATCGCGTGACGCATATCGATCACGGATCGCAAAGTCTTTTCGAGGAATGAGGAACGAAGAATAAACCATGATTCGTGTCCTTGATATTATAGAAGATACGATGGTGGATGGTCCGGGATTCCGGACCTCCATCTATTGTGCCGGGTGCCGTCATCAGTGCCCAGGCTGTCATAACCCCCAGTCGTGGGATTTTAAGGGTGGGCGCGAGATGTCGACGGAAGAGCTGATGCGCATCATCATGGCCGATCCTTTCGCGAACGTCACGTTCTCTGGTGGCGATCCGATGTATCAGTGTGATGGTTTTGCGGAATTGGCACGCGCTATCCATAAGCAGTCGAATAAGGATATCTGGTGCTACACGGGATTTACCTACGAGACGCTCATCACAAGGGCTCAGCGCGAACTGCTGGAATTGCTCGATGTGCTGGTAGACGGTCCGTTCATCGAGAAGCTTCGTGATCCTGATCTCCTTTTCCGGGGCAGTAGCAACCAGCGCCTCATTGATGTGCAGAAAACGCTCTATGCGGGCGAGGTCATCCTTTGGCAGCCTGATGTCAATATCTAATAAGAATCCCCACCAGACTTGGCGGGGATTCTGTTATTCCTGATAAGCATCGAGTTTCTTCAGATAGAACTCACGGAAGTCCTTCCAGTGATAGTAGGGCTCGCAGTCTGTGGGGATGGGCAACCACGACTCCTTCTCGTTGAGCAGGATCTTGAAGAGCACGTCTTTGTCCTGGGGATTCTTGCGATAGAATACCCACTGCACATTCGCAGCCATGGGGAACACGTCGAAGTTGATCCACCCGTTTATATCAAGATCCTCGAGATTCTCAAATTGACGGTCGAAACCATTGAGGCCCAGCAGACAGATGAGTGGCAGCACGATGGTCTCGTGGCCGAAGCGCAGTGTGGCGCCATGGCCCTCTTTGGCGATGGCCTCGTCGGCCTCCTCGATGATCTTCCTGAGCAGGTTGCGCTGTATGTAAGGCTGCGTGCCTCCGTTCCATGGACTTCTGCCGAAGAGCAGATACCAGTAGGCGTTGTATTGCAGCCAGTTGTCGTAGATCTCCTGCGTGGTGTAGATGTTGAAGAGGTTGAAGTTGTGGCGCATCTCCGTGCCCTGCACGCTCGAGGCCAGCTTGAAGATTTGCTGATTGAGCACGTAGCCGTTGATACTGTCGCGATAATATACGCTGTCGTTGAAGAGTCGCCGCATGGCTTGGTCATATATGGCGTGCTTCTTGCAGAACTCCAGGTATCTGGCGTATATATCCTTTGGCATGCGCTTTTTATAGAGAACGCTGTCCTGCAGGTTCATGTAGTACATGTCGTGCTGGCTGGCATCTGAGTGGATGATGAGTTCCGGGTTGTTCCTCACGAGCTGCAACAGCGCGTTCTCCATCGAGATGATGCAGCGGATGACCACCGTACTCTTGGCATCGATGACGGCCTTTCCGCTGAATACCTCTGGGAAGTGATCATACATGCGCTGGGCTATTCCCCTGTGTTGCTCAGCGCCCAGTGGCGTCAGTTCTCCATAGCGGTCGCGGGCTTCCTCGCGTAAGTCTGCGAGCTGCGAGAGTGTTTCCTTGCCCAGCTCACTCAGTTTCCCAGCATCCCCCGCTTTCTTGAACAGCTGGTAAGGCTCTTCATACTCCTTGGCTCTGATGAGGAATCGTGAGCCATGACGGGCATAGGTGCTAATATAGAAGGGTGACTTGCCCTTGGGCGCAGGTGTCAGTTCTACGTCGGGGGCAGGATACGCATAATAATTACTGCCAGCTCTAAAGAGATCGTCCATCAGTTTTTCACGTATGCTTTGTGCTAGTGTTACATGGCTACAGAGTACGCAGAGGACGAGTGTGATATGTTTTCTCATCATTTTTTCCGTTTCCGGTTGCAATTTTTTTCGTTTTCGGTTGCAAATATACGAAAAAGGTTGTATTTTTGCAAAAAAAAAGCGAGGAATATGTCGAAAAAGTCAAAATGGCAGGATGATTACTGGCTTTTGCTGATGGAAATCTACCTGCAGAAGCCTGTAGGAGTCAAGCCCATGTACAGTAAGAAGATGGTGGATCTTAGCCTTGAGCTTCACATAGCCCCCAATGTGCTATTTAATAAGATGTGCCAGATAGCAAACCTGGAGACACCGCGTATTGAGCGCATCTGGGAGACCTATGGTAGCAATCCCAAGAAGCTGTCACGTGCTGTCAGCCTCTATCGTAGCATGAATGGCTTCAACAATGCCGAGGATTTCTACGAGGGAGTTGAGGTGAACGAGAGTTTTGAAAAAGATTTCCGTCCTGTGGGGGACGGCATTGAGTTGACGCCCATCATGCTCACGCTGATTCTCGACCTCTATTTCCGTCTGACGCCTATCACGATGGTCGTGGCCACTCCCGAGGTGCAGCAGCTGGCTCGTCTCATGAAGGTGAAGCCTCAGGAGGTGGTCGATGTGCTCGAGGTGTTCCAGTACTGCGATCCTTATCTGAAGCGTCGTGAGGTGACATTCAGTCCCTTGTTCTTGCCATGCCAGCAAGTGTGGCGTCGCTTTGGCAATGCCGATACCGAGGCCCTCGCTTCGTATGCAGAACAGTTGAAAGAGTATTTTAAGTAGTTTAAAGTTTAGAGTTTATTGTGAACGATAAGTACGGTCAGATACAGGAACAGGCACTACAGCAGAAGCAGGGGCAGATATTCTCTCACCAGCAGCTGTTGCAGGCATCATTGGTAGAATTGCCAGTGGCGCAGCTCGTCGATCGTATCAATACCGAGATGAATGATAACCCTGCCCTCGAGGTAGCGGGGCCTGGCGATGAGGATTATGCCGAGGGTCAGGACTATATGGATGGTGCAGACACAGCGAATCCTTCTGATGAGGATTTCGAGACGCGCAACGAGCGCGAGGAGCGACAGTCGGCACTCGACGATGCCCTCAGTGCCATGGGGCGCGATGATGAGGATCTGCCTGCCTATCCCTCAGGAGGCTCCTACACCGAGGAGCGCGAAGAGATGGTCTATGGCGAGAATACTTCCTTCTACGACCAACTGAAGGAGCAGATGGGCGAGACGGATATGACCGAGCGTCAGCGCTATATCATGGAATATCTCATAGGATCGCTCGATGACGACGGACTGCTCCGTAAGGAACTCTTCGCCATCAGCGACGAACTGGCCATCTATCATAATGTCGATGCCACGGAGCATGAGATAGCCGAGGTGCTCGCGATGCTGCAGGAGTTCGACCCTGCAGGTATTGGCGCACGCAACCTTCAGGAGTGCCTCTTGTTGCAGATCGAGCGCCGCGATCCTTCGCGCCTGCAGGATCTGATGAAACGCGTGGTGAACAATTACTTCGATGCCTTCACGAAGAAGCATTGGCAGAAGATACAGGCCGCACTTAGTCTGAACGACGAGCAGGCTGCTGCCCTCTTCCGTGAACTGCGGAAGCTGAATCCACGCCCTGGAGCCTCACTGGGTGAGACCATGGGCAGGAGTATGCAGCAGATAACGCCCGACTTCATTGTCGATACCCAGGACGACGGTACCGTCACCTTCACGCTCAACAATGGTGAAGTGCCCGAGCTGAAGGTGTCGCAGTCGTTTGCTGATTCGATGAAAGAGTATCAGCAGAATAAGGATAATCTGAGCCGACAGACCAAGGAGGCGCTGCTCTATATCAAGAAAAAGGTGGATGCCGCACAGGGCTTCATCGAGGCCGTGAAGGTGCGCCGCCACACGCTTACCATCACCATGCGGGCTATCATACAGCTGCAGCACCAGTTCTTCGTCGATGGCGATGAGTCGTCGTTGCGCCCGATGATTCTCAAGGATGTGGCCGAGAAGACGGGGCTCGATCTCTCGACAGTTTCGCGTGTCAGCAATTCCAAGTATGCGCTCACGCGCTGGGGCACGTTCCCGCTGCGCTACTTCTTCAGCGATGCCATCACCACCGAGAGCGGTGAGGAACTGTCTACGCGTCAGATCAAGGCAGCGCTGCGCGACATGGTCGACGGTGAGGATAAGCAACATCCGATGAGTGATGATATCATCAAAGAGAAACTCTCAGAGATGGGATACCCCATAGCTCGTCGTACGGTGGCGAAATACCGTGAGCAACTGGGAATCCCGATTGCAAGATTGAGAAAATGAGTAAAGGTCGAAATCGCGAAAAGAGCATTATTTTGACAGCTCGGGTGGTGAGCATGCTGTTCACACCGTTCTATCTGCCGCTGGTGGGAATGATGGCACTGTTTTCCTTCAGCTACCTCGGACTGATGCCCTGGGGCTATAAGCTTCAGGTGCTCACGATGGTCTATCTCTTTACCATCCTCCTGCCCTCGGTGCTCATCCATCTCTACCGTCGTTATCGGGGATGGACGCTCATCGAGTTAGGCCATAAGGAGCGTCGCGCCGTGCCTTACGTCATCTCCATCCTCTGTTATTTCTTTTGCATCTACCTGATGGATCTCCTTCACATCCCCCATTTCATGGGCACCATCCTCTATGCGGCATTGTTCATCCAGGTGGTCTGTGCCCTCATCAATGTGTGGTGGAAGATTTCCACCCACACAGCAGCCATCGGTGGAGTGGCAGGAGCGCTCTTTGTCTTCGGTGAACTCTTCGGTTTCAATCCCGTGTGGTGGCTCTGCGTGGTACTGATCCTCGCCGGCATCCTCGGCACCAGTCGTATGATTTTGCGCCAGCATTCTCTGTTGCAGGTCCTTGCCGGCTTCATCGTCGGCATCGTGTGCTCAGTCGTCGGACTCATTTATTTGTAAGAATGAAATAATGAAATAATAAAAAAATGAAGCCATTAGTCAGTATTATCATGGGCAGCACGAGCGACCTGCCCGTTATGGAGAAAGCCTGTAAGTTGCTCGATGAGATGCAGGTACCTTTCGAAGTCAATGCCCTCTCCGCCCATCGCACACCCGATGCCGTTGAGGCCTTTGCGCGCACAGCCAAGGATCGTGGCATCAAGGTGATCATTGCCGGAGCCGGTATGGCGGCAGCCCTTCCTGGCGTGATTGCAGCCAGCACCACACTGCCCGTCATCGGCGTACCCATCAAGGGCATGCTCGACGGTCTCGATGCCATGCTCTCGATCATCCAGATGCCTCCGGGCATCCCTGTAGCCACTGTGGGCGTGAATGGCGCACAGAATGCAGCCATCCTCGCCGTGGAGATGCTTGCCTTGGGCGATGCCGAGTTGGCTCAGCGCCTCGCCGTCTATAAGGGAAACCTTCGCATCAAGATCGAGAATGCCAACGAAGAGCTCGCAGGTCTGAAGTATAATTTCAAGTGTAATTAATCGTGCAAACTCAAGAATATGTACAAACGACGTTTTAGCACAGAGGCCCGTGTCGGCAACATCGGCATCGGAGGCACCAACCCCATCCGCATCCAGTCGATGGGAACGGTAGATACCAATAATACAGAGGGCTGTGTGGCCCAGGCAAAGCGCATCATCGATGCAGGTGGCGAACTCGTACGCTTCACCACACAGGGCACACGCGAGGCCGAGAACATGAAGAATATCTCTGCGCGCCTGAAGGCCGATGGCTATACGACTCCCCTTGTGGCTGATGTCCACTTCACAGCCCATACTGCCGACGTCGCAGCCCTCTACTGTGAGAAGGTGCGCATCAATCCTGGCAATTACGTTGATCCCGGGCGCACTTTCAAGCACCTCGAATATACCGACGAGGAATATGCCGCCGAACTGAAGAAGATCGAGGCGAAGCTTGTGCCCTTCATCAATATCTGCAAGGAGCACCATACCGCTGTGCGTATCGGCGTGAACCATGGCTCACTCTCCGACCGCATCATGTCGCGCTATGGTGATACGCCTGAGGGCATCGTCGAGAGTTGTATGGAGTTCCTCCGCATCTTCCGTCGCGAGAACTTTAGTGATGTCGTCATTTCCATCAAGGCCTCGAACACCGTCGTGATGGTCACCACCGTGCGCTTGCTCGTCAAGACGATGGACGCAGAGGATATGCACTATCCCCTCCACCTTGGTGTCACAGAGGCTGGCGAGGGCGAGGATGGCCGCATCAAGAGTGCCGTAGGCATCGGCGCCTTGCTCACCGAGGGCATTGGCGACACCATCCGCGTGTCACTCTCCGAAGAGCCAGAGTGCGAGATTCCCGTTGCCCGCAAGCTCGTCGATATGATCCAGGAATGTGCTGCCCTGCGCGAAGAGGCCGAGGCCAGCATCAAGGATGACACCATCACACTGACCCTCGATGCGCCAGACTGGGAGACGCTCCAGCTGAAAGCCGCGATGGCCGTTGGTGCCTTGCTCATCGATAAGAAGGCTCATCAGCTGATAATCACTACTCCTTCCTCCTCCCTCGTTCCTCCATCCTCGAGCTTAAATGAGCTCTCTGATGCCATCCTTCAGGCAGCGCGCATCAAGTTCACGAAGACGGAGTACATCTCCTGTCCGGGTTGTGGGCGCACGCTCTATAACCTGCAGGAGACCATCGCCCGCATCAAGGCAGCCACGAAGGATCTCGTGGGACTGAAGATAGGCATCATGGGCTGCATCGTGAACGGTCCCGGTGAGATGGCCGATGCCGATTACGGATATGTAGGAGCTGGTCGTGGTAAGATCTCGCTCTACAAGGCGAAGGAATGTGTCGAGAAAAACATCCCCGAGGAAGAAGCCGTCGAGAAACTTCTCGAACTGATCCGCAAGGACCGTGCATAATCAAACACACAATCCCCGCCAACTGGCGGGGATTGTGTGTTAGTGCAGGGTCATACTTTTATGAACCCGATGCGCCTGCGGTTATCCTTCGGTCTTACGCGAAGTGCAGCCAGCAGACCCGGGGGGCTGCGCCAGACCCGAGGCCTGCGGGTTCCACTTTCGGATCTCTATGAGAGACGCGGCTGAATAAAAAGCAGCATTTCTCTACCATAGAATAAAAAGTTTCTTTATTTCTCCAAGATCTTCATCAGCTCCTTCATGCCCTCTGAGGCGCCCTTCTGAATCTGGAAGACGCGGCTGCCAGCATTGATGGGATTAGGATCGATGAGATAGATTGGTGCATCAGGCTTGGCGTAGTGCATCAGGCCTGCGGCGGGATATACCACCAGCGACGTGCCGATGATGATGAGGATATCTGCCTGCTGCACTTCCTCGGCAGCCACAGTGATGTTGGGTACCGCCTCACCGAAGAACACGATGAACGGTCTGAGCAGCGAACCGTCGCCCGCCTTCGTACCTGGCTCCACCTCACAGTTCTCTGGGGTCAGCTGTATCTGGTAGCGCGGATCGTCCACGTTGTAGCTTGAGCAGACCTTCATCAGCTCGCCGTGCAGATGGATCACTTTCGTCGATCCTGCCATCTCGTGCAGATTGTCCACGTTCTGTGTCACCACCGTCACGTCGTAGTTCTCTTCGAGCTTGGCCACAAGTTTGTGACCCTCGTTGGGCTGCACACCCCAGCATTTCTTGCGGAGCATGTTATAGAAGTTCGTTACGAGCGTGGGATCTGCCTCCCAGCCTTCGTGAGTGGCCACTTTTGCCACGGGATAGTTCTCCCACAAACCATCAGCATCGCGGAAAGTCTTCAGTCCACTCTCCACCGACATGCCAGCACCTGTTAATACTACAATCTTTTTCATACGTATTCGCATTATTTTTCTGCAAAGATACGATTATTTTTCCGACAAAAGAACAAAAGTAACAAAAATTATATGTTCTTATGGCCTTATATCAAAAAATTCTTGTACCTTTGCAGCCGATTTTTGAGAATACACATTATTATATATAGTTTGTGGTTTAGATTTTATAGTTTTTAGATATGGATAAATTAAGTTATGCTTTAGGTTTGGGCATCGGACAGCAGCTTGCCCAGATGGGTGCTGAGAGCATCAGTGCCGAGGACTTCGTTCAGGCCATCAAGGACGTGATTGAGGGCAAGGAGTTGCAGGTGTCTCACCGTGAGGCTCAGGTGATTGTGCAGGATTATTTCCAGCAGCAGGAGAAGAAAATGCAGGCTCAGCGCGAGGCGCAGGGTAAGATGCACAAGGAGGCTGGCGAGAAGTTCCTGGCAGAGAACAAGAATAAGGAAGGTATCGTGACGCTGCCCAGCGGCTTGCAGTACCAGGTGCTGAAAGAGGGCAACGGCAAGAAGCCTACCGCCAAGGATACGGTGATGTGCCACTACGAGGGAACGCTCATCGACGGTACCATCTTCGATAGCAGCTATCAGCGCGGCGAGCCTGCCACATTCCCCCTGCAGCAGGTCATTGCTGGTTGGACCGAAGGTCTGCAGCTCATGCAGGAGGGTGCTAAGTACCGCTTCTTCATCCCTTACCGCTTAGGTTACGGTGCAGGTGGCGCAGGTGCTTCGATTCCTCCCTATGCCGCTCTCGTCTTCGATGTTGAGCTGATTCAGGTGGTTTAAGGTTTACGGTTTACAGTTTACGGTTTAGAGTTTAAAGTTTTAGTTTTTAGTAATATGAAGAAATTTACATTTGCTGCAGTAGCAGCAGTAGCCGTAATGATGATTGCATCATGTGGCAGCAAGACTCCAAGAGCGAGTCTGAAGAGTGATGTCGACACTTTGAGTTACGCCATCGGTATGGCTCAGACTCAGGGTCTGAAGGAGTATCTCGTAGGCAGTCTCGATATTGACACCGCTTACATCAACGACTTTATCAAGGGTCTCAACGAGGGTGCCAATGCTGGCGACAACAAGAAGAAGGCTGCTTACTATGCTGGTATCCAGATTGGTCAGCAGATCTCTAATCGTATGATGAAGGGTATCAACCACGAGGTGTTCGGCGATGATTCTACGAAGACCATCTCACTGCGCAACTTCATGGCAGGTTTCGTGAGTGGTGTGACTGGCAAGAACGGTCTGATGACTGTTGATTCTGCCTCTAATGTTGCTCAGCGCCTGATTCAGGACATCAAGGCCCGTGAGCTCGAGGCTCAGTATGGTGAGAACAAGGTTGCTGGTGAGAAGTTCCTCGCCGACAATGCGAAGAAAGAGGGTGTTGTAACCCTGCCCAGCGGTGTGCAGTACAAGGTGATCAAGGAGGGTACAGGTGCCATTCCTGCTGATACCTCTCTGGTAAAGGTTAACTACGAGGGTCGTCTTATCAACGATTCTATCTTCGACAGCTCATACAAGCGTGGCAACCCCACCACCTTCCGTGCAAACCAGGTGATCAAGGGTTGGACCGAGGCTCTCTGCAAGATGCCTGCAGGTTCTATCTGGGAGGTGTATATTCCTCAGGAGCTGGCTTACGGCGAGCGCGAGCAGAACATCATCAAGCCGTTCTCAGCCCTGATTTTCAAGATCGAACTGCTCGAGGTTAATCCTAAGAAGTAATTATGAAGCAGTTGTTCATCATGGCACTCGCACTCGTGGCGAGTGCTTCTTCTTTTGCCCAGCTGCGCACCAGCTCCGACTCCGTGAGCTATGCAGCAGGCGTGTATGTCACCAATGGCCTGGTGCCTTTCCTCGTGCAGCAGCATCAGGTAGACACCGCCTATATGGCCGATTTCGTGCGCGGCTTCCGTGAGGTCGTGAGCACCTCTGACGATCCCAAGATGAAGGCCTATCTCGTGGGCATGCAGATTGCGCAGCAGCTCAATGAGCGCATGCTGCCTGGTATCACTCAGGAGTTCAAGGACTCTCCCGACTCGATTATCACCAGCCGTTTCTACGATGGTTTCGCTGCAGCCCTCCTGCAGGACACCACCACTTTCACCACTGCTGCTGCCGAAAAGTATTTCCTCGCCAAGCGTGAGGCCGACAAGGCAGCCCGCGAGGAGCGCCTCTACGGTGCCAACCGTACCGCAGGCCGTGAGTTCCTCGCTGCCAACGCCAAGAAGGAGGGTGTCATCACCCTGCCCAGCGGTCTGCAGTATAAGGTGCTCGTGAAAGGCGAAGGTCAGGTGCCCCTCACCACCGATCGTGTGAAGGTACATTACGAGGGTCGTCTTATCGACGGCACGGTCTTCGATGCCTCCAAGAAGCATGGCGACGAGCCGATGGAGCTCTCGCCCACCAATGTCATCAAAGGCTGGACAGAAGCCCTCACGATGATGCCCGTCGGCTCGAAGTGGCAGTTGTATATCCCCTACGAGCTGGCCTACGGCGATCGCGACACGGGAACCATCAAGCCCTTCAGTGCCTTGATTTTTGATATCGAACTGGTAGGTATTTGTGAGAAATAAGTAAGTGTGTCACGGAAAGTGACACACTTTTTTAATTTTTTCCGTGAAAAAGTTGCATTATTCAATTAAAATGCTTACTTTTGCTGACAAAATGTAACTAACGTGAATAATCATGGAAAAAATTGACTTTTTAGACAAGAAGATTCTGAGTATCCTCTCCAAGAATGCCCGTATCCCTTTCAAGGATGTGGCAGCAGAGTGTAACGTCTCCCGTGCAGCCATCCACCAGCGTGTGCAGCATCTCATCGATGCAGATGTCATCACGGGTAGCGGCTTCGATGTCAACCCTAAGAGCCTCGGCTACTCCACCTGTACCTATGTAGGTATCAACCTCGAGAAAGGTTCGATGTACAAGGAGGTCGTGTC
>JAEEGJ010025970.1_pt1 | contig 11927 bp, 12 predicted proteins | sample 8958761 | NCBI WGS metagenome assembly JAEEGJ01 (sample SAMN16246546, study PRJNA631951) | gut metagenome | biome: gut microbiome; feature: rumen; material: RS-attached | host: Bos | place: Iran: Karaj | collected 2018-10 | reverse complement strand
CCTGGCTCTGGACCACCTGATTCAACACAGCGTGTTCCACCGAAACCTGTTCTCATGATGCGGTCAAGTTCAACGTTTTCACCTTCATCGCGGATTGTATCCAAAACTGTTTTCTGTGCAAGGCCACCAAGGAGCAGACGAGTAGAATCTGCCTTAGGGTCACAACCAACTACCATGACCTTTTTTCCGTGCTCAACAAGTCCAGCTGTAAGGTTCTGTGTGGTTGTGGACTTACCAATTCCACCCTTTCCGTAAATTGCAATCTGTCTGATTTCACCCATTGTGTGCTCCTATTTAAGCCAAATGAATATCTGGCTCCGGCCTAATCCGCCGTCATCTAGTATATACCTACTTGTTCAGTAGGTATTAGTAATATACTTTTATTTACCTACTATGTCAATAGGTTATTAAAAAAAGATTGTTTAAATTTTGTTATAATTAACAGAAAAGCCCCTGAATCTGGTTATATTTCCAGACACGGAGAATTGCGTCGTCGATTGTCCCAGGAAGCTCCATAGCGGTAATTCCAGCGTTGGCAAAGGCTGCATTTGCGGCAGTTCCGAGACGAGAAACGACAATGTAGCGGCAGTCTGTAAAGCGGAGAGTACTTTCGTCCATTTTTGAGATTTCATGGGCACCGTCCATACATACAGGCTCTACCTGACGTTCTTCCACCAGGTCATAGCCCACTTCATCATCTATTGAGTAGATATAGAATTTTGTTGCCTTGCCGTAATGCATATTTACGGTTTCACCGTCGGTTGAGGCAATGGCAACTTTGTAGACTGAAGATTTTGAAGCTGTATCAGCCATGAGAGAAGTTTTCCTTAATTCCGTTTGTACCAAAATTTGCATAAAGAGCTTTTGAAAACTCTGTGCGTCCTGGTACACCAACTGCATCTGCGCGGCAATGATTACAATGCAGGAAGAGTTCGATGTAAGGCATAGCGGCGGCACGGGCTTCGTGAATATCCTGACAGGTTGGAGCCGGTTCGTCGACAAGCTTTGCTGTAGGAATCAGTGGGATGATGTTATATTTTTTTGCACCGGCTGCGGCCACTGTTTTTGCAATTTCTGCAATATGTTTGCCGTTTATGCGCGGAACAAGTACTGTGTTTACTTTTATTGTAATTCCAGCTTCTGCAATTTTTTTGATTCCGGCAAGCTGATTTTCTATGAGGATTTTTGCTCCCTCTACCCCTTCAATTTTCTTGCCGTGCCAGATAATATAATCGTTTAGCTGTGCTTCTATTTCAGGATCTACGGCGTTTACTGTCACTGTAAGGCTGTCAATTCCGACTTTGATTATATCGTCGGCTCGTTCTGCAAGCAGAAGGCCATTTGTACTCATACATTTAATGAGTTCGGGGAATTCTTTGTCTATAAGACGGAAGGTTTTAAGGGCATTATCACTGGCCAGTGTATCACCAGGGCCGGCAATACCTGCAACATGGATTTCCGGGCTGATTTCCAATGCCTTTTTGATAAGGGGAATCGTCTCGGCGGGCTTAAGAACTTTGGACGTTACGCCAGGACGATTCTCCGTATCATTAAGGCTTCTTTCGCAAAAACGACATGCAATATTGCAGCCCGGACATACAGGAAGATGAATACGGCCCGTTGCAGCTTTTCCCTGTCCAAAGCATGGATGTGATTCTCTTAATTCAGTAAAACTCTTTGCCATTTTTGCCTCTCTTAGGTATATCTATATACCTACTATAATAATAGGTTTATACCATATGGAGAATATACCTGTCATTACCTACTTTGTCAATAGGTAATAGAATATTTCCTCCAAACTTGACATATACCCCACAAGGCTATATAAAAAAAGTAGTTATACGCATTGCCTAAGGAGACCTCAATGAAAATCACACTTCCACCACATCACACATCCCTTGCACAGGCATTGGTTTCACTATATGGAAACTCAGTTGCAATCACAGAAACAGACAGACTTTCTGGTGGAGACATCAACAAGGCTTACGGTCTCACCTTGAACACAGGCGCACATATTTTTATGAAGGCTAACTCAAAAGCAAATGCAGATTTTTTTACTGCTGAGGCAGCCGGCCTTTCTGCAATTGAAGCAACAAGTGTAATTAAAACTCCGGAAATTCTTTGTACAGGAACGGATGACGGAGAAGATGTAGGTTACAGCTTCTTACTTTTGAAATTCATTAAGAGTGCAAAACCACGCACGGATTACTGGGAAACCTTTGCCCGAGATTTAGCAGCCCTTCATAAAGCTGATACAAAGATTTTTGAGATCTCGGGAAAGTTCGGATTTTTCCAGAATAATTTTATTGGAGCAAGGGCTCAAAACAATACACCATCTGACAGCTGGATTTCTTTTTTCCGCGATAACCGACTGGCACCTCAATTCAAAGATGCAGATTCATATTTTACAGCAGAAGACAGAACAAAGATTACAAAACTGCTCGACCATCTCGAAGATTTTTTGATTGAGCCGAATCAGCCTAGTCTTTTGCACGGAGACCTCTGGAGTGGAAACGTAATGTGCGGCCCCGAAGGCAAAGCCATGCTTATTGATCCGGCAGCCTACATTGGCCACGCAGAAACAGACCTTGCAATGACAGAGCTTTTTGGCGGCTTCCCGGAAAAGTTTTATGATGCATACCGCGAAGCAAATCCTCTTGAACCAGGCTACGAAAATCGCCGCGACCTTTACAATCTTTATCAGCTGCTGAATCACCTGAACCTTTTTGGACCTACATACCTTGGGCCGGTACTGAGTATTGTTGATGAGTATGTAAGTTGATTTACATATGTTATAATATATAGAAAAAAGTAGGAGCCAGCATGTATATTCTCTGGGAAATCATTAAGTTCATATTAAATGTTTTAGCAATCACAACAATCGTTGATATTATTCTGATGGGACCGCTTCTGATTCATTTTGAAAAGAAGGCAAAAAAAGCTGAGTTTTTTGTGAGACCTCGCCCTGAAACTGTAAAAACAGAAAATGATACTTATTTTGAATTTCAGGGAGCTGGTGGCTGTGCAGGTTTTTCTTCGGCTTTTGTTTTGCGTCACATGGGCCAAGCTGCAAAAGGTGATGAGATTTTTAAGGAAGTGCCCTACACTTATGGAAACGGAGTTGCTTTCCCAAAAGGCATCACCGGCTTTTTCAAAAAACGCGGAATCAAAATGAAGGCTTGTATGGGAAATCTTGCGGCACTTCAGAATGAACTTGCCCGCGGAAATCCTGTTATTGTTGTAATACGTTCTTTTGTTGGAAAAAGCTTTCTGCACTTTGCCTGCATAACAGGTTACGATAAGGAAAACATTTACTTTGCAGATTCAATAAAAGACTGGGTGAATGTTGAATCACCAAAGTCTCCGGATGGCAGCGAGCTTTATTACAACAGGATTGTCCCTCTGAAAGAATTTAAAAAGCTCTGGAACACCTCTATGCTTAAAATGCCGTTTTATTTCAATATTTATTATAAAATGGAAAATCCGGAGAAATAAATTGAACATAGCAGTTTGTGATGACGAAAGTAAAATCCTCGAAGAAATAGCTGATTTTATCAATAAAGATTTTCCGGGTAATAAAGTTGCAACTTTTTCTGATGGTGAATCTTTTCTTTCTGCCATAAAGACAGGTCTGAACATCGAGCCCGATGTTCTTCTCATTGATATCGATATGCCGGGAATGAGTGGAATGGAAGTTGCAGCTGCCCTCGCCTCTGAGAAAGCCCGAACTCTGATTGTTTTTGTAACGGCCCACGATGAACTTGTTTACGACAGTTTTAAATATCATCCCTTTGCCTTTGTACGAAAAAAATATCTGGAAGACGAATTGCGAAGTGTTCTGAAAGATTGTCAGAAAGAAATCGTTAGTTGTAACAAACAATTCATTTTTCAAAATGCTTCGCAAACTATAAATCTTGCACAGAGCGAAATCCTCTATTTTGAAGGACAGGCAAATTATCTGGCAATTCATACAACAGGTGATGAATACAGAATGCGCTCAACAATGACTGCTGTAGAAAAGGAACTGGAAAATTGCGGCTTTCTTCGCATTCACAAAGGCTTTCTGGTAAATCTTGAACACGTAAAAATCTTAAAAACAGAAAATCTGGAACTGGATAACGGCGAGCTTCTACCAATCGGAAAGTCATATTCTGACGAAGCGAAAAAATCAATTTTAAGGTATATGAGAAGATGATAGGCAAAAAGAAAAAAGAACTCGAAGATTTACAGCAGAAACTTCTCGAACTGTCAGCACAGAATAAGGACTTAAAATACGAGCTTGATTCTTACAAATGGCAGATGGAAGAAATCACAAAACAGGAAGAAGAAATCCGTCAGCTGCATCAGAATACAAGAAAGCTCAAGCATGACATGAGAAATCATCTTATGGTAATGGCTTCTTACATGAACAGCGGTGACTATGAAAATGCCAGAAAATATGTTTCTGAAATTCTTGATAAACTGAATGCCGTAAAGAGTTATGTTGAAACCGGGAATCCTCTGCTAAATCATATTCTCAATGATAAACTGGAAATCTGCCGCCAGGAAGGAATTGATGTTAAGGCAGATATAGGAAAAGCTTCTTTTGAAAAGATGAAGGGAATTGATTTTTCAGCAGTTTTTTCGAATGCTGTTGATAATGCAATTGAGGCATCGCGACGTGAGACTCGCAAAGAAATCGTCATCAGCGTTTATGAGAAAAAGGGCTACGATGTAATCAGTGTAAAGAATCGGATTTCACAATCTGTACTGGAGAAAAATCCGGAACTGAAATCAACAAAAGCAGACAGTGAAAAGCATGGTCTTGGAGTTGTTCAGATAAAAGAGCTTGTTGAGTCCTACGAAGGCATGACAGACTTTTATGAAGAGGACGGATTTTTTGTTGTGAATATGTTTGTACCTGCCTGAGCTTTGTTTATCCCAAAGCAAATGCTGTTTATCCCAAGCCCCTTGCGCCCACGCGGTTCAAGGGGTATTTTGTTTTATAGGATGATTAGAGGGTGAAATGGTTATTTGCGATAAGTTAAATAAGTTTGTTTTACATGATATAGACCTGCACATTCCAAGAGGAATTACACTTGGAATTATAGGGGCTTCGGGCGCAGGAAAAACTACATTTTTAAAACTGATTTCGGGACTGCTTCAACCGGAAAGTGGCATTGTCAGAACTCTCCGTACAGATCCCATTGAAAAAAAGCACAATATTACTTTGCGGCTTTCTGCTCTTTTTACAGACATTCCTGTTTACAATGAAAATCTTACTATTATGGATTTTCTCGAAGAAATCAAAATCATGTATGGAATGAAGCAGGATGTTTTTGAAAAGCGCCTCAAGCTGATATCTGAAACTCTAGGCTTTACAGAAATTCTCAATTCAAAACCAAAAGAGCTTTCGCTTGGCCAAAAGCGTCGTGCTGAGCTGGGACTTACATTTTTACGCGATGCAGAAATCTATATTTTTGACGAACCATGCATCGGGCTGGACCAGAATGGAAAAGCGGGTTTTTATAAACTTGTGGCAGAAAAAAAATGGGCTGGCAAAACAGTTCTCGTAACTTCACATTCCATGCAGGAGATTTCGTCAATTGCAGATAGAGTTTTATTGTTAAATCAGGGAGAAACTGCTTTTTATGGTTCCAAAGAAGAATTATACAAAAGGCTTGCCCCTATCGAAGAAAGCTTTATAGAGCTGGATGGTCAGCTGCCTGACATTTCTGATTTGGAAGTTGAAAAATATTCTATAGAAAACGGCAGAATGAAAATCCGCTACAACTCAAATCATGTTTCATCAAAAGAAGTGCTGGAGAGAATTTGCGCGACTTCAAAAATAAAATCGGTTTCAGTCCGTAAGGCAGACCTTGCGGAAAGTATAAAAAGTTTAAAATCAGGGAGGAAATAAAAAATGAGTTTTATCGAAGTAAAAAACATCTCCAAAGAATTTAAGGTAAACAAAAGAAGCGCTGGTATTCCCGGAATGATTGCAAACATGTTTTCCCCAAAGTTCGAAATCAAAAAGGCTGTAAACGACCTCAGCTTTACAATCGAAAAAGGTGAGATGGTTGGTTTTATCGGTCCGAACGGAGCGGGAAAATCTTCTACAATCAAAATGCTTTCTGGCATTCTCTGCCCGGACAGCGGTTCAATCAGTGTTGCGGGCTACATTCCTTACAAGCAGAGAAAATCCTATGTTGGAAATATCGGCGTTGTCTTCGGTCAGAAATCACAGTTGCAGTGGGACCTTCCTGTAATTGACAGCTTTGAACTCCTCCGCGCAATCTACCGTATCCCGGAAGAAAAATACAAACGAAACCTCGAACGCTTTACCGAGATGCTGGACATGAAGGGGTTTATAAATCAGCCGGTGCGCCAGCTTTCACTTGGTCAGAGAATGAGATCTGATATTGTTGCTTCCCTTCTCCACTCCCCTGAAATTGTTTTCTTTGATGAACCGACAATCGGTGTTGATATCATCGGAAAGGAAACTATCCGTAACTTTATTAAGGAACTGAACGAGCAGGATAAGGTAACGATGATTTTCACAACTCACGATATGCAAGATATCGAGCAGACCTGTAAGAGAATCATCATTATCGACAAGGGCTCTCTTATGTACGACGGCTCCCTGCAGGATATCAGAAACAAGTATGGAACCAGCCGCCGCCTTATCGCAGAGTTCAACGAGGAGACTGCCGTTGCTCCAATCAAAAATGTAATTATCGAAGATTTGAAAGACAGAAAGGTCAGCTTCACTTTTGATAACAATGTTGTTGATGTAAACAAACTGATGCACGAGGTTCTGGAAAAATACAGCGTACACGACGTTACAGTTGCCGAACCGGAAATCGAAAGCATCATTCAGAAGATGTATAACGGGGAGGTGTAAAATGACGATTGCGCCTTACCTGGCATTTGCGAAAAAAAGTTTTCTGCAAAAAAGTGCCTACCGCCTGGATCACTGGATGGGAATCTTAAACACACTTATCCGCCTTGTGATTTACGTTGAGATTTACCGTGCTTTGTATGGCGGCCGCGAAGCTGTGGACGGAATTACAATGAGCATGGTAACGACTAACTTCATTTTATCTCTGTGTCTGGAATCTTTTTTTGTTGTAAATGATTATTATCTTTCTTACAAAATAAATGATGGAAGCATTGCAACCGAAATGCTTTTGCCGGTGAGTTTTCATGGAAGAATGCTGGCAGACAATCTTGGAATTGCTGCCTTCAAACTGATTTTTCATTTTGTGCCGGCAATGATTGTTGCAATTCTTTTTATCGGAATTGCGGCGCCAGCCAGTGCAGGTTCCTTCGGGCTCTTTGTACTAAGTGCACTCTTTGGTTACGGAGTTTTGTGGAGTCTAAGTTTTATGTTCCAGATGTTTTCCTTCTGGCTCATAAATGTCTGGGCAATCATGACAATCAAAAATGTCTTTGTAAATATTTTATCCGGTTCTATGATTCCGCTTTGGTTTATGCCGGAGATGGTTAAAAAGATAATTTCTTTTACACCTTTTGAAGGAATCTATTTTACACCGGTTCAGATTTATCTTGGAAGCATTAGCGGCGGCGAAGTTGTAGCTGGATTTATCAAGCAGTTTATCTGGATTGTATGTCTTATGACCTGCGGATTTATTTTATGGAACAAGGGCAAAAAGAAACTTGTGGTTCAGGGAGGTTAATTATGAAATCTGATTTGTTTAGTCTTTCAGCAGTATACACGCGGATGATTTTCCGCTCGTGGTTTCAATATAAGGTTGATGCAATTCTTCGATCGCTCGCAGTTTTTCTGCGTGAAGCAACTGCAATCATTGTAATGTATTTTGCCCTTTTGAAGTTTGAAACTTTGAATGGATGGAATGTTTACGAAATTCTTTTTCTGTCCAGTTTGATTTATGTAACCTACGGTATTCTGATTATCTTTTTTACCGGCCTTCGTGATTTTGGAAACACTGTGCGCAGCGGCGGTTTTGACAGATATATTTTAAGACCACGTGGACTTTTGTATCAGTTGATTTTTGCGAATGCAGACTGGTTTGCGGCAGTTGGACAGGGGGGACTTGGAATTGTTCTGTTTATCATTTCTGCTTCAAAGGTTGGAGTTGTGTGGACACCTGTTAGAATTATCTATTACATTCTGACAATCACAGGCGGAGTTTTGATTCAGGGAGCAATCTTTTTATTTCTTGCAACACTGAATATTTATCTTTTAGAAACAAATGCAATCAAAGAAGTTTTTTACTGGGATATCAGAAAGTTTGCTGGATGCCCTATCAGCATTTTTCATAAGGCCATTCAGTTTTTGATGACCTTTGTAGTACCTTTCGCTTTTGTAAATTATTTCCCGGCTCAATACCTGCTGAGGAAAGACGACATGGCCAGTTACCCGGCGGTTTTTATGTATATCACACCACTTGTTGGCTTGGTCATGTATTTGCTGGCTTATGTCTTCTGGCGTTTCAGCATTAAGTATTATAAGAGCTCGGGAAATTAAAAAATTACATACCTGCGAAAATTATTTGTTATTTTCTGTATTACTCCGGAAGTTTGTCTGCGAACATCAAAAGATTTGCAGTTACTTTTTCATCTTCGGTGAGTGGGCGGAAAGTTCTGCTGTCATAAAGTTCATCAAGAACCATCATGGCAACAGTGCTTCCAACTGCCCAATCCATAAAATCATAAACAAATCTATCCTGAATCTGTGGTGGATACTGCTTTGCCTGAATCATTGCCTGCTCCAGTGCGTATTTTGCAAATTCATCAAGAAGACTTTTATCAGGGCTTGGAAGCATATTCTTAAAATCATTCCAGCTGCTCTTTACAATCATGATGTTGATTTTGCCGTCTTTTGTAAGGAAGCCGCGCTTACGAAGTCTTGCAAACTTATCCGAAGTTGCTTTTGATTCTGTGATTGCACCGGTGATTATTTCGTAAAGGCTTTCATAATCTGAATTCAAATTATTCTGCCAGGCTCCTTTACGACTGTCAAATCTTGAATCCATAGACCAGGAAAAAAGACATGGATATTTCTGCGAATCTCTTGTCATCTGGCCGCAACATTTATATTTTGTTTCGAGTTCAGATAAATCAAATTCACATTTATAATCTGGATCAATGATTTCATCTTTAGTCTCAACAGTCACAAGATAATCTGCACCATCTAAAGTTTTGATTCTGTGCTTGGAAATATCCTTATCGATATGAACAGAGCATTTTGAAAAAACAGCATCAAAAATTGCAGCTGCTTCAAAAAGTTCCCTGTTTCCACCCGGAATATAAATGTCTTTTCCAATTTCCAGTTTCGCAAGTGCTGAGCGAACCTGAGGCACATACTTCTCGGCCAGATTTTTTGCAACCTTAAGCTGCATCCTGATTCCTCTTAAAAACCCCGACGGAAAAATCAGTCCCAACTTCGAGCTGGGCTACATCACTAAAACCGGCAGTAAAAGGGATAACATCAGTTTGAACTATATTGATGCCATCCGCCGGCTTGAGCACACAAATCTACAATGCCTTCAACATTCTCTTTTGTGTCATTAATAAAAGGAAGCAGCGGAGTAAACCAGACTACAGTCGGGATGCCGCGGGCATGACACTCTTTTAGAACTTCGAAGCGGCGGCTTGTCGGGCAGACACCTGACTCTATTTTACGGCAAAGTTCGTCGTCGGCAGTAGTCAGCGTCAAAAGTGCATGAATTAATTATATCATATTATATTTCATCCCAGAAAACTTTTTCGTTTGAAGTTATGGATTTACCAATATAATGATGTGAACAGTCATACCCAGGCGGAACAAGACAAACATAATTATCTTCGGGATTTGTTCTTCCCTCCAGGTCAAATCCATAAACAGTATGTGCTGAAAACCAGTAAAGATTTTTTGACCAATATTCATTAAAACTGTCAGTATCAATTGTATAAGATTCAAAATCTGGGAACGGATTTATAATTAATTTTTTCCCCTGCTTTATGATTAAACGCATTTCTCTAAGAGATAGAGGAATTCCTTTTTCATCTGTGACATATTCTTTCATATCAGAATCTATCATTGCATATTTCTTTAGTTCTGGTAGCCAGACTAGATTAACGACATGACATTCATTATCTTCCGGATTTTCTGGACTACAGGTTATAAACCGATTTCTTATTCCAATAGACAAAAGCAGTTCACTCAAAAGGATGCTGTGCCAACGGCAATTAAAACCTGTAGAAATTCGTCTTGAATATTCCCAGAGGGTAATGGCATTTTTTTCCTTAAGTCCTTCTTTTTGATTATCATGCGGAATATTTTTTGCAATAAAACTTGCAATCTCTATACTTTTTTCCCATGTTGATTTTTTAGACAAAGCAATGGAATCCAAATCAAGCTCTGTATTTTTCTTAAAAAACGAATGGATTTCTGCGGAACGTTTTGAGTCTACAAGATATTTAAGTTCAAAGTCCGATGAAACAGGGTCTTCATTATATGAAGCACAATTTATAATCTTTTCTACATATTTCATTTTTCTACATCTTCGGCAATTTATCAGCGAACATCAAAAGGTTTGCAGTAACTTTTTCCTGTTCTGAAAGAGGACGAAAAGTACCGCTGCCGTATAATTCATCCAAAACCATCATGGCAACAGTACTTCCTACTGCCCAATCCATAAATTCTGCTACAAATCTATCTTGAATCTGTGGCGGATACTGCTTTGCCTGAACCATAGCCTGTTCCAAAGCGTATTTCGCAAACTCATCAAGAAGACTTTTATCAGGAGCGGGAATCTTTTTTGTAAAATCATCCCAGCTGCTTTTTACAATCATTACATTAATCTTGCCGTCTTTTGTAAGGAAGTCCCGGTCGCGAAGGCGCTTAAACTTTTCGGAAGTTGCTTTAGATTCTATGATTTCTCCAGTAATTATTTCGTAAAGACTTTCATAATCAGAAGTCAGATTATTCTGCCAGTAACCGGTTCGACTGTCGAATCTTGAATCTACAGACCAGGAAAAGAGGGATGGATATTTTTGTGAATCTCTTGTCATTTGACCGCAGCATACATATTTTGTTTTTAGCTCAGATAAATCAAATTCGCATTTAAAATCTGAATCAATTATTTCTGATTCAGTTTGAACGCTAACCAGATAATCTGCACCATCCAAAGTTTTGATACTGTATTTTGAAATATTCTTGTCGATATGAAGACTGCATTTTGCAAAAACAGCATAGAAAATTGAGGCTGCTTCAAAAAGTTCACGGTTGCCACCCGGAATATAAATATCTTTTCCAATCTCCAGGCTCGAAAGTGCGGAGCGAACCTGAGGTACATAATTTTCAAGTAGGATTTTTGCAACTTTATGCTGCATCCTTATTTCATTTACAGCTGACTCGAGCGAAAACTTTTTTGGTGTAAATTTAACGTAGGTTGTGTAGCGTTTCCCCTTTGTTTCAACAAGAAATCCATTTGCAATTAGAATCGCAATACGGTCTTCCAGAAAAACAAGGGTCATTCCTAATTCTTCCGCAATCTCTGATATTGTTTTTGGAGTTTCATAAACACTGTAAACAATGTTCAGATTGATTTTATCCTGCAGATAGTATTCCGGACCACCATTGATTCCAGAACTCCCACTGTGACCAAATCCAATAGCCTTTACCGGCGACAATCCGAGACTTCCAATTTTTCTTTCCATATTAAATCCTTCCTTTAGATCATTACGAGCTTTGTTCAAGTGCCACTTAACAGTACCGGCTGGCAGTCCCTGTTCTTTCGCAATCTGAACAATGGACTTGCCTTCGTAATAAAAGGAATAGACAATTTCGCGACGGCTGGCAGACAAAAATCCAATCTCCTTACGGAGTTTTTTGATTTCTGCTTCAGTTTCTCCAAAGTCATGCTGATCAAAATATGGAATTTTCATTCCATCAATTGAAACGCCTTTCTGGAGTTTTT
>JAEEGJ010025967.1_pt1 | contig 11927 bp, 7 predicted proteins | sample 8958761 | NCBI WGS metagenome assembly JAEEGJ01 (sample SAMN16246546, study PRJNA631951) | gut metagenome | biome: gut microbiome; feature: rumen; material: RS-attached | host: Bos | place: Iran: Karaj | collected 2018-10 | reverse complement strand
AAATAACCTTGCAACCAACGGTGTTGCCGAGATTGTCGGTAGCGCGGGCGATGTAGAAGCCAGCGGGCAGGTGGGCAATGGAGAGTTGTGTGTGGCCAGCGTGGAAGTTGGCGACGTTGCTCTCAACGAGTTGTCCGTTTCCGTTCAAGATGTCGATGCGAGCATATTGGGCGTCGTCGCTGGCAAGTAACAGCATGTCAGCTACACAGCGCAGGCGCAGACCATTGGCAGAAGCCACGAGGGAAGGTGTCACGTCGAGTGTCTTTTGGTCGATGACAGTGTCATAGCTACCAATCTGATTAGCCTTCGCAATGGAGGGCACATCCATGAGATAGACATCGCTGCCACCATCAGGATAGCGTCCTACAGTATGATTGCCATCATGGGCAACATAGTGTAGGGAGTCGGTCCAGCTGAGGTCGGCTGCCGAGAGAGCTACGACACCACCTTCGGCAGCGAGTTTGAAGTCGGCATGCAGTGCCTGGTTGGTGGTCTCTAGTTTGTCACACCAGATGATGAGGCGTCCGTGAGGAGGAATGCGTGTAAGGGCTGTGGTCTGTCCCTTTGTAATCTGATGTTTCTTGATCTTCTCCAGATTGTCGGTGAGGAACATCCCCTCAACATCTTGTTCTGTATCGGTGGTGTTGTAGAGTTCCACCCAGTCGTTTTTCTTACTATATTCGTTGACGTAGACGGAGTTAGCAGCGCTGACTTCGTTGATGCAGACGGGATGCAGGTTGGCATCCTTGCGCTCGGTAGCAGTCATCTCGCGATAGGTGGCCACGAGGTTCACGGTGCCATTGGGCAGGTTGATTTCTGCCTCGGTGGAGAGATAGTCATCGCTATCGCTTTCACCGAGGTCTCCAAAGAGCGATGCATCGAAGTAGATGTCGCTCGACGTGGCTGAGCACTGGTGTACCTCCACGCAGATAAGGTTCGACCCTTCCTTGAAGAGCGAACCCTTGATGTTCAGCGAACCTTCAAAGGGCTCGCTATTTGCATAGGTGCTCGACCAAGTGTTGAAGTTCACGTTGCCGGAAGGCATGTTGTAACGAGCGGCCTCGGTGCCATTGACGTAGACGACAAAGCCGTCGTCGACCTTATAATTCAATGTGAACACTGCGTTCGAAGCGGGCTTGTTCTTCAGCGAGAACGTGCGACGGAAGTAATACGTAGGATATTTGTTGCTGCTATTGCCACCATAGGAAATGGTGGTTGCGATGCCGCTCATGGAATAACCCAGCGGAGCGTTACCCGTCTTCCATTTCGACGTGCTGTAGTTGTTGGCTGTCCACGACTGTCCGTCGAGCGAACCTTGGTCATAATAGGTCCAGCGGCCACCATAGCCGAAGACCTCAGACTGAGTCCCCGAGTTGCTGCGCCATCCGAGGAATGTGTATCCAGCCGGTGCAACAGCCTTGAGTTTCACGGGTTGGAACAAGTGTCCGTTGAAGCTGCCCGTTGGGACATCGATGTCGTTGACCTCGATGCGTGCACCATCGGTGTTGCTGGCGAGGGTGACACGTTGTGCGGAAGAGGTGATCTTCATCTGCGAGAAGTTGCGAATGGCATTGGTCATCGTCTGTTCACGGCTGTTGAAGGAGTTCTTCATGCTGTTCGCCGTGCCGTAGGGCGACTCATTGTTGATGGCCATGGCGGGTCCGCTGACGGCTGTGAGCTGGTCGATGATCTCGGTGCAGCGCGTGGCTTCGAACACACTGCCGCCCATCATACAATAGGTGTCGATGAACTTACGGCGGAAGTTTTCGTTCTGCAGCAACTGGCGGAAGATGGTGATGAGCGTGATGTCGGCAACAATCACTTTCCCGCTGGGCAGCAAAGCATTGAAGTGGTAGTTCTTCTCCATGTTCATGACGTCGTTGAACATGTTACTACCGCGATTGAAGGAGTGGTCGGTGTCGAACATGACGAAACGGAAGCGCCCGCCGTCGCGATGGCGGAAGGCCTTGATGTTGTTGCGCAGCCAGTCGTCGCTGCCCAGATACATCTCTGCCGCCATGTAGTTCACGTACTCGTCGATGTTGAGCATCTTGCAGATGTCCTTATAGATGCCTTCGTCGTTGGCGTAGGCCGACAGCGAGACAAGTTGCTGATACATCTTGTCGTCGCCGCACTTCTGCACGTAGAACGAGTCGGGCGAGATTTCAAACTGGTCGATTTCATCGTCGTCCCAGCCGTAGTTGGCATAGACGTAGTGCTTGTTGTTGGGCTCACGAACGTTCAAAACACCGATGTACTGGCCATTGATGAACTCATGCACGGGCTGATAGGACTGCACGTCGACGTCGATGCCCGAGGTCTGTACGATGGTCTGAATGGCAGGGTCTTTGATTCGGCAGCCGTTGTCGTTGCCGCCGTTGCGAATTTGCAGCGTGCGGTTGTTGATGTAAGGCTTGGCAGTAAAGAACGGATAGGCGAGTTTCTTCTCGCCGCCCAGTTCCTTCGAACCTTTCAACTTAAAGGAGTGAGGTGTCCAGGCACGACTCCAACCGCCACACATCTCAAGATCAACATCCTGATTGAGTACCATCTCACCATTAGCATCGAGATAGGAGAAGTTGACGGGTCGCTCCCAGTCCATGTTCCAGTTGCATTTCGACGACTGACCGTTGCCGGGCCGTCCGTTTTTGCCACGCACATAGACGCCCAGCGAGTCGTCGTAGAGGAATCGCGGGTCGCTGACCACGCTCACCACTGGCAGTCCCTCATAGGCTCGGTCCATGTAGATGAACGAGCGGGTGGTGGTCGTCGAAGGCAGATAGCCGTCGGCAAAGAGGCGGAAGCGATATTGTGAGGTCTTGCTGATGCTAAACTGTCCGGTACGGCTGGTCGCGCCATTCTGCAGGGTTGGCAGCGTGCCGTCGGTAGTATAACGCAGGGTGCAGCCGGCAGGAATATCGACACTCAGGGAAATGGTGCCAGTGAAGAGCTGCGACGGTTGGTTCACAACGGGTGGTGCCAGCTGCTGAGAGGCAAAGGTGGCTTTGTCGTTCGAGGCGCCAAGCGTAGGCGTAGAAGTGGTATTCCACTCCTTGCCACCGTCGGTGGTACGAGCATAGCTGACGCGCTCCATTGATGCCGGATAGTCCTGACTGCATAGCAGTTTGCCGTCAGCATCGCTGATGTAGAGAGTGCCGCCGTCGGTGTCGAGTTTGAAGATGGCATTCTGCTGTCGCAGGCCGTTGCTGTCGAACCACACCACCAGGTATCCATTGGCAGGAATCACGCCAAGGTCGGCAGGAGTGTGCCATTTCTTCAGGTTATCGGCATCGTCGCTCATGTAGATACCTCCCATTTCGACCGACCTGTCGGTAGGATTGTAGAATTCCACCCATCCATCGAAGTTGAATGCCGGGCTGACGTATTCATCAACGTTCGATGCCATAATCTCATTGATGATAACCGACTCGGAGGTGGGAGGATTATTTGTCACGGTGACCGTCAGGCCGGCTGTGCGTGAGTTGCCATCGGTGCTGATGGCGGTGATGCGTGACGAGCCTTTGCCGATGGCGGTGACAAGTCCCTTGTCATCGACAGTTGCTACCTGCGGACGCGATGAGCGCCACTGCAGTTTCTTGATGGTGGCATTTTCGGGTGCGACGGTTGCAGTAATCTGCAACGTCTCACCAGCTACCATTTCAGCCTTGTTGGGTTCGAGGGTGATACTCTCAACGGGCACCACCTCACCATAATATTCTAACTGGAAGTCGTCGAAGAGGCACCAGTTGCTCTGCACCCAGTTGTCGTTGCGCAGGCCGATGGTCAGGTCGCCGCCCTCGTGGTCGAATTCCATCGCATTCTCGTAGCCACCTCGGTTGAAGGCTTCAGTGCCACTCTCCATGGTGTTCGGGAAGTAGACGGTCATCCAAGTGTCGTAGTCGGTATAGCTCCAACATCCGCCTGGCACGTTGCTTTCAAAGCGGTAGCTATAGATGCTCACCAGCGGCTGCTTTGCCTGGCCTGCAAACATCATGCCGGTGATGTTCTCCGTGCCGTTCAGATAGTCCTGATAGCCCCAGTCGTTATCGCCGCAACGATAGTAAGCCTTCAGCGACAGACGGTAGTGGCCTGCCGGCACATTGCGAAGAGTCTGGTAGAGATACCACGTGCCATTCCAAAACTCCATGGCCTCGCAGCGCAAAGTCTGCGAGTGGGCATCGCTTGTCCATGTCCATCCCGTACTTTCATCGTTGTCGAAGCTTGGATTGATGATGTATTGTTCGGTCAGATCAATCCATTGTTCTGCTGCCCATGTAGTCAGAGGTGCAAACAAACATGCAGTAGAGAGTATCCATTCCCACATTAGGTTCTTCTTCATCGTCTTACTGTTCTTGTATCCTGTTTGATAAGTCAAATAAAGTCGCAGCCACTAAAAAGGTGCGAAATAACCGTGCAAAGTTACTCACATTTGGTCAAAATATCAAATTTCACGCGGTATTTAAGATTTTTTGTGAACATTATTTGCCGTAAACCCGCAAGAAAACACTAATTTTGTATTTGAAAAATCATTATTCAATAAAAACTAGCAAATTATGAAAAAACTTTTAGTGATCTTAGCAGTGGTGCTGATGCCGCTTGCAGCCAGTGCTCAGTTTGAAGAGGGAAAGGTCTATTCGGGTGCTTCGCTCACCGGGCTCAACCTCAGCTATAGTGGTGCCGAGAAGTTCAATATCGGCCTGCAGGGACAGCTGGGCTATTTCGTTGCCGACGACGTGCAGCTCTATGTACAAGGAAGCTGGCAGCATGCCGGTGACGATTTGAAGTTCGACCAGGTGGAGCTCGGTGGTGGTGGCCGCTACTACATCATTCAGAATGGTATCTTCCTGGGTGCCAACTGCAAGTATGTGCATGGTGCCGGTGGCTACAACGACGTGATGCCGGGTGTTGAGGTGGGCTATGCCTATTTCATCAGCCGTACGGTGACCATCGAACCAGTTGTCTACTACCAGCAGTCGTTCAAAGATCATAGCGATTACTCGAAGGTGGGCTTCCGCATCGGTTTCGGTATCTACCTGTAATTAAATAAAGGGAAGCCTCTCCCAGCCCTTCCGAATGAAGGAAGCCTCCCCCAGCCCCTCCAAAGGAGGGGAGCATATATCAGCGGTGACTTGACTGTATGCTCCCCTCCTTTGGAGGGGCTGGGGGAGGCTCTATTTTTTAATCATCATTGTCAGGCCGTCGCGTAGCGGAAGGATGACGGTTTCTATGCGATTGTCGGCTGCTACATAGTCGTTGAAGCGGCGGATGCCCACCGTCTGGTGGTCGCGGTCGTAGGCAGGGTCGATAATATGTCCGTCCCATAGCGTGTTGTCGGCGATAATCAGTCCACCCGGGCGCATCAGACCGAGCACCGTCTCATAGGTCTCCACGTAGGTGCGCTTATCACCATCGATGAAAGCCATGTCGAACACAATTCCTAACTTTGGGGCTTCTATGTTTGCATCACCAATGTTGAACGTGATGCGATCGGCAACTGCCGAATTCTCTATCCATGGTCGGGTGAATTCCTCCATTTCATCGTTCACCTCGAAGGTCCACACGTGTCCTCCAGGTCCCAATCCTTCCGCCATGCAGATAGCACTATAGCCGCTAAAAGTGCCCACTTCAAGCACGTTTTGCGGCTGCTTCATCTGCACCAACATCTTCAGCAGTCGGCCCTGCAGGTGTCCGCTCACCATGTGTCCATGAATGGTATGCACATTGGTAGCTCGCCAGAGCCGGTGCAGGTATTCCGGTTCGGGTTCGATGTGCTGCAGGATGTAGTCCTCGAGACTCATTTTTGTAGTTTATAGTTTATAGTGAATAGTTTATGATTTGCTTAGACGGGAACGTGGCCGTTCCCGCAACGTTCTTAATGGGTAAAGGTAATCAGAACCTATTCACTATTACCTATTCACTAATCATCGCCTCCACGGCGAGGCGGTAGGAGTCGAGGCCAAAGCCACAGATCACGCCCTTGCAGGCAGCTGCCAGCATGGAGTGGTGGCGGAACTCCTCGCGTGCATGAACGTTTGAAATATGCACCTCCACTACCGGTGTCTTGATGGCGCGGATGCAGTCGCCCAGTGCTATGCTGGTATGCGTGTAGGCACCGGCATTCAGCACGATGCCATCGGCCTCGCCGAAGCCGGCCTGTTGCAGACGGTCGATGAGCTCGCCTTCACAGTTGCTCTGGAAGTAGTCGATGTCGGCCTTGCCTTCATAGCGCTTGCGCAGCGCTGCGAGGTAGTCGTCGAAACCCTCCGAACCGTAGATACCCGGTTCCCGTCGGCCCAGCAGATTCAGGTTCGGGCCATTAACAATCAGAATTTTCTTCATTAGTCCTTATCTTCTTTATTTTTTTTGTACCTTTGTGCCGACAAAGTTACGATTTTTCATGCAAACAGACAAGAAATCGGAGGAAAATATCGTCAGAGCCTATGTGCGCTATCTGAAATTGGAGCGCAACTACTCTCCCAACACCCTCGAGGCCTATCGGCACGACTTGGGCCATCTGCTCGCCTATTGTCATCGTGAGGAGAAGGACGTGCTGCAAATGAAACTCGAGGACCTGCAGCACTTTGCTGCCGGCATTCACGAGCTCGGCATCGGCCCAACGTCGCAGGCACGCATCCTCAGCGGCGTTCGATCGTTCTACCGTTGGCTGCTACTCGACGGCCGCATCGATGCCGACCCCACCGAGTTGCTTGAGTCGCCACGTCTGGGCGAACATCTGCCGGAAGTGCTCACCACCGCTGAGGTCGACCAGCTGGAAGCCAGCATCGACCGCTCGAAGCCTGAGGGACAGCGCAATCGCGCCATCATCGAAGTGTTGTTCTCCTGTGGGCTGCGTGTTAGCGAGCTCACCCACCTGCGACTCTCCGACCTCTTCCTCGACGAAGGCTACATTCGCGTCATGGGAAAGGGCTCGAAGGAGCGCCTCGTGCCCATCTCCAACCGTGCTGTCCATGAGTTGCAGTTATGGTTCTACGATCGCAACCTCATGACTATTAAGGCGGGAGAGGAAGACTATGTGTTCCTCAACCGTCGCGGTGCCCATCTCACACGCACGATGATTCTTATTATGGTGAAACGTCAGGCTGAGGCTGCTGGCATCCAGAAAACCATTTCGCCTCACACGCTGCGTCACTCCTTCGCCACCGCCTTGCTCGAGGGCGGCGCCGACCTGCGTGTCATCCAGGCGATGCTGGGTCACGAGGACATTGGCACCACCGAAATCTATACACACATCGATACCACCACGCTGCGTGAGGAAATCCTCCAGCACCACCCTCGCAACAAGGGCAGTCAACAGGAAAAGCCGTAGTTTTTCAGACAAAAGCTATGCCGTTTCCTCTTTTTTTTCTTCATCACTAAACCCAAAATGCCTTCTTTTGCGTCATAGGGATAAAAGGAGACCCAAAAGTGAACAACAGCACCGATATCAGCCATCTGGAACAGCTCATCGACGAGTGGCAGGACAGCCTCTACGCGTTGGCCTTCTTCCGGATAGGCGACGAAGGTGCTGCACATGACGTGGTGCAGGAAGCATTCATACGCTACTACCGTGAGCAGCAACGCACAACCATCGTCAATGCTAAAGCCTGGCTCTACCGCACCACACTAAACCTTGCCATCGACCACCTGCGGCGTCGCCCGCCCATTCGTGCTGTACCGCTGGCGGCAGCACTGGGCAAGGCCGACGATGAGCAACATGCCCTACATGAGGAATTCCTCCGACTGGAGCAGTTGCTCGCTCCGCTACCCGCCGATCAGGCCGCTGTAGTGCGATTGCATTTCACCGACGACCTGTCGATGTCGGAGATTGCCGAAATCCTCTGCCTGCCACGTGACACGGTGAAGAGCCGCTATCGTTATGCGATGGAGAAACTGCGTAAAATCATGAACCGTAAACCGAACCAATGATGGAAGAAATGGAACCCACAAGCCGCTTTCATAGTGAAATGGAGGAACTGCTCAGACCTCGCATCAAGCCGAAAACCCCCGCATCACTCAAAAAGAATGTGCTGCAGGCCATCGAACATGATCCCCCAGCACAAAGCAGGCCGCAGCATGCAGCACGCCGCATCTCCGCTTGGTGGGCAGCCGCTGCTGTGTTGCTCATTGGTGTCCTCACCTTCGCTCTTTGGCCCAAGGAAAAGGAACCGCAGATTCAGCTGCACGCATATGGGAGACAGGTAGCCGTGCAAAATCCCCATCCCCAGGAAAGAAAAGTGCAATCAGACATTCCTCTCTCTCCAAAACGAAGGGTTGAGGTTGGTCGGGATAAAAGCGGTTCGACAACTCCCGCTCCTCTCATCACTGCCTCCTCGCAATCTGCTCAAAAAGAGGCCCCGCAGACTCTGCAACCTGTTCTTGAAAGTGAAGAGACAATGAACCATTCTCCGATTCATGAAGAGTCGATTGAGGCTCTCACTCCCTACGAACAGCAGTTGCTTGCCAACTTCGAAACCAATCGAGATTTCGTGAACGCCTGCTTGGCAGAGGAGTTCGCTCAGGTGCGCTTCATGCAGCAACGCCTTGGCCAGTCCACCCAACAATACTTGCAGCAGTATCGTGAAGTGCAACAGCGCATCACCGAGCAGATACGCGAGGATATCGATAATATCGCTCCCCAAGAACAATCAGCGGAAGAAGTTTAATCATCAAAAAAAATCATAACATCATGAAGTTAACTATCAACAACCATCAACTGCGCCTCGTGGTTACTTTGTTACTTTGTTATCTTGTTACCTCGATTTCGGCGCAAGAGAACGTGATACATGCCTTCTACGACTTCGTCGACTCGAAGAAAGTAACCGTCGTCAAGTCGTTCAGCGAAGAACACGACATCACCAAGCCAAATCATCCTATCGTCTCGCAGGCCGACGTCTACGCGTTTACGCTGAAAGCCAAGCATCGCAAACTCATCGACACCGTGCTGGCAGCCTTCGAGAAAGACCGCTACAACGAGAACGTCTATCAGGTACTCAACCACGTCGGCGGACGAGGCATTCCCACCAACGGCCGCGAGCTGCTCGTGGGCAAAAACCGCAAAAACTCCGTCTACATCGGCATGAACGAGATGGACAACTGGCAACTGATGTGCCTGCTCGACCCCACCGACGAGACGCGCACCCATCGCTATGCCTACGCCATCGAGTGGAACGAACATCCCGAGAATAGCATTGCCGACGTCATCAAAGGCAAGCTCGTCGTCACCTATTCCGTTATCCCAGAGGATGTGCTGACCTCCCAACAGTCCGACGCTACAGTGAAATATGAGGCTACAGTGAAATACGCCCCCACGAAAGGCAGTAGTGAAGAAGTGGCACGCGAGATGGCAGACATGGTGCTCGGCGGCAGATTAGACGAGCTGAATGCCGACAAGGGCCAGATGCTATTGGCCTTCGATGCCTTGAAGACCGAATACTGCAAAACGGAAAACTTCGACTCGCGAACAGGCACCACGCTCATCATGACCCTCTATGCCCTTTGCAGTCACATCGGCAATCTGATGAAGGACTATCCGCAGACCAACGATCCCAACCTGCGCGAACTCCTTCGGTCGCAGCTCGACGACATGATTCGCTTCACCAACCATAGCAGCGATATCGGTCGCACCCACATTGGCTATCTGCAACTGGCAAAAAAGGCATTGCAATAAAGAAGATTTAGTTATGTTAGACAATAGATAAGCAATTTATCAGTAGTTTTTTCAGATCGATACTGAAATCGTCCCCCGCATGGCTCGAGAGAGTCGGGTGGGGGATTTTTTTTGAGTATAAATTTAAAAATAATTCATCACTTATGTTGTGAGATTATAAAATAATGTGTATTTTTGCAATCGAAAACTTAACAACATAACGGGTGGCGTTGTTCACCCATGACTAACCTATCAAGAGAAACCACGTTATGTACAGGATTGAGAATCATCCCATCTTAGACATCCCGCAGAGCGAGATGGTGGAATTTATGTATGAAGGACACAAAGTGCTGGGTCGGAAGGGCTATACGATTGCCGCCGCCTTGCACCAGGCAGGCTATCCCGTTCACAGTCACAGCCTTGACGGCCGCAACCGCAGCTTGAACTGCGGCATCGGCAAGTGTGGTGCGTGTGAGATGCTGGTCGATGGCGAGGTGCGTCGCATCTGCATCACCAAGGTAGACGGCGTGAAGGAGGTGCGCCTGATGGGCGATGGCGAGGTGACAATGCCCGAGGTGCGCACGCAGGAGCCTCGTGAGGTGAAGGTGTACAAGACGCAGGTGGCCATCATCGGTGCCGGTCCTGCCGGTCTTGCCTGCCGTGAACAGCTGAATGCCTTTGGCATCGACAACATTGTGGTTGACAACAATAGCAAGATAGGTGGTCAGTTTAATATGCAGACGCATCAGTTCTTCTTCTTCGAGAAGGAGAAGAAGTTCGGTGGCATGCGTGGCTTCGATATCGCCAAGACACTGGCTGGCGAGAACCACGAAGGCATCCTGTTGGACAATACGGTGTGGGACCTGTTGGAAGGTCGGCGCGTGGCCATTAAGAACATCGTCACGGGCGAAGTGGCTTATGTCGATGCCGAGTATCTGGTAGTGGCAACGGGAGCCGTTCCCTTCATGCCGACGTTTGAGAACGACGACGTGCCAGGCGTTTATACTGCCGCTGTGTTCCAGAAGATGATGAACCAAGAGCACACATTGCTGGGTAAGCGTGTGCTGACGGTGGGTGCAGGCAACATCGGCTACCTGACCTCCTATCAAGGCATGCAGGCCGGAGCTACCATCAAGGCCATCATCGAGGCCATGCCCCGCGAGGGCGGCTTTCCTGTGCAGGCCAACCGCGTCCGGCGACTGGGCATCCCCATTATGACTGGCTACACACTGGTGCGTGCCATCCCCAATGCCGACCATACGGGAGTGACGGGAGCGGTGATTGCGAAGTGTGAGAACTTCAAGGCCATTCCCGGCACGGAGCAGGTGATAGACGGCATCGACATCATCAATATCTGTACGGGCCTGATTCCCGACAATCAGCTGTTGGTGAAGGGTCGCGAGGTGTTCGGACAGAACGCCTTCGGTGTGGGCGATGCCATCCGCATCGGTGAAGGCACGAGTGCGGTGCTCCGTGGTCGTCAGGCAGCTTACGAAGTGGCCCAGTCGATGGGCATCCGCTTCAACTACGATGAGTACCTTGATATCTCCCGCCAGTATATCGACTCGCAGCAACACCCCGTACGCATTCTTGAGAAACCCAATCTGCCGACGCCGGAGCGCATGGCGCAGAAGCCGTTTGTGCAGTTGGACTGCCTCTACGGCTTTGCCTGCAACCCCTGCTCGTTCAGTTGTCCGCAACATGCCATCAGCAAGCCCGCCACCAACACCACGCCGACGGTCGACTACGACAAGTGCATCGGCTGTATGCAGTGTGTCAACAGCTGTCCGGGCTTGGCCATCTTCGGCTACGACCTGAAGAAGAATGTCTGCTTCCTGCCCATCGAGTATGAGGTGGAAGACGGTGCCGAGGTCTACCTTGTTGACAACGATGGCAAGAAGATTGGCGAGGGCGTCGTTGAAAAGGTGCTGAAGAAGCCCAACAAGACGAATGTAGCTAGGGTTAGAAACCTCACCCTCAACCCAGGAGAGGGGAGCACCCTTCTCAACCTAACCGACGTAAAGGGCTTCATCCTTAAAGACCGCTATCCAGAGCCCTTAACTCTCAACTCTCAACTCTCAACTCTCAACTCAGAAACTTACGTCTGCCATTGCGAGGACATCAAGCTTGACCGCGTGCTCGAAGTGGTTGGCGACCGCAAGACTATCTCGGTGGACGAGTTGAAGCACATCACCCGCCTGGGCATGGGACCATGTCGCGGTAAGCGATGCATTCCACGTGCCCGTCAGGTTCTGCGCAGCTACGGCATCGAACTGGTGGG
>JAEEGJ010025965.1_pt1 | contig 11928 bp, 16 predicted proteins | sample 8958761 | NCBI WGS metagenome assembly JAEEGJ01 (sample SAMN16246546, study PRJNA631951) | gut metagenome | biome: gut microbiome; feature: rumen; material: RS-attached | host: Bos | place: Iran: Karaj | collected 2018-10 | reverse complement strand
GGCAGACGAATGATTCTACTTTAGCGATTCTCACTCAAGATCAGCATAGAGGAAAAGGTACATTTAAAATTCTGCATGACTGGTTTGGAGAATCAAGGATTGATAGGAAACTGTTTGACAATGTAACTAAACCAGAATTCTGGAAGGCATATGTTACAACTTTTGCAACGTAGTTGAGGTAGCAGTATGGGATTTGTTTATGACGACAGATATAAGACTTATTCCTATAGCATTGGCAATATAGAATTTGATTGTGATACGGTCGAAGATGGTTACGAGGAACGCGCAAAGCACCTTGCAGGCATTTACAATGATAAGCTGCCCGAGATAATTGCGTTTATGCTTCCTGAAATCAGGGAGACATACCAAGAAGAATATGACTTGATAGATGAGAAAGTGGTTGGTGAGATGATTAATGCTCCAACTATAAATCTATCTCTCAATCAGGTTTCTTATTATGAACAAAAATTTGATTCATGTCATATTTTTTCATTCAGCTTTGATGGTGATTTTGACAATCTGAAGTATTTTTCAATAGAAGGATAACACTTTCACAACACTATGAACATGAGAGCGTGTTAAAATTCTATTATTAGAGCAAAGACAGGGGGAATAACTATGGGTTTGTTTGCTAAGAAAAATGTAGTATGTAACATTTGTGGCGGAAGTGTAGGTCTTGGTTCAAAAGCCATTGCCGATGGATATATATGCAATAAGTGTTATTCAAAAAAGTCCCCTGAATTTGAGTTCTATTCGGATTTGACAACTGATGATTTTCGTGAACATCTCGAATACAGAGAAGAGAACTTAGAAAACTTGAAACAGTTCCGACCTACTAAAATCTGGTTTGCACCAAGAAACGAGGAAGAGTATGTAGACGGTGGGAAAATATATGTAGATGAAAAAAGAAAAGAATTCCTTTTTTCCGAACAGAATGATTATGTGAAAAGGAATGTTAATCTTTTCAAATATTCAGACTTTAAGTGTTTTGTATACACTTTAGAAAAATCATATATCATGATAAAGGTCATGGCATTCTCAAGAGCTTGCAATTCTATAATAGAGCACGAAATTGAATGGGATGTTTATATTCCAGAAGAATTTGACAGAAAACCTCAGAAATCACCTCAATTTAAAGAAGCAGTAGAAATAGTTCAGAAGGCCGAGGAATTCTTCAATGCAATGTTGGAGAAACCGATAAGTAAACCTGTAGCCCCATCTGAACCTGTTTGCTTTTATAATGTTTCTTGTCCTAGTTGTGGAGCATTAACTACTACAAGCGAACCAACCGCAACTTGCAACTATTGTGGTTTAACATTTGCGAACAACTTCTTCCGTTCAAAAGAAGTACATGCTCCAACTGACAAGAAATCAGTTGTTGAAAACCTTGCCACTCCTGACGATGAAAACACACAGGAGAATAAACCTGCTGCAGATAAATCCAAGGCTGGCAAAGTTGCTCTTAAAGTTGCGCTTGGCGTTATGACCGGCGGTGTCTCGCTGATTCCAGATGCCGTAAATGCAGTTAAGAAAAAGGATAAAGAGAATGAAAACTGAATCCTTAAGATATGAAAAAGCAGCCCAGAAATGCCGTCCTTTCAATGTTTTTAATCATGAATATAATTCACTAAGAATTGGGGTCCAGTGGGCCCCAATTTTATGTCCCGGTGGGACAGAGGTTAACTTCGTCCCCAGTGGGGACGAAGTTATGCTTTTCTCCAACGGATATAGCTTGCCTTGATTCGTTCCAGATCTTCAACCGGATCAGAATTCAAGTAAATACGAGACTCAGCAAAAGCTTTCCGAATAATGGAGATAATCTCGGTTTCAGGGAGGTTTTCCGGCAAATTTATATATTTGATACCGTTTACCCCACAAATAAGCTCCTTTACTCGCTTTTCCTTAGGATGGTTAGTAACGTCAATTATCAGGTTCAGTTCAGGAAGACGAGCTGTTACAGGGATTCCTATGGGATCTTCAGAGTCTGTAATGACCTTTATTCCATACTGACCAGCATAGTAGATTACAGCCAGCTGAGGAAGCAGATAAGCACAATCTCGAGCGATCTGCCTATACGACATCCGTATCTCACGTATCCTCTTAAGTTCTTTAGCTATGCAAAACGGACAGACACGTCCATTGGCACGTGCATAGACGACGGCCTGATAGTCATTACCACATTTGTTGCAATGCCACCAGACATTAGATCGGTTCTTGTATGTAATAGTGTTTGGAGAAAGAATCTTATTTCTATCAGACCATTCAGTAGCCAACTGAGGATGAGTCGTAGCCAGATCATTGAATCCTTTCCAAACTCGTTGTCCGGCACAATATGGACAGCCATGGCCTTCTGTACGATCGGCTACGCGAGCTTTCCACTCATGTCCGTTCTCACAGACCCAAAGAACAGCTTTATTTGACGATGGAGAGACTTCTGAGGGGTTTGATTCATTCCTGGGAGACCAGGCCTTGGCAATATCAGGAAAGAGCGTCTGAAGGTCGTTATAGCCTTTTAGGACAGCTCTGTGCTCACAATATGGACATCCGGACCCTAAGAGAGCTCTGTTTTTTATAGTAGCTTCCCATGTATGACCTTTCTCACAGACCCACCAGACTTTCTTATGAGATCCGCTGGAGACATCTGAAGGAGAGATTTCATTAATTGTGCCCCACTGGGGAACCAATTCCGGGTATTCTTCAGCTAGGGGCTTTCTTTTCATAGCGGAAGATCGTCGATGCACATATAGTAAACACCAACACGCTTGAATTGCTCCTTCTCACTAAACATGACCTTCTCAACCTTATAAAGGCTTCTCATGAACCTGTTCAGAAGAATAGCCAGAGTGCCGCCCCAAATAACGATAGTATCCATAGCGTAAGAATAATGGATACGGCCGACATAATCCAATGTGCGATTTTATTAGGAAAAAGATGTAAGGTAAACGCAGAAACTCTAAATCATGTTTTGAGAGGAAGACCATCTGCAAATGTACGATTTTACAAGCTCTGCACAAAATCTTGCATCAAAAGATGTAAGTTAGATGTAAGTTAGATGTAAACAGCCCATTTAGAGGTAAATCCAAATGGGCTGAAATGCTTTATTTTATTGGGTTTGCAGGTTTTGCCAAAACAAAACGTTACGTCGTGGGGCGCATCGTCGGGAACGGTCTATATAATTCAGTAAAACCGCTTAAAATCTCACAAAAGCCTTCAAATCTTACATATCCCTTCACCAGCAGTCCTACAAAATAGCTTAATTTACCTTAATATATATTGCCATACTGGATTCAGAAATGGATTCAAGTGGATTCAACTGTTTTACGATGTTCTTTAACGTTCTACACAGCAGGACATCCCCTTTAAACGCAAAAAATACCGGACCATTTCTGATCCAGCATGTAAGTTCTGAGTATATGGTTTAAGAAATACGGAAGCAATTCCTGACCAATTCATTCAATTTAGAGATTGGGTGTATTACACATATTCGCACATGCGATTATAGTTCTATACGAAAACACGCTTCTGTTGTTCCCAAACTGGGATTGTCAGTACAACTCCTTATGGAAAAAGAAGAGCCCAAAAGCATTGATTATGGGCTCGAATCAGTTATTTGATCAAGTTATAAAATACATGCTTCTGTTGTTCCCAAACAGGGATTGTTAGAACATCTCTTTTTCGTATACTGTTCGTCAGGAAGCCCGAAAAATAAGGCTGTTATCGACTTGAATAGTAATCTGAAAAATATACGATAAGCATGTAAAACAAGCATGAATCTATGTTGTTTCATAATGGCTTTCTATGAACAACTCTTAAGAGATCTGCCGCACACCGGGCACCAACTGATAACGATTTCATCTGAGGCAACATTTTCTCCATGATTGTTCATCAGCGTGGTGCAAATAACCGGTTCATCATTATCGTTTTCTCCGATGAAGGAGACGCTTGATGCAACATACACACCATTAGCAATGACATCTGAATGAACCAGATTCTCACTTGAATTACCTGTAAAAAGGTTTTCGCAATACTTACACATAACAATTCCTCCTTAAAGAATAGTAGATGTATTATATGTCCCTCCCTTGTTGGTCTAAACTACATGGTGATAACTTTTCTGAAAACAGAATGAGCCTCAGAGTATTAACTCTGCGGCTCGATAGATAAAATAATATGTTTGTTCAACGGAAAATGTTTTCCGATATGCATAGATACTATTCCATCAATAATCTGTCGAATCTATTTGCTCAAGATAATGAAATAACTGTTCAATGATATTGTCTGCAATATCTTCAAGTGGAGAATCAGTCAAAGGGAAAATGGGAAGGATAATTTTGCCATCTGATGTTTCTTTGCCGGAGGAAGGAATACTATCAAAGAACTTATTGTATCTTTCCGGCTGATTCCATTCTGTATCTCTTATGGACAACCAAAATGGTGTTTCAGCAGAAGACCTTGCCCATATCGTTCTATCGTATATTAAAACTATATAGTGCTCCTTTATTCTTATTGCTCTTGAATATCCCATCCAGTATGGAGTGGCACGTACTCCTTTTGTCGAAGGATTCAGCTCCTTCATCGAGTTAAGTTTATCAATAACAGCATCTACAACATGATAATACCTATTTTCTCTTCGAGGTGTCTCAGGCCCGAGTTCTTCAGTTGTAAACGGAATAAATGCTTCTCGATCCATTTTATTGCAAAACCCTGCCAGTTGAGCTATATCAGGAAGGGATTCAACAGATGATGATGATGCAACACGTCGCAGCATTTCTATTATTTCATTCCATGTAATCAAGGCCAAAGCAATATCGTCAACTACTGCATAGTAGTTGCTGTTATTGTTTATTACTCTATTATTCTTTTCACAAAGGGTTATAACCTTATTCCATAATGAGATGCGTCTTGCCTCAGGACATACAAAAACAAGGCCTTTTCCTTTTTTCGATTTTAACCTATCGAGATATCCATTAGGCTGATTGGATGTAAGTCCTGCATAGAATTTCATCTCGCAAAGAACTACTTCATTCCCATCCTTGTCGACACCTGACATATCCGGACGTTCGCTGTTTTCTCCAACAGACTGACAGGTGTAGCTTATATCGGACTCTAATTGTATCTTCAATGAATCACTTAGCAATTTGTTAAATGCCGCATTTAATTCGCTTGAAGAAGAAATGATATACTGCAATGCTATAGTTGCAACATCTTCCTGAGAACCCTTAATTCTTGTATAAAGGTGTGCTAATAAAGATTCCGCCATATCTTTGTCCTCCCATATCTTTAAATATGCAATACCAGCTTTGTGTACAAGCTGTTCTTTTCGTTTCTTTTCTTCGTGAGTAATTAGGTTCAAGAGTTCACGCGTTTGATAATTGAATGCCAATAAACGCGTTTTATCCTCAAACTGAACAGTGATGGTGGGATTGGCAGATTCACAATACTCTAAGACCTTACCATTTCCAAAGCGAGGATGAGTAATCATCTTACCGATGAGCGAATTACCATGTCGGTGAAGCTCTTCAATCTCATACACGTTCATAATAATATTATACCCCATATGTCCAGTCTATTATTGTAGATAACGGATGGAATTATAAACACAATTATACCCGGTCCAAAATGAACCGGGTATAAATCATATGGATTATTAATCATTGAAACAGGTTCAACGAAAATGTTAATTCATACAGGCTTGAAATCTTTGAAATCAAATGTGAAATGTTCAGTATCCAATCTGTTCATTTGCTCAACCTTTTCAAGCTCTTGTCGCATAAGATCATGGCTCTTATCGACATAGATATCCATAGTAGTCGAAAATTCCTTATGTCCTAATATATCTTGCAATGCTTTTACATTCATACCAAAATACACCATCTTGGTTGCAAATGTATGCCTGAGAATATGACAGGAGAAGAATGGAACGAGAACCGGTTCATCTCCTTCTTTGAAGTTGTCCAGAATCTCCAGATTGATCTTCTTCACCATACGATGAATAGCAGAATTTATCGCTGACTGATTAAAGACATGTCCAAAACGATTAACAAAGATGAAATCATCATAACCGCAAATGTGATCCAAGCTTTCTAATTCAGCAAGCTTTAGGTATTCTTTCTGCATCATAAAAGCAGCCCTTACTGAAGGGGTTAAGGGAATCATTCTGATACTGTTTTTGGTTTTAGGACTGTGGATCGTATAATAGCAACCTTCATCATTATGATGGTTGTAATACACGAGAGTGTGATTAACAGATATGAAATTCTTCTCAAAATCAACATCACACCAACGCAGGCCTGTTATCTCTCCGACACGCATTCCGGTATTGACCATGATAAAAAGAAGCGGAAACCATTTCTGAAAGTCAGGCCTCTTGTATACGTTCTTGAAGAAAAGAGTCTCTTGCTCAAGTGTTAATGCCTTTCGTGGTTCAGTGTCCGGACCAACTGCTCTTTTTATCTCTGTCAATATACGATCCGTAGGATTTGACCTTATGATGTAGTCATCTACAGCCAACTGAAAAACCTGATGAAGAACGGTATGGACATTATCTAATGTTGAAAGTTTAAGTCCTCGTTCTTCGACCAGACTGTTATAGAACGCTTTTACATCAGTTCTCTTTACTTTCTGAATCCTTTTCGTACCAAAAATAGGCATAACAAAAAGCTCATAGAAATAGATATAGTTTGTACGTGTCCTATCTCTAATACCTCTTTTGGTGGCTTTCCACAGTTCAAAAACTTCGTTGATAGTCGTGTTGCTCTGATCTTCACGGAGACCTAAACTGCGATCCTCTTCGATCTGAGATTCTTTCCAACGAAGAGATTCCAGAGTCGAGGCATATACTGAGTGACGTTTCTTATCAGAAGAAGTCCACCTATAGCAGTATCCGCCGCTTTTACGCATGGACTCTCCTTTGTTGAGCCGTACATGATTATCATCATATCTGACTTTTACAAGTTTTGTTTTTGATGGCATTTTTTCCTCCTTGTGATAGTCGAGTCATGTCCCATCAGGATATATAGCCTGATGGGATGACCCGCGTTCTTAAATGGAATAATTTGATTCCAAAAACTCCTGGAGCTTTGTTCGTTTGAAATATCTTTTTGCACCTACGTAGAGAACAAAACTACATCCTGGTGTATCTGCTAACTTAGCCAGCTTTTTTGTTCCTATACCAGTAAGAGCAGCAGCTTCAAAAATAGTTAGTGTGATTTTCTCGGAAATCCTTACATCAAACTCTCTAGAATCGTGCTTATACATATGCTGCCTCCCTTTAAATGGAATGCTGTGATTCCAAGTATTCTTCAAATTGCTTTCGTTTGAACATTCTCTTGGTTCCAACAACAAAAACGAAATTAGTGCCAGGTTTGTTTGCCAACCTTCTGAGTTTATTTACTCCGATGCCGGTATAAGCTGCAGCCTCATAGAGAGTTATAGTAGGTTTCTCGCAGATGCGCACTTCACGCTTCTTCCTAGCAAGGATAGATTCATTAACTATGTTTTCTTCATTAGGGTTTTCCATAATTCTTATCTCCTTGTTAATGTTTTAGCGTTGATCAACTTGTGGATACTCTAATATAAGTTCACGTAGAATTCACAGGTGCGATTATTCTGATTTAACATTCACACCGAAAAGTGGGATTCCAAATACTCTTCAAGCTTCTTTCTTTTGAACATTCGCTTGGTTCCAACAAAGAGCACAAAATCACATCCTGGCGCATCCGACATGCGAACGAGTTTCTGGATCCCGATACCAGTATAGGCCGCAGCTTCGTAAACGCTAAGCGTAGGTTTCTCACTAATTCTCACATCAAATTCTCTATTGTCATGCTTATACATACTCATCACCTCGTTAACAATCCAACAACTGCATAGTCGAAACCAGTACGGTAATTACACAAATCACAAATGTCCTTGTCGCCTCCGGCTCTGATTACACGAAAACCTCTGTGACGATACGAGTCACGGCATACAGGGCAGAGGCAAATTATGTCTCGTTGGCTGAAAGAAGGCTATTTCTTCTTTTCTTTCTTCCTTTCAACATAGCCTTCACTGAGCCGGGGTCTCTTAAGAACATATGTGGGATCAAGTTCTTCGTTTTTGATAGCAAGAACCTTCCTTAATCCCTGATTGATCTTGCAAAACAAATTTTCATCATCGATATGTCCTAAATACGTATCGATCTCAGACTTATCAATCGTCTGAATCTGTTCAAGCAGGAGCATTGATCTTTCGGGAAGGCCAAAGCGATTACCGATATAGACATGTGTTGCCATCCGTTTCCTTTTAATCACGGTTGTAAGTGGAGCAACGATTGTTGTTTGTGAAGACTTATTGTATCTGTCGCGCTGGAGAACAACGGCCGGACGATAGCCGCCCTGGACCGAGCCGGACTGTTCACCGAAGTTAACGAAGACGATATCTCCGCGAGTAATTGGTCTAGTAATCATGCTACCACCCCCAGCTCAACGAAGACTTTGTGAAGTTCGGGCTTGGCTCTATAGATGCTTTTCCGAACTTCTTCAAAAGAGATTCCTTCCTGCTTCGCTATCTCTCTGGCAGTAAAGCCGATGATGTATTTCTTATACATCCTTTTGCCAGCGTTATTAGGGAGCTCCTTCATCCTTGCAATGATGATTTCCATATTGAATACGGATTCGCTGATTCGAACCGGATTTGAAAGCTCATCTACTAAAAACATTGCTGCTTCGACAGACAGAACATCGTGCAGATACCTGTCTCTCCAGCGTTCACGCTCATCGTTAGCAAAGCTCTCTTCCATCGCACAAAGCATTTCGACTGTGATAATGATGAAAGGGCTGTACTCTCCAATAACGTCTTCATAAATCTTGTGAAGCTCTGCTTCAGAAAGATCGGTAACGATAGCGTAGCGGATATCTTCTCTATATCCTCTGTATTCCTTCTTCAGATCGATGATCTGGAAGTCATTGTTGTCTGATTCATATATGATTGATCTCATAATTTCCTCCTAAAAAAGTCAAATGTGATTTGTTTGAAAGTATTAGGGGGACTAGGGATATCGATCTTGATAGGTGAGCCATTTGCTCGTCATAAAAAAGCCTCTTTCCCAGATTCATGGGAAAGAGGCAAAGACATACAAAGTTAGATAAAAAAGCGGCGTACGATTAGATATCAGCGACCCTGTAAAGGATCAACCTTTCTATCTAACTCGCACGCCGCCGGTGTCAATCCCGCGCTACTGGGACGCCCATTTATCCGTTTAGTTATGTCTATTCATTATGTCCGTCTTCTACCTCCCTGCGGCGGGAGGTACAGGGTAGAGAGTTTAGAATTTCTTCTTTTTCTCCAACCTGAAAAATTTAAAATCTATGGTGTAAAACTTATGACACTTATTGCAATAAACACTTACATGCCCAACGCAATCGTCATATGCCACCAAAATCTTGTGCCCACAGTCGGGACATCGGATATCTCTTGGCTTGAGATCCTGAGCTCCATCAAGAGAATCCCGGGCTTTCCGCTTCCGGTATCCATGTCTTTCTTCTTCAGTTATCATTCTTATCTCCCAGTACAGTTTCTTCTACATAGGAATCCAAAGCACCTTCTGTTATATAACCTAACCTCAAAAGTCTGATGTACATGGCGATATTTGATACTGCAAATGTCTTGGCCATAAGCTTGATATTATCGATATCTTTGCCATCGAGGATGTCGTCCTGATACTTAACGATCTTCTTTTCGCCGTAAAGCTTATGCATCCACATTGCAACCATACCTTCCGGCATCAGAAGGCTTGCAGCAAAGTTGTTTGCCTCAACCTCTTTATAGGAGTATCTCTTGTGAATAGCAGAAGCTGATGTAAGAACAACTCCTCCGGCATGGTTATACTCTGTGCTGACTGTGCCATACATACGGTTCTTGATAATGTGGCCTGCTTCATGAGCAATAACGAATCTCTTATGATTTGCCTGTTTAGGACCGGTCAGATACTTATCAAGAATGATCGTATTGGCAGGAAATATGACTTTTACTGACTTGCCGTCTCTGATAACTGAAATAGGTCTGATTCCATCAGATATAACGCCCATGCAATCAACATCCTTCTCATCTACCTGATCATCGTCAATTGTCTCATAGACGATCTTGCAGTTGAGATAATGAGTAACGAAGTCTTCGATATCGATCTGTGAGATGATCGAACCATTCTCTCTCAGCTTATCTTCTGTGTAGATGTCTGTGAGCACATTGCAGATATTCTCGATCTGCTGGGCATTAAGGTAATTTGCACTTAAGTTATTCTTTCTATCCTTCATTGTTTTAATCCTTTCTATCTCTGCTCCATCAACCAAAGGGATAAGCTGATGAACTTTGAAAAATTGCCGATTTGAACCAACGCACAAGCACATTTGCTTTTGCGATGATATCTGTTTTAAGTTGTAAGGGGCTGGCTACAACTTTCCCGGACCGCTTGGGTCAATCTGATCTTTGAGGACAGGAGAGTGCAATAGGGGAAGCATAATCCTGACACTAGCATCATTTGTCAAGTGTGCGATCAACTTATGCATTTATCCTTACCTCGCTTTCTCAGATTTGACACAAGAACTTATGTTCGGTTTGTGCTATGGCTTGATTATAAGGGGCGCAAATTTGCTTTGCAACAGTTTTTTTTTAGTTGTTAACGGGTATTAACAACTGGACGCAAACAACCCCCGAAACACCTTATTTTGCTTGCTTTTTAACAGTGTTATAGCCTTGCCATCTCCCTGGAGACCATGCGGATATACTGCTCCTTTACTTCCTTGGGACCACTAATGCGAACCTTACCGTCGAAGCCGAAAATCCAGGCAAAAAATGCATTATTAACCTGCACGTTTACCTTCGCTCTGCAGCAGGTCTTACTAATATATGATATATCCATGTTTTGACCGAATCGATTGATCATGGCATCAATAAAGCAGCTTTCAAATTGCAGAATGACCTCAGATACATTGTCTTTCTTCTCATTTGAATAGTCCAGTAAATACTTTTCGGTATACAGATCCTCCGGTTCCGCGACGATATTCCTGTTAACAACAGTAGGGATCCCTGTGATACAGTCGATCCTAAATGCTGTGATCTTCTCATGCTTCTCGGAATATCCAATCAAATAATAGTAGTCACTGCAGCAGACAAGTCTATAAGGCGACACCTGGAATTGTTCACCCTTGCTTTTCTTGACTGAAGTGAGTTGCTCATAATACTTGAACAATATCTGCTTCTTCTGAGTGATAGCAGTCGATATCGTATCGATGATGTAATAGATCTGACTGTTCTCAGTCCTTGGACGGCCGTCAATAGTCGTATTCTTCATGAGATAATCAGCGGAAGGACCTGCAAGTCTGCTGATCTTCTTGATCAGAGAACTGCTCTTGGAAGAAGGCAAGAACATCAGGGATCCAATAGCATCCATAACTATACGAAGCTCCACGACATCGAATTCGCGCGATAACACGTGATACTGATGCCGGTTATTCTTGCCGTTAACATCTTCAATATCAAATCCTGCCTTGATAAGCATGTCGATATCGTCGTAAATGGTCTGACGACAAGCTGTAACGCCATAGCTGGACTCAAGGATACTGATAATTTCGCCGACGCCGATGAAGTGAGTCTCATCCGTATACTCGAATATGATCTCCTTCACATACATAGGCCTCAGATTATTGTTAATCTTTGTAACGCTCCAAACATTTTCCATAGCAAACCTCCCGTTAGGCAGATTCGGACATAGTATTTATGTCAATTAGATTACATTCCATCAGAAGTATATAGGGTAGTGAATACCATTATTGGGACAGTGCATGATGGCTATCAAACTTTAAATGAAATTTTAAATTGAATATTTTCTCAAAATTTACATTTTCAAATTCAATATTTAGTTTTACAAAACCACGGAAAATATTGAATAAT
>JAEEGJ010025963.1_pt1 | contig 11929 bp, 7 predicted proteins | sample 8958761 | NCBI WGS metagenome assembly JAEEGJ01 (sample SAMN16246546, study PRJNA631951) | gut metagenome | biome: gut microbiome; feature: rumen; material: RS-attached | host: Bos | place: Iran: Karaj | collected 2018-10 | reverse complement strand
GCTTCTCTTACAGCTTCAAGCACGGGCTTGTCCTGTGCTACGGCAACTGCCAGTTTTTGCTTGTCGAGGCCCTTGACCTTAGCAAGCAGATCAGCGAAATTCTTACTCATGATATGTCTCCTTGTTATATAAATGTGTTTAAAACCGCGTCAATTCTATAAAACGCACTAACAAAAATAATAGCACCCACGGCAGTACTTTACAACTCTATAACCGTTTCCGTCACTTTGTTACCCGCCTTAACCATTTTTTAATTAGACAACGGACTTTTTCCGTAATAATATGTCTTCTATGACTAACAAGGCATTAACAAAAGAAAACACTGCTATAAACCCCATAACTGAGGGCAAAATCGGGAAGGAAATGATCCTCTTTTTCCTCCCCCTTATGTTCGGTACTTTTTTCCAGCTTCTGTATAATACCGCAGACTCCGTCATCGTAGGACAGTTTGTGGGAAAAGAAGCCCTTGCGGCGGTAGGAGGCTCTGCAGCCATCCTGGTTAACGTGTTCGTAGGCGGCCTCACATCCCTTTCATCCGGCGCAACCATCATCGTTGGCCAGTATTACGGTGCGGGTAGAAAAGAAGACGTTTCCAAGGCTGCCCATACCGGAATGGCTTTTGCAATAATCCTGGGCATCATTATTACAATTGTGGGCATCCCCACAACAAGGCTCATGCTGGAAGCCATGAACACGACCCCCGAATCACTGGACGGATCCACCATCTACCTCAGAGTATACATGGCGGGAATGATTCCCAACCTCGTATATAACATGGGTGCGGGCATCTTAAGAGCAATCGGCGACTCAAAGCGCCCTCTCATATTCCTGATCATTTCTTCCATAGTAAATATCATCCTCGACCTGATCCTTGTGTTGGGACTGGACCTTGGTGTATTCGGCGTTGCCCTGGCAACCATCCTGTCACAGGCTATCAGCGCGGTCATGACCATATATGTCCTGGTCAAAACGGATGACTGTTACAAGCTTTACCTTAAGAAGATCAGGATTCATTCTTTTTATTTAAAGAAGATTCTCATGATCGGTATCCCTTCAACCGTTCATTCCCTTACCTATACCGCGTCCAACCTTATTATCCAGATTGCGGTAAACGGCTTCGGAACGGATACGGTAGCCGCATGGGTTGCTACGGGAAAAGCAGACCAGATCTTCTGGATGGTCAGCAACTCCCTGGGAATATCCATATCCACCTTTGTTGCTCAAAACTACGGCAAGGGAAATATGGAGAGAGTCAAGAAGAGCATGGTTTACGGCTTCTTCTATCACCTGCTTGTTACCACGCTTATAGTCGGCGGCCTTTTGACCATCGGACCCTTCGTACTTAAATTCTTTACCAAGGACCCCGTGGTACTTGAAATCGCAACCTACATGCTCAAGTTCTTCGTTGTCTTCTACTTCTCATTCATACTTATAGAAGTGTGTCACGGAGCCTTGAGAGGAATGGGCAATGCAACAGGCCCCATGATAATCAGCGTCTTTGGCGTATGCGGCATCAGAATCCTCTGGATCTTTACTGCATTCAAGTCTTTCAGAACCATGAAAGTCCTTATGACCTCATATCCCATGTCCTGGGGTATCAGTTCCGCCATTTCACTCGTATATCTGCTCATATGCTTAAAGCGTATGAATAAAGCAAAAACAGAAAACGCGGGTAAGAAGAAAATGATCATCCTTCCTGTAATCCTAATCCTTACCGGAATCCTGTGCGTTCTCTACGGTATTACCATAATGCTCGCCAATTCCGGTTCCAAATTCTTCTGCGTATGGTATGCGGGAGGCGCCTGCCTCATGATACTGGCATTCCTGTTCAGAAGCGGAATCATAGCAAAGCTTCCCATGGCTATTAAGATCATCGCAGGAGGTCTGATTTCTCTGGGAGTTATATTCGTGATCGTAACCCAGTGCATGGTCATAACGGGATTTCGCAATAACCCTGCTGCAAACCTTGATTACATCATAGTTCTGGGATCCCAGGTTAAGCCTTCCGGCCCTGCGGTCGTTACCAGAATGAGACTGGACAGAGCATATGAATATGCTGTTGAAAATCCCGAAACCGTAATAATCGTATCCGGCGGTCAGGGCAGCAACGAACCTGCAAGCGAAGCATCCGTCATGAAGGACTACCTCATAGGCCGCGGAATAGATGAAAGCAGGATCCTTATGGAGGATCAGTCCACCAACACTTCCGAGAACCTGCAGTTTTCATCGCAGCTTTACGAAGATCTGTCAGGCAGCAGAGTCGGCATAGTATCCAGCAACTTCCACATCTTCAGGGCTCTCGCCATTGCAAAAAAATGCGGATACACCGATGTTACCGGTATACCCGCAGATTCTGTGATGTTGTACCTTCCCAATAATATGATCAGAGAAACCGTAGGACTTCTCAAAGATTTCCTGATGGGCAATCTTTAAATATGAAAGTGAGGCCTGCTCCTGATTTCCTGGGGTCCTGTCGCGGAAATCAGGAGCAGGCCTCGTGCCATTATTTTACAGCTTCTATGATCTCCATTACGGAAGCTTTGATCTTGACGTTTACGGACAGGGCCTCCTCACGGGTCGCCTGTCTTGTGTAGAAATAAAACTTAATCTTAGGCTCGGTTCCCGAAGGTCTTATCGCAAACCAGGTGTCTTCCCCTTCAAGGAAGAATCTGAGAGCGTTGGTCTTCGGGATCTTGTTATAAGGGAAATTGATATCTTCGGAACCGTCCTTATAATCTATGACCTTCTTAACCTTGATCCCCGCAAACTCCGCAGGAGGACAATTTCTGATATGCTCCATCATCCTTCCGATACGCGCGGAGCCCTCGATTCCCTCAAGAACCAGATTGGGTTCATCCTCGGCATAGAATCCGAATTTTTGGTACAGATCCTGAAGTACCTGCCAGAGGGACTTTCCTTCTTTTTTCTCATAGTATGCCGCTGCCTCTGCAATGAGCATTCCGGCACTGATACCGTCCTTATCCCTGATATCGGGACATGCCGCATATCCTACGGACTCTTCATATCCGAAGAGATACTTCTCTCCTCGTCCTTCCAGAAAAGAAATAAGACCGCAGATATTCTTAAAGCCCGTGAGGGACTCGTACATCTTGACTCCGTACTCTTTTGCCATGACGGCGGACATGGTGGATGTGACTATGGATTTGACCATGGCGCCGTTTTCGGGGAGGGTTCCCGCATCCTTCATTCCGTCAAGAATGTAGCCTGCCAGGATGTAACCGGTCTGATTTCCGTTTAAGGGAAGGTACTCGCCGTTGTCCATAAGAAGCTCGATGGCGAATCTGTCCGCATCGGGGTCCGTGGCCATAAGGAGCTTTGCACCGATCTTCTTGCCCAGTTCCTCGCTCATCTTAAACGCCTTGGGATCCTCGGGATTGGGGTAACCCACGGTGGTAAAGTCGGGATCCGGGTCCTTCTGCTCTTCCACTATGGAGACGTTGGTAAAACCGCGGTCTTTCATAACCGTCATAAATGGAATACTGCCCGCACCGTTAAGGGGTGTGTATACAATGGGAATTGTAAGGTCAAGCTCGTCACCTTCGTGGATTGCAAGGCCCTCTACTTTATCCAAGTATTCCCTGTCATATTCTGCGGAAAGAACGGTGATCAGCCCTTCCGTGACATATTTATCAAAAGAGCCCTCGGGATCTGCATCGAAATCATCAAGGCCATTGATTCCCGTAAAATAATCCACTGCGTTAATGCACTCTGTCATTGCATCCGCAACCTTGGAGCTTACCTGGCAGCCGTCCTCCCAGTAAGCCTTAAAACCGTTGTATTCCCTGGGATTATGGGATGCGGTGATGTTGATTCCGCTGATGTTTCCCAGGCGTCTTATCATAAAAGCGAGCTCGGGAGTGGGGCGAAGTGAAGGGAAGGTGTATGCCTTAACTCCGTTCTTGGCCAGAATCACTGCGGTCATCCTGGAAAACTCCGCAGAGAAATGCCTGGGGTCGTGTGCTATGACAACTCCCCTTTTGCAGGCATCCTCGCCGGTCTTTACGATATGGTCTGCGATTCCCTGTGCGGCGCGTCCTACGGTAAAGCGGTTCATGCGGTTGGTTCCCACACCTACTTTGCCGCGAAGTCCGGCAGTTCCGAAGGAGAGGTCCTGATAAAATCTGTCCTCTAACTCCTTGTCATCCGTAACGGATAAAAGTTCCTTATAAAGAGGGTCATTTTCGTTCAGAGAATTCTTCCAAAGTCCGGCAGTTTCCTTATATCCCATAACAGTCTCCTTTTAAGGGGTGCAATTTCTTTTATTTTATCATATTATTCACAATCTCTTTATTTGAATAAAAAAACCTCAAGTTTTATAATATTACAGTCGGGTTTTAGCACCGACAGATAGGAGAATTATGCTTAGCAGATTACTTTCAGAGGTAAAAGAGTACACTTTGCCCTCCGTTTTAACACCCGTTTGCATGGTAGTCGAAGTAGCCATGGAAATGCTTGTTCCATATTTAATGGCTTCCATAATAGATAACGGCGTATATGCCGGGAACATGAATCACATTTATAAAATAGGACTGATGATGGTTCTTGCCGCGCTTATCGGTTTTATCGCGGGAATTCTGGGCGGAAGGTTTGCGGCTGTAGCCGCAGCGGGACTTGCCAAGAACTTAAGGAAGTCCATGTACGACAACATTCAGACATTTTCTTTTTCAAACATCGACAGATTTTCTACTTCTTCACTTGTTACCAGACTTACAACGGATGTAACCAATATCCAGAACGCTTACCAGATGGCACTCAGAATGGCGATGAGAGCACCTGCCAGCCTTATCGTGGCTATGTGCATGGCTTTCTACATTAATGCAAGGATCGCCAGAGTTTATCTGATTGCAGTTCTGATACTGGGATGCATACTTATACTGATCATTCACAGTGCGACCAAGACTTTCAGGGAAGCTTTCCCCAAGTATGATGCGCTCAATGAATCCGTTCAGGAAAATGTCTCCGCAATCAGAGTAGTTAAGGCATATGTTCGTGAAAACGAGCAGATCGGAAGATTCCAGAAGGCTTCTCAGGCAATCTTCGACATCTTCGTAAAAGCTGAGAAAAAGGTTGTTTTAAACAGCCCCATCATGATGCTCACCGTATACACCTGCGTTCTTACCATCAGCTGGCTGGGAGCAAGGATGATCAGTGTGGGCGATCTTACAACGGGCGAACTCATGAGCCTTCTTGCTTATTGCATGAACATCCTCATGAGCCTCATGATGCTCTCCATGATCTTCGTCATGCTGACCATGAGTGCGGCAAGTGCGGAAAGAATCGTTGAAGTTCTCGATGAGGAGACCGATCTTAAGAATCCCGAAAATCCCGTTATGGAAGTTAAGGACGGATCGGTAAGCTTCAAGAATGTAGCTTTTGCATACAATTTCGATAAGGGCGGAAAACCCGTTCTCGTAAACATTAATCTGGACATTAAATCCGGCGAAGTGATCGGAATCATGGGTGCCACCGGTTCATCCAAGTCCACTCTGGTAAGTCTCATAAGCAGACTTTATGACGTAAATGAAGGAAGTGTCTGCGTAGGCGGAGTCGATGTCAGGGACTACGACCTTGAAGTTCTCAGAAACTCCGTATCCGTAGTTCTTCAGAAAAACCAGCTCTTCTCCGGATCCATCCTTGATAACCTCCGCTGGGGCAAGGAAGATGCCACCGAGGAAGAATGTAAAAAGGCATGTGAAATGGCATGTGCCGATGAATTCATCTCCAGAATGCCCGACGGATACAATACCCGCATCGAACAGGGCGGAACCAATGTATCCGGAGGTCAGAAGCAACGCCTTTGTATAGCAAGAGCACTTCTCAAGAATCCCAAGATCCTTATCCTGGACGATTCCACAAGTGCCGTAGATACAGCAACCGACGCCAAGATCCGTGAGGCTTTCAGATCACATATCCCCGGCGTTACCAAGTTCATCATAGCCCAGAGAGTATCAAGTATCTCGGATTCCGACAGGATCATAGTTCTTGATAACGGCCGCGTAAACGGCGTGGGAACACACGAAGAACTTCTTAAAAGTAATGAGATCTACCGTGAGGTCTATGAATCACAGACCGGCGGATCGGGAGATTTCGACGAAACGGAGGTGGACTAAATGCCCGGACCCGGAAGCAGAAATTCACTCGGAAAACCGGGGCCCAAAGCCCAGAACCCCGGAAAGAGCTTTAAACGTATAATGGGCTATGTCCTCAAGGATTATAAGGTTCATTATGCACTGGTAATCGTATGTATAATCGCATCCGTTCTCTGCAGCCTGCAGGGTACTCTTTTCATGAAGGAACTGATTGATAAATATATCACTCCCTTCCTGCTTGATCCTGATAAGCTCCCTAATTTCGAGCCCCTTGCCAGGGCAATCTTCAGAGTAGCCTGCTTCTATGCCATCGGAATAGTCGCAAGCTTCGTACAGGCAAGGCTTCTCATCAAGATCACTCAGGGAACCATGCAGACCATGAGAAACGAGCTTTTCGAAAAGATGGAAAAGCTCCCCATCAAGTACTTTGATACACATACTCACGGCGATATCATGTCCATCTATACCAACGACATCGATACCATGAGACAGATGATATCCATGAGTATTCCCCAATGCTTCAACTCGGCCATCACTATCGTATCCGTACTTGTATCAATGATAGTTCTCAGCCCGGTAATGACACTCGTAACAATTATTATGGTAGGTGTAATGCTGGGATGTACCGGATATGCGGCCAAGAACAGCGGTAAGCACTTCGTAAGACAGCAGAAACAGCTGGGTACCGTTAACGGCTATATCGAAGAAATGATCACCGGCCAGAAGGTGGTCAAGGTCTTCTGCCACGAGGAAAAAGGCAAACAGGAATTCAACACTCTTAACGATGAGCTCTTCGATGCGGCCTCTAAGGCTAATACATATGCAAACGCCCTCGGCCCCATCAACGCGCAGCTGGGTAACTTAAGCTACGTTCTCTGTACCATCACAGGTGGCGCCCTTGCTCTTCACGGCTCCGTAACCGTAGGTGCGGTTGCTTCGTTCTTAAGCCTCAATAAGAGCTTCAACATGCCCATATCCCAGGTTGCACAGCAGTTTAACTCCATCATCATGGCTCTTGCGGGTGCCGAGAGAATCTTCGCACTCATGGATGAGCAGCCCGAGGTTGATGAAGGATATGTCACTCTCGTAAATGCCAAGAAGAGCTCCGACGGTAAGCTTGAAGAAACCCTTGAGCACACCGGACTCTGGGCTTGGAAACATTATCACAAGGCTGAAGGCACCACAGATTACAAGCCTCTTGAAGGAAACGTGGTCTTCGACGGAGTTGACTTCGGATATACGGATGAAAAGATGGTGCTCCACGATATCAAGCTTGAAGCCAAGCCCGGTCAGAAGATTGCTTTCGTAGGATCAACGGGTGCCGGCAAGACCACCATCACCAACCTGATCAACCGCTTCTACGATATCCAGGACGGTAAGATAAGATACGACGGAATCAATGTTAATAAGATCGTCAAGGCAGACCTCAGAAGATCACTTGGAATAGTACTTCAGGAAACCTGTCTTTTCACCGGAACAATTGCAGATAACATCCGTTTTGGAAAACTCAGTGCAACGGATGAGGAAGTAATTGCAGCCGCAAAGCTCGCAAATGCTGACGAATTCATCAGCAAGCTTCCCGACGGTTATAACACCATGCTCACCGGCAACGGAGCCAACCTCTCCCAGGGACAGCGTCAGCTTCTTGCCATCGCCAGAGCCGCCATCGCAGATCCTCCCGTTCTCATTCTGGATGAAGCTACCAGCTCCATCGATACCAGAACCGAGAGAATCGTTCAGGAAGGTATGGATAAGCTTATGAACGGAAGAACCTCCTTCGTCATCGCTCACAGACTTTCCACTGTCAGAAATGCGGATTGCATCATGGTAATGGAACAGGGAAGGATCGTTGAGAGAGGAACTCACGACGAGCTTATCGGCCTGAAGGGAAGATACTACACCCTCTATACAGGCAATTCAATAGCATAAGATATTTATATAAGCATTGTTCCGAAATCCTCGTAAACACTGCTTTTATAACACATATTATTTAATGTGAGGAGGACCCTACATGTACGACAAACAGTCCGGAACTATTTTTCTGGGGAAAAGCGGAGACAAGAAAATCTGCATTTATCCCAAGATGGCAAACCGCCACGGAATGATCTGCGGAGCTACCGGAACCGGTAAGACCATCACTCTCAAAGTCCTTGCCGAGAGCTTTTCCGATATGGGCGTACCCGTATTCTTAGCAGACGTCAAAGGAGACCTTGCGGGCTTCTGCAGACCGGGTGTCGATTCCGAGGATATGCAGGCCAGGATTGAAAGATTCGGATTAAAGGATGAAGGTTTCAAATACGACTCCTATCCCACCAATTTCTGGGACGTATATGCCGAGAAAGGAATGCCTTTAAGAACCACCGTTTCCGAGATGGGACCTCTTCTCCTCTCCAGGATCCTTGAGCTTAACGATACCCAGTCCAATGTACTGGCCATGATCTTCAAGATCGCTGATGACAACAATATGCTCCTCATCGATACCAAGGATCTTAAGGCAATGCTCAATTATGTAGCCGATCACGCCAAAGAATACGCAGCCGACTACGGAAGCATTGCAAGACAGAGCGTAAACGCCATTATCAGATCTCTGGTAAACCTTGAAAGCCAGGGAGGCGAATTCTTCTTCGGAGAGCCCGCTCTTGATATCAATGACTGGCTTCGCAGAGACTCCGACAAGGGTCCCATTCAGGTACTTGACTGCCAGAAACTGATCAATCATCCCGATATGTATGCTACTTTCCTTCTGTGGATGATGAGCGAACTTTTCGAGTCCCTCCCCGAAGTAGGCGACCTTGAAAAGCCCAAAATGGTCTTCTTTTTCGATGAAGCACACCTGTTATTTGATAATGCACCCAAGGCTCTGATGACCAGGATCGAACAGGTCGTAAAGCTTATCCGTTCCAAGGGTGTGGGTATCTTCTTCGTAACCCAAAGCCCCGCTGACATCCCCGATCCCGTTCTCGCTCAGCTCGGCAACAAGATCGAGCACGCCCTCCACGCCTACACTCCTGCGGAGCAAAAGAAAGCAAAGGCTGCCGCTCAGAGCTTCGTGGTAAATCCCGATTTCGATACCTATGAGACTCTCCTGTCTCTCGGAACCGGTGAAGCTCTTGTATCCGTTCTTGACGAAAAAGGTGTTCCCACCATGGTAGAAAACACCAAGATACTTCCTCCCTGTTCTCTCATGGGCTCCATCGATGATGCGACCAGAGATTCCGTAGTAAGAGGAAGCGGACTGTTCTCAAGATACAGCGATTATTTCGACAGAGATTCGGCTTATGAGTTCCTCCAGAGAAATCGTACCCTGGTAGAGGGTGAAGCTCCCGCGGATCAGGTAGCCGAAGAAGCTCCCAAACAGGGCGCAAAACCCAAAGTCGACAAGAACTCCCTCAGCTATAAAACCACCAAAGCTGCACAGAATGTGGCCAAGACCGGAGCCGGAACAGTCGGCAGAGAGGTAGGAAAAACAGTCGGTAATGCCATCGGAGGTAAGTTCGGAAAGACCCTCGGAGGTAATATCGGATCCAGCATAGGAAGAAACTTCCTGGGTGTATTCTTTAAGACCTGATAAGATTAAATCAGATATAAAAGCAGCTCCCCGCAGTAAAATGCGGGGAGTTTTTTTGTCCGGAAAACCGGAGGGATTTTAAACATTCGTGTCAGAAAAAAGGCCGTTTTAGGGCATAAATGACACATCTGTCTGCAGACATAATACTGTATAAAGTATTCACATTTTTCTTGCAACCAAATATTATTGATCAAAATTGCGATAGTTTTTTATTCTCGCTTGTCCACTATGTGACACAGACGTCTGTGGAAAAACCCGAGTTTTGCCTGTATTTTCAGAGAAAAGTTATCCACAAACTATGACATCAAAAAAAGTAACGTCTCTGTCGTCAGAAAATTTTTGTATACATAACACCGGATACCTGCCCTTTTCGTCAGATTTTCGTCTCGTCCCCCTCCTTGTTGCGGTTTTTAGGAAAGCATGAGTTATTTTAATCAATGCCGCATATTTACTGTATTCCTTTTTGGAGAAATTCTTCCCCCTCTTCCTCCTTTTTCCACACCGGTTTGACGACTCAGATCAGGGTAATACCATTCACAAAATCGTAAAGCCGGCCTGCTGAATCCTGCTGCCATTGATGACTGTTTTAAGGCTGATCAGTTGATAAAAATATGGAAACTTATCACATGTTATCAAGTTTCCACATCCCGAAAAAATCGGCAATTTACATAGATTTCAGGGCAAAAAGTTTTATATATTTTTTCCTTTAAAACTGGGGGGTAATGTATTAAAATGGTCTTACGCATCTAAAGCGATTCCCATCCCGAAAGGAGCAGGACATGAGTAAAAAATTTGGTAAATTCCTCTTTGGAACCGCTGTTCTCGGAACAGCCGCTGCAGCTGCAGCATACTATTATTATCAGAAGAAGAATGAGGAGACCGTTGTATTAAATGAAGACGGCGAACCCGCAGAGGCTCCCAAGCGCACTTATACATCCCTTGACGATATCTCCGAAGTAGCTAAGAAGTTCACCGAATCAGCCAAGGAAACGGCCGGTAAGGTATCTAAGAGCGCCAAGGAAGCATATACCAAGGTTAAGGACAGATTCCAGGCTTCTGATGATCTTGATGACCTGTTCGAGGATCTCGAGGATGATGAAGATGAAGAGGACGATTTCACTCCCCTTTCGGAAACCGCCAAAGATGTAACCAAGACTGCTGATGAAGCAGACAAGACCGTAGAAGAATTCTTCGATGATTCCGATGCTGCCGAAGGAACATCCGAAGAAGTAAAGAAATAATCAAACAACTACAACTCCGATTTTGGTAGCAAAAAAACCTCATCTCCGCGTGGAGATGAGGTTTTTTCTATTCACAAATATATTTACTGCTTTATCTTGGCAAGCTCTTCCTTCAGTTCTCTTACCTTATCCTTCATTCTGGGCTTAGCGGAAGGTGAGGCAAGAATTCCGGATACCATCCTGCTGCAAGTAGCATAATCCTTAAGATGAAATGCAAGGTTTGCCAGGAGATAATCGAGGGTAACGGAGTCCATGCCGGCAATAGGTACATCTTCCGAACCTCTTGCCTCTATGAAGCCGTTATAAGCGTTTGAGTGATACTCTGCTTCCTGTTCGGTAAGAGTCTTGATAAGTTCGGTAAAATCTCCCTCTTCGTTCTCCAAAAACTCCCTGTAACTTCTGAGGAGCCATGCAGTCTTAAGGCAAATGAAGGCTTTTTCGCTGGCCTTTGCACGTTTTACAACCGCACAGGCAAGTGCTATCTTATATCTCTCCAAAGCCTGGTCAAAGCTGTATGTTTCTTCATTGTACTTGGTGAGAACAATGTTGGAGGTAATGTTTTCCTTGATAAGTCTTGCCTGGGTAGGAAGAACAGCTCCGTGATATCTTGAAAGAGTCGCATATCCGCAGGTCGGACACAGGACAACATCATATTTCTCGGCAACAAAACCGCCTTCGTAGACAAGACGAAGATCGAAATCCGGTTTCTTGATCTTGGCTTTACCCGTCTTCATGATCTTAGCAGTAAAATCATGATCGCAGACAGGGCATTTGAATGCCTTGTCATAGATAAAGTCGGTTTCTTTGAATTCGGGAACTTCGGGAGCTTTGTTTTCCTGTTTGGAAGGAGCTTCCTTCTTTTCCTTACCGAATATATCAATATTTTCAAGATTGCCTAATCCGAGGCTCTCAAGACCCGATAAAAGACCTGCCATTTCTTTCCTCCGATAATAAATAAAGGACCCTCAAAACAGCATAACTTATTTTGCGGGAAGAGTAAATGAACTCTT
>JAEEGJ010025959.1_pt1 | contig 11931 bp, 9 predicted proteins | sample 8958761 | NCBI WGS metagenome assembly JAEEGJ01 (sample SAMN16246546, study PRJNA631951) | gut metagenome | biome: gut microbiome; feature: rumen; material: RS-attached | host: Bos | place: Iran: Karaj | collected 2018-10 | reverse complement strand
GATAAACTCAAAAGCTACACAAAAGGCTATGCTTCATTTGACTATGATTTCAGCGACTATAAGCGCGCGGATTTAGTGAAGCTTGATATTTTACTTAACGGCCAAGTAGTGGACGCTCTTAGTAGCATTATTTATCGTCCAGATGGTTATCATCGTGGCTTAGGTATTATCCGTAAGATTAAAACCGTTATTCCTCGTCAACAATTCGAGATTCCAATCCAAGCCGCAATTGGTGGCAAGGTCATTGCTAGATGCGATGTTAAGGCAGTTAGAAAAGACGTTTTAGCAAAGTGCTATGGTGGTGACATCTCTCGTAAGAAGAAACTTCTCGAAAAGCAAAAAGAAGGCAAGAAGAGAATGAAGAAAGTCGGCTCTGTTGAAGTCCCACAAGAAGCATTCATGAGCATTCTTTCCATTGACGAAGAAGAAGATAACTAGTTTAAAATTAGTAGTTTTTTAGAATAAATTATTTACAATAAAAATCACTTACTGTAAGATAAAAGTATAAAGAGGTACTTTTATATGGCAGGCAATGATTATGCGATGCGTTTTACTGAAGACAAATACGCCACCAAATTAGAAGTTGGTCGCGAACTTAAAGTCTCTTCAGTCGATCCATTTTGGAGTAACATTCTTTCATACCGCTCCAACTTTTATCATTATTTATCAATCAGAACTATTGAAAAGAACATGCTCTTGTTCTGTGGCTGTCCAGCCATCAATAGCTTAGTCAATAACTTAGAAGCCAAACTTCTTAGAGTGAACCGCGAAATCATGATGCTCGCGCCTAACACTAAGCAAACGAAGAATGTTGATTACACCTTTAAAAAAGAGATGCTCAACATCTTAAATGAATTTGAACAATTACACGTGGGCGATGACTTTATCGATAGCGTCATGCGTAATGAAGTAGTGAGCGCAATTCCAACAAATATGCTCTTAGTGAATTATCCTAACGCTTTAAACTACATTAAGACAGCATACGTCAATAAAATCGATGAAGACTTCCTCGCTGAATTATACGCTAAGATTTTAGGCACAGAAGAATTAGTGACTTTCTATCGCACTAGTGAAGATAGAAATCCAGAAAACCGCGTCTTAATTGACCGTGTTTATACTTCTGCCCCTGTGAATCTTATTGGACCAATGATGAATAGTTTATTCACTTTCATCAATTCTTCCACACTGCCAACATCTTTAAAAGCTATCATTACTTTCTTCTATATTAACTTTGTTAAACCATTTGCTTCTTATTCAGAAGAAATGGCTATCTTAATGGCTAAAGCTGTTTTAGCTCACGAAGCCTATGGAGACACAATTGTCGCTCTTCCACTTGAAAAGCTTTTACTCTTACCAAAAGAAGAAGCGGCTCGTATTTACGTGGAAGTCCAAAAGACAGCTGATGTCACATACTTCGTGGATTACGCTTTTAAATACTTAAGCAAATTCTGCGATACATTCTTAGATGATATTGCTAATGCAAAAGTCTCAGAAATGCGCGCTGACTTCTATCAAGTTGATGAAGATAAACCAATCCAAGAAGTCGAAATTCCAGAACCAACTAGAGTGGAAACGGTGGATCTCTTCGCTGAAGAGCAAAAAGAAGAACCAGTCGAGCAACCAGCTCCTCAACCAGCACCTGCTCCAGTTCAACAAGTCGAAAAGCAAGAAGAACCACGTGAAGTGGTGATGCCAGAAGCCCCAAAGAAAAAGACAGTGAAAGTGACTTATGTCCAAGAAGAACTTGCTGTCGCTTATATCCCAGTGGCCTTAGATGAAAAACAAGCTGTTCTTTTAGAACAAGATCTCTTAGAAAGAGACCCTGAGCTTAAAAAAGGCGAAGCCAAGTTCTACGCTAGACATTGCACTAAAGGTAAGAAATATACCATCGCGCAATATAAAAAGAGCCTCCGCTGTGCCTATGAAACAGCGCGTACATCAATGGATCATTTAGCAGAACTTCTTTACTATCGCAAAGAAAAGATTAAAAATAAATATGTTTACATTCCTGTTGAAAGAGAGTAGAGGGAAAAATCAATGCCACAATCAGTATTAATTCTCATTATCGTTATCGCTGTTACAGCAGTTATTGCCTTATTAGCGTACATTCTTTATCGTTTCTTACGTCCAAAACTCAAAGAAGATAAACCATCTGATGAACAAATCCTTCAAGATGAGATGAATCGTGTTCTCCAGGATGTGGAAGATCCAGAAGCCGCTAAACAAATTAGCGATTACAAGGAAGATGAATAAACCATCATCTTTATACATTCATATTCCATTTTGTGAAACTATATGCGATTACTGCGACTTTGCTAAGTTGCAGTATTTTCGTATGTTCGCTGTTAAATACTTAAAAGCCCTTAAACAAGAAATTGATTCTTATAACATTGAGGAATTAAAAACTATCTATGTCGGTGGTGGTACACCAACCGCTTTAGAGAACGATTTGTTTTTAGAACTATTAGAAATTATTAAACCATACACCAAAGGTGTACAAGAATATACTTTTGAGGCTAATCCTGAATCGTTAAGTGAAGAAAAGATTAAATTATTAAGCAAGTATGGCGTTAATCGTATTTCTTTAGGCGTCCAAAGTACAGATGAAAAAGTTCTCAAAGCCATCAACCGTCAACATAGCTATGAAGATGTTAAAAGAGCGATTGCCACTCTTAATAGATATAAGATAGATAACATCAATGTGGACCTGATACTTGGTTTACCACATAGTAGTGAGACTCTTTTAAGAAGAGATTTAGAAAACCTCACTTCCTTAAATATCAAACATATTTCATGCTACGCTTTAACCATTCATCCTCATACAGTCTTATATAATCAAGGTTTTAAAGAGATGGATGATGATTTAATGCGCAAAAACTACGATATTGTGCATAATTTTCTAAAAGAAAAAGGCTTTATTCATTATGAGGTTTCTAACTGGTGTAAACCTAATTATGAATCTTTACATAATTTGACCTATTGGAAAAACGAACAATATTATGGCTGTGGTCTCGGAGCAGCGGGATATATTGATGATACCCGTTACAAAAACACAATTAATTTAGATAAGTATCTTAACGGTGAATTTATTGTTGAAGAAGAAAAACTCACCAAAAAAGATCTCGCTACATACGAAATCATGTTGACCTTAAGAAGCATAAAAGCGGGTCTTTCTTTATCCTTAATAAAAGATAAATACGGTGTTGATTTATCTAAAAAATCTGATGAAATCAAAACATTAATTAATCAGGGTTATTTAACACTTGAGCGTGATACTTTATTTACCACCTATGAAGGGATGATGATATTAGATCAAATCATCCTTAAACTAATCTAAAAAATAATCTAACGTGAGCGCTTAAAATATCAAAATAGAGCGGCAAAGCCAGATTATTTTTTATTTTAATAATGTTTAACAGTTAACAAATTCAAAAATAGTTCACTTATTATTTCCTAATATTGATTTTTATTTCGGTTAGTCTATACTAACTCTGTTTACATTGTTAACTAAAGGAGAATTAAGATGACCACAAAAGAGATGATAGTGGAAGTAGCAAAAAAAGAATTTATCACTAAAGGCTATACCAATACCACCCTAAGAAAGGTCGCCTCTAAGTGCAATATTACCGCTACAGCGATATATCGTCACTTCCAGGATAAAGAACAAATCTTTCAAACAATTATTCAGCCGTTTATTGATAAGTTAAACAAAGTCTCTAAAGAAATAGAACAAGTGGACTATGACTTATTATTTAAAAACAATGTGGAACAAGTCTGGGCATTTGAGGAGGAAAGAAACATTCATTTCGAACTTCTTTTCACCGATCATCGACCAATAGTCATGCTAGTGATTAAGGAAAGAAGAGAATGGCTTAAAAACATTCTTTTAGAATGCGAATTTACAGCGACGATGAGATATCTTAACAAAATGCGCGAGCTTGGCTACAAGCTGAAAGATTTTGATGAATTAAGTTACAAAGCAATTCTAGATTCATATTTGGAAGCTTATATTCATGTGCTTGAAATGAATCTTAATAAACAAGACTCCTATAACATTTGTAAAACAATTAGTGAATTCTATCGGGTAGGATTCAGACAACTATTAGGGTTTTAAGGAGGATATATGAAAAGAAGAGGTTTTGTACCAATCTTATTAGACTACGCTAGCGATAAGAAAAGGTATTATGTCATCAGTATTCTTGCAGCAGTTATCTCTGTAGCGTCAGGCATAGTCCCTTTTTATTTTATCGCTGACATTATTACAAAGCTGATTAATCATCAAGAAGCTTTTAATGATTATTTACTTGATATCATCATGATTTTAGCCTTTTTCCTTATTAAAGGTTTATTTCATGTTTTATCGACATCTTTGTCGCATATTGCGGCTTTCCAAATTATCAAAACAACAAGAAAAAGAGCCACTGACTCTTTGGCGTTAGCCTCTTTAGGTGATGTTAAAGATGAAAACTCTGGTTCACTTAAAAATACTTTGTGCGAAAGAATTGATTCCACAGAAACAACTCTCGCGCACATCATTCCAGAAGTGTCGTCAAGCATTTTATGCTTCTTAGGCACATTTGTTTATTTAATGATTCTTGACTGGAGAATGGGTTTATTCTCATTAATTCCTGTTGTAATTGGTATTATTGCTTATTTCACCATGACCATTGGTTATGAGAGATATTACAAAAACTGTATTGAAAAAACAAAAATATTAAACGACACCGCGGTTGAATACATCAATGGTATCGAAGTTATCAAAGCCTTTGGTAAAAGCGAATCATCCTATGAGAAATTTGAAAGAGCCGCTAAAGAAGGCGCTAGTTGCTTTGTGGAATGGATGCGTAATTCTAACGTTTCATTCACTATCGCGATGTCAGTAGCCCCTTATACATTGCTCGCTATCTTGCCATTAGGAGGCTTACTTTTCTATAACGGTTTAATTCCACTCAATACTTTTATCGTCAGTGTTTTAATGTCGATTGGTTTAATCGCTCCATTAATTAATGCCATGGGACATGCCGATGATATTTCTAAAGCGCAAGTCATCTTTAAAGAAATCGATCGTATTGTCTCAATTAAGCAACTTGCTAGACCAAAAGTCTCAAAGGCTTTACCAAAAGATTCTAGTATTTCTATACGAAATGTTTCATTTGGCTATAAAAACGAAGAAGTCTTACACGACATCAACTTAGAAATCAAAGCGGATAGCCAAGTAGCTTTTGTGGGTCCTAGTGGCGCTGGAAAATCAACAATTGCCAAATTAATTGCTTCCCTTTGGGATCCAAACAAAGGTGATATTTATATCGGTGGCGTCAACATCAAAGATTTAACATTAGAAGACTACAACAAAGAGGTCTCTTATGTTTCACAAAATAACTACCTATTCAATGTTTCAATTAAGGAAAACATTAGAATGGGCAATCTTAACGCCAGTGATGAAGAAGTCGTGGAAATATGTAAAAAGTGTGGTGTGCATGATTTCATCATGAATCTTGAAAACGGCTATGACACTGTCGTTGGTGATAGCGGCTCTCACCTTTCTGGTGGTGAACGTCAAAGAATATCTATTGCTAGAGCAATGATGAAAAATTCAAAGATTGTGATTTTAGATGAAGCTACCGCTTATACCGATCCAGAAAATGAATCGATTATTCAAAAGTCTTTAGCGGAATTAGTGAAAGGTAAAACCGTAATTGTTATCGCTCATAGATTATCAACGATTGTTAATAGTGATGACATCATCTTAGTTAATAATGGTGTGATTGAAGCGCAAGGTAAGCACCAAGAATTATTAGAAAAATCAGATTTATATAGAAAAATGTGGAACGCTCACATTCAAGCAAAGGACGGTGATATCAATGATTAAGATGTTAAGAAAGTTCTTTGGCTTTTGCTCTAAGAAAAGAAAAAGACAATTCTATTTAGCGATTATATTAACCATTATCATGGGTATATGCGAAGCTTCAAAACTACCCGCGATATGGTGGACATTTAAAAACATTTTCGAAGGAACATTTACTCCAATGGTGATTTTACAGTCCTTCTTAATTATGTTTATCCCATTACTTATTTCATGTGTTTGCCGCTATGCGTCAACAATGTTACAGTGCGATGGTGGTTATGGTTCAACTTGTGAAAAAAGAATTGAAATTGCCGAACATTTAAGATATGTTCCAATGGGCTATTTCAACGCTAATTCATTAGGCTATATTACTTCAGTCACCACCAACACAATGGAACAATTAAGTGATATTGCTACTCGTGTTGTGATGCTTGTGACCACTGGCTTAATTAACACTGTTATTGTCGTACTTGCTTTATTCTTCTTTGATTGGAGAATTGGCTTAGTCGCTTTAGTGGGTGTTGTTATCTATTTAGCGTTCAACACTGTGATGAAACGCTTAGGCAAGAAATTCGCTCCTATAAAAGAAAAAGCGGATTTAGATATTCTCAGTAACACTCTTGATTACGTTTTAGGTATTGCTGAAGTTAAATCCTATAACTTATATGGCCGCTATTCTAAAAGAATGGATGATGCTAATGAATACGGAAGAAAGGTCTATTCCAAAGCAGAATTATCAATGATTCCAGTCGGTACTATTCAAACTTATATCACTAGATTAATTGGTGTAGCGATGACTGTTGTTGCGGTCCTTCTTTGTACACATAACATCAACGACCTTGCGACCACGATGACTGTGATTATCGGTAGTTATATTATCTATGCAAGTTTAGATTCAATGGGTACTTTCTCAACCTTATCAAAGATTATTGAAAGATGTGTTGATAAAGCCAATAAAATTCTTTCAATTAAAACAATGAATATTGCGGGTGAGAATCATAAGACAAAATCTTCTGACATTGAATTTAAAAACGTCTCTTTCTCCTACGATAAGAAAAAGATTATCGATGATGTCTCTTTAAAGATTAAAGAAAACACTAAGGTCGCCTTTGTTGGTCCTTCTGGAAGTGGTAAAACCACTTTGTGTCACTTAATGGCGAGATTCTGGGATGTCCAAGAAGGTAAAGTTCTTTTAGACAATAAAGATGTCAAAGACTATAACATTGACTCATTAATGGATAATTTCACATTCGTCTTCCAAAACGTCTATTTGTTTAACGATACCATCGCTAATAACTTAAAGATGGGTAAAGAAACAGCGACTGAAAAAGAAATTGATGCCGCTCTTAAATTAGCGTGCTGTGATTTCGTCTATGACCTCCCAGATGGTATCAATACTGTCATCGGTGAAGGCGGATCAACTTTATCAGGTGGCGAACTTCAAAGATTATCAATTGCTAGAGCCATCTTAAAAGATTCAAAGATTGTCATCTTAGATGAGGCTACCGCCAACGTCGACCCAGAAAACGAAGAAAAGTTAATGAACGCGATTGACGCTTTGACTTATAACAAAACCGTGATCATGATTGCGCATAGACTTAAGACTGTGAGAGATTGTGATAATATCTTCGTCATTGATGAAGGCAAAATCGTGCAATCTGGTAAGCACGAAGACTTAATGAAGGAGGATGGCATTTATAGACGTTTCGTCATGGACCGTAAAGATGCTGTCAGCTGGAAAATCTAATTAAGATATATGCTAAAGATTGAGAACAAATAAACGTTTGAAATCTTTGACATAACTTCTACCAAAGAAAAATATCCTGGTTCTAAATCGGGGTATTTTTTGTTTGTAATCAAGATACAAGAAAGGCATTTCAGGCCTCATATTTAAATCCTTATTATAAATAAATATAAAAAATTAGCAGCCAATGCTTGACAGTGCTAATTATTTAGGTAAAATGTAGTTAGCACAAAAAGAGATAGAGTGCTAAAAAGGAGGAGAAAACCATGGCTCTTAACCGTAGCGATACGATCTTAAAACACATCGTTGAATACTTTATTAAGAATGCGCAACCAGTTGGCTCTCACACCCTCATCGAAGAATATAAACTTCCTTATTCTTCCGCGACAATTAGAAACGAAATGTTTGCTCTTGAAAAAATGGGCTTAATCGAAAAGACCCATTCCAGCAGTGGTAGAGTTCCATCCGCTCAAGGATACCGCTATTACTGTGAAAAATTAAGAGATGGTTCAGTTAATGAACAATTAAAAAACAGCATTCAAACTGTTCTTGATCAAAAAGTTAAATCAATTGATGCGGTTATTAAGGAAAGCTGTGAGATTCTATCTCATATGACTAACTTAGTCACCGTGGTCATGGGACCAGATGAGAATAAAGAAAAATTAGCGTCTATCCAAATGGTGCAGATTTCCGATAACACAATCACCGCTATCTTCGTAACTGATAAAGGCTATGTCGAAAACAAAACCTTCATCGTTCCAGAGAACTTAAAAGCAGGTGAAATTGTTAACTGCGTTTCCTTATTAAATGACCGATTAAAAGGCACACCAATTGTTGAACTCGTTGAAAAAACTGAAGCTCTTAAACCAGTCCTTAACGATTACATCGTAGGTCATGACCTTGTTTACCAAGCTTTGCTTGAAACATTCATGCGCTTCGCTAGTGACCGTTTAAGTCTCTATGGTAGAGATGAATTGTTCAATCACGAGGAATACAAAAACGATACTGAGAAACTTGAAAAAGTCTTCAAACTTCTCAATGACCAACAACTCCTTAAAGAAGTCAAAGATGAAATCAAAAAGGATGACGAAGGCCGAATCATTCGTATCGGCGATATCGAAGGCAATCCTGATGTCTCAATGGTGACAGCGAAAATTGACTTAGGCGAAGAAGGCAATCGCGCAATTACATTGCTCGGTCCAACTAGAATCGACTACGATCAAGCGTTAAGCGCCCTTGAGTATATCGCGGAAACATTAACCGATTACTTTAAAGGATTAAACAACAACAAAGGAGGTAAAGGCGATGCCTAATAAAGAAAAACAAGAAGCAAAAGAAGCCGTTAAAGAAGAAAAAAACAAAGATAAGAAAAAGATTCAAGAATTAGAAGAAGAACTTGCTAAAGCAAATGCTGCAGTAGAGCATTGGAAAAATGAATATTACCGCGCTTATGCTGATACCAAGAACTTACGTACTAATTTAGAAAAAGAACATTCCGAAGCGATGAAATATCGCGCAATGGGATTTATCGAAGAATTACTTCCTGTACTCGATAGCTTCCATATGGCGTTAGGTAATGAACCAGCGAGCCCAGAAGTGAAAAACTACTTAGTGGGATTCCAATTCATCTACCGTAACTTCGTGAGTGCGTTAGAAAACGAAGGAGTGAAAGAAATCGCTCCAAACATCGGAGATAAATTCTCTGATAAAAACATGGATGCCGTTGACGTCACTGAACAAGAAGGCGAAGAAAACCTCGTCACTAAAGTGTACGCGAAAGGCTATGAATTACATGGACGTCTCATTAGACCCGCAAGAGTCTCAGTGAGCAAAAACAAAAAAGAAGAAAAAGAAACTAAAGAAGGCGTCAAAGGCGACGCCTAATAGGAGGAAATAAATTATGGCAAAAGAAATTATCTTAGGTATCGACTTAGGTACCACAAACTCAGTCGTCAGCTACTTACAAGCTGATGGTACAGTCAAAGTTATCCCAAACCCAGAAGGCACAGTGACCACTCCATCCGTTGTTGCTTTTAAAGCAAACGGTGAAGAAATCGTTGGTAATGCTGCCAAACGTCAAGCCGTCACAAACCCAGATACAGTTAGTTCCATTAAAAGAATTATGGGTAGTGCGGAAAAGGTCTCTATTAAATGCGTGAATAAACAATTCACCCCACAAGAAATCTCCGCGAAGATTCTTGCTTACATGAAGAAATACGCTGAAGCCCACTTAGGTCAATCAGTGCAAAAAGCCGTTATTACTGTTCCTGCATACTTCAATGACGCACAAAGACAAGCGACAAAAGATGCTGGACAAATTGCCGGCTTAGATGTTGTTCGTATTATTAACGAACCAACCGCTGCGGCCTTAGCCTATGGCTTAGAAAACGATAAATCCGAAAAGATCTTAGTCTTCGACTTAGGTGGTGGTACATTCGATGTCTCTATTCTTGATATCGGTGATGGCACATTCGAAGTCGTTAGTACCGCTGGTGATAACCACCTCGGTGGTGATGACTGGGACCAAGTCGTCGCGGATTGGATTAAAGCCCAAATCAAGATTCAATCTAACGTTGATATCACTGATAAGGGTTCCTTACAAAGAATTAGAGAAGCTGCAGAAAAAGCTAAGATCGAACTCTCTGCTTCTATGGAAACAGTTATCTCCTTACCATTCATTAGCATGACTTCTGCTGGCCCAGTTAACTTCGAAGTCACATTAACTCGTGCTAAATTCCAAGATTTAACAAGACATCTATTAAATAGATGCGAAGAACCAGTCAGACGTGCCTTAAGTGACGCTCATATGAGTGCTTCTGAACTCAACCAAGTCTTATTAATTGGTGGTTCCATCCGTATGCCAGCGGTCCAAGAATTGGTCGCTAGATTAACAGGCAAGAAACCAAACTTATCCGTCAACCCAGATGAAGCTGTTTCTATCGGTGCGGCTTACCAAGGTGGTGTGGTTTCTGGTGATGTTAAAGACGTTGTCTTACTCGACGTTACTCCATTAACTTTAGGTATTGAAACCTTAGGTGGTGTTATGACTCCATTAATCACAAGAAATACCACAATTCCAACCACAAAGAGTCAAATCTTCTCAACCGCTGCGGATAACCAACCAGCCGTTGACATCATGGTCTACCAAGGTGAAAGACCAATGGCCCACGATAACAAGTTATTAGGTCACTTCCAATTAAATGGTATTAAACCAGCCAGACGTGGTGAACCAAGAATTGAAGTTACATTCTCAATCGATGTTAATGGTATTGTTAAAGTTCAAGCTAAAGACTTAGATACTCAAAAAGAACAAGAAATCACAATCTCTGGTTCAAACGGACTTTCTAAAGAAGATATCGATAGAATGGTTCACGAAGCAGAAGAAAACGCCGAAGCAGACGCAAAGCGTAAAGAAGAAGTTGAGCTCAAGAATAAAGCAGAACAATACATTAACAGTATTGACCAAGCCCTCCAAGAAAAAGGTGAAGGCATGGAAGCAACTCAAAAAGAGCAAACCCAAAAACTTCGTGATGAATTAAAGACTGCTTTAGATAACAACGATATTGAAACGCTTAGAAACAAGATCGGTGAACTTGAAAGAGCAGCAGAAATGATGGCTTCAATGCAATCAGGTAAGACCCAAAGTGGTGCTGAACCAGAAGGCAATCAAACAGCAGATGATGTTGTTGATGCCGATTCAACAATGAAAAACTAGATTCAACTCATAAATCTTACGAGCGATGGGGCTTATGCCCCTTCGCTTTATTGGTAAAGAAAGGAGAGAACAATGGCAAAACGAGATTTCTATGAAGTCTTAGGCGTAAATAAATCTGCATCTAAAGATGAGATTAAATCAGCCTATCGTAAACTTGCTAAAAAATATCACCCAGATATCAACAAAGAACCTGGTGCTGAAGAGAAATTCAAAGAAGTCCAGGAAGCTTGGGATGTATTAGGCGATGATAAAAAGCGTCAAATGTATGACCAATTTGGTATGGCTGCTTTTGAGCAAGGTGCCTCTACTGGTGGTCAAGGAAATCCATTTAGTGGTGCCGGATTTGGTTCTCAAGGTTTCGGCGGAGTTGATTTAGGCGATATATTTAATTCATTTTTCGGTGGCGAACGTCAAAGACGTGCAAACGTCGGTCCACAACGTGGAGAAGATACATTACAAAGAATCCGTATCCAATTTATGGATGCAATTCTAGGTAAAAAGGTTCTTGTTCCAGTCAGTTATGATGAACCATGTAAAACATGTGGTGGATCAGGCGCAAAAGATGCTTCTGCAATTAAAACTTGTCCGCATTGTAACGGAAAAGGTTATGTAAGTGGTCAACAAAGA
>JAEEGJ010025957.1_pt1 | contig 11932 bp, 8 predicted proteins | sample 8958761 | NCBI WGS metagenome assembly JAEEGJ01 (sample SAMN16246546, study PRJNA631951) | gut metagenome | biome: gut microbiome; feature: rumen; material: RS-attached | host: Bos | place: Iran: Karaj | collected 2018-10 | reverse complement strand
GATCTCGTCGATACGGTTCAGGAACTCGGGACGTATCCTCTGCTTCAGCATCTCCATGACGGCGTTCTTGGTCTCGTCGAGGTCATACTGCGAGGGTACGCCGTTCTCCAGCTTCTCGCGGATGATGTCGGAGCCCATGTTCGAAGTCATGATGATGATGGTGTTCTTGAAGTCGCACGTACGGCCTTTGTTGTCGGTCAGACGTCCGTCCTCGAGCACCTGCAGCAGGATGTTGAACACGTCGGGGTGAGCCTTCTCAATCTCGTCGAACAGCACTATCGAGTAGGGTTTGCGGCGCACGGCCTCAGTCAGCTGGCCGCTCTCGTCGTAGCCCACATAGCCCGGGGGTGCACCGATAAGCCTACTGACGCTGTGGCGCTCTTGGTACTCACTCATATCGATACGCACCATCATATTCTCGTCGTCGAACAGCACCTCGGCCAGTGCCTTGGCCAACTCGGTCTTGCCGACACCGGTGGTGCCGAGGAAGATGAAGCTGCCGATGGGGCGCTTGCCGTCGCTGAGGCCCGCACGCGAGCGGCGCACGGCATTGGCGATGACGCTGATGGCCTCGTCCTGTCCAACGACACGCTTGTGCAGCTCGTCCTCGAGGTGCAGCAGCCGTTCACGCTCGCTCTGCAGCATACGCGTCACGGGGATGCCTGTCCACTTGCTGACCACCTCGGCTATCTGCTCGCTGTCCACCTCTTCGTTTATCATGGCGTTGTCGGCCTGCATCTGCTTGAGCTGTTCCTTGAGGTCGGTGACTTTCTTCTCGGCCTCGCGGATACGGCCGTAGCGCAACTCAGCCACCTTGGCGTAGTCGCCGGCGCGCTCGGCCTGCTCGGCGTCGAACTTGTAGCTTTCGATGTTCTTCACCTCGGCCTGTATCTCCTCGACGACACTCTTCTCGTTCTGCCAGCGGGCCTTCATCTGGTCGCGCTCCTCGCGCAGGGAACCCAGCTCCTTGTCAATCTGGGCAATCTTGTCCTGGTCGTTCTCGCGCTTGATGGCTTCGCGCTCAATCTCCAGCTGGCGTATACGGCGCTCAATCTCATCGAGTTCCTCGGGCACCGAATCGATTTCCAGACGCAACTTGGCGGCAGCCTCGTCGATGAGGTCGATGGCCTTGTCGGGCAGGAAACGGTCGCTGATGTAACGGTGCGAGAGTTCGGCGGCGGCGATGATGGCCTCGTCTTTGATACGCACTCGGTGGTGCACCTCGTAGCGTTCCTTCAAGCCACGCAGGATGCTGATGGTATCGGGCACCGAGGGCTCGTCGATGAGCACGCTCTGGAAACGACGCTCCAGGGCCTTGTCCTTCTCGAAGTACTTCTGGTACTCGGCGAGGGTGGTGGCGCCGATGGCACGGAGTTCGCCACGGGCCAGTGCCGGCTTGAGGATGTTGGCGGCATCCATGGCACCCTCTCCCCCGCCGGCACCCACGAGGGTGTGGATCTCGTCGATGAAGAGGATAATCTCACCATCAGCTTCGTTGATTTCGCGGATGACGCTCTTCAGTCGCTCCTCGAACTCGCCCTTGTACTTGGCGCCGGCGATAAGGGCGCCCATGTCAAGCGAGTAGATGGTCTTCGACTTCAGGTTTTCGGCCACGTCGCCGCTCACGATACGCTGCGCCAGGCCTTCGGCAATGGCGGTCTTACCCACACCGGGCTCGCCAATGAGGATGGGATTGTTCTTCGTACGACGCGAAAGAATCTGCAACACACGGCGAATCTCGTCGTCGCGCCCGATGACGGGGTCGAGCTTGCCAGCCTGAGCCAGTTGGTTGAGGTTCTTGGCATACTTGTTCAGGGCGTTCATCGTCTGCTCCTGGTTCTGGCTGGTCACCTTGCTGCCCTTGCGGAGGTCGGCGATGGCGGCGAGCAATGCCTTCTCGCTGACGCCGGCGTCCTTGAGGAGCTGCGACACACGGTCGCGGCCGCTGAGGATGCCCAGCAGCAGATGCTCCACGCTGACGAATTCGTCGTTCATCTTGGTGGCGCGCTGCTGTGCACTGACGAGGGCCTGGTTGGCGTCGCTGCTCAGGTACACCTGACCGCCGCTGACGCGCGGCATACTGTTAAGGATTTCATCCACCTGCTGCGTCAGGCGGGGGATGTTTACCTCCATCTTCTTGAGGAGGTAGGGCGTCACGTTCTCGTCTTCCGAGAGGAGCCCCTTCAGCAGGTGGGCCGTCTCGATGGCCGGATGCTGCCCTCCCACGGCAACCTCCTGGGCTTTCTGCACGGCCTCCTGCGCTTTGATTGTGAACTTGTCTAAGGTCATAGTTATTTGATTTTTGATTGTTTGATTGCGTTATTGCATGATTGCTTGAGCATTTGGCTTGTGTATCCACACACATTCAAGCAACCATACATTAACAATAAGTGTACCAAACAACAAGAACTGCCAAAATGGCAGTCCGGTGTCAGTGCTACAAAATTTGTACGGTTCTTCTCCGACTTCGGTCCGACTGTTCTACGGTTGTTTACCGGTTGTTCTCCGGTTTATAGCGTTAAACAACCGTTGAACAACCGTCATACTGTCGAACAAGGTACGGGGCAGGCACGCGGATGGCGACAGGAAAATGTACGCCGATGGCCGAAAAAATATCTCCATATTTATAAAAATATGTATCTTTGCACCGTCAAAAAGGTTGTATAATCATGAGAAACAAGGCTTTTATCTTTATGGTTGCAGCGCTGATGGCGCAAGGTTTTGCCTATGGCCAGACGAGTACGGAGATGGCGGTGCCTTACGGCAGTTTTGAGCAGTGGACGTCACACTCGGGCTACAGCGTTACTGGCTTCATACCGCTGACGGTGTATAGCAGCTATACGACGCCCACGGGGTGGGATTATCTGACCTATCCTGTGAACGAGTCGTTCTCTATTGGTATAACCATCACGGTGAACACCAATCTGCCGCTCATCAAGGCCAGCAAGGAGACTGGCAGCGTGCCAAACGGCAGCTCGGCTGTGAAACTGCAGACTTTCAAGCTGAGCGACATCATCAGCTCTACGGTGTACAGCCTTGCGTCGGGTTCCATCGACCCGGAGCTTACCAGCGAGGTGTTTCCGAGCATCTTGTCGACGGGCCAGGTGGACATCGACCATTTCATACCCATCATGAACAGCCTTATGTCGAACCTGAACAACACTCCGGCGCTGCTGGCATCGCTTGCGGCACTGGACATAAACTATATCATCAGCGGAGGCTTGGCCCTTGGCAGCTTCGAGCCCACCTATCTGTCGGGCAGCTATAAGTACCATTCGGCCACGAGCGGCGACAACGGCGGCGTGGTGATGCTGGGCACGCGCTACAACAGCGTCACGCACCGACGCGAGGTGGTGGGCGGCGGTGCCAACACTGCCCTCACCGACTGCAACGGCTATACACCCTTCACGGTAAATTACATGTCGCTGCACGAGTATGACGCAAGCTATGCCGAGCAGACGCCCGACTCGCTGATTATCCTGCTGATATCGTCGGCAGGTACCAGTAGGCAGCAGGGCTCATACCTCTGTCTCGACAACCTGACCCTGTGGCATGTTGAACCGCCGGAGCCTGATACATGCGCCAGTATCACGGCTTTGCAGGCATCGGCCGATATACACGAGGCCGTGATAATCTGGAGCACAACGGCGGCGGTGGACGGCTTTGAGCTGGAATACGGCACTGCGGGCTTTGCCGAGGGTCAAGGGACGAGCATAAGCACCAGCAACAACAGTGTCACTATCAGCGGTCTTGAGGCAGAAGCGCAGTATGACGTACATGTGCGCTCTGCCTGTCAGAACAGTGCCCATAGCGAATGGGCGAGTGTGAGCTTCACTACGCTGCCGGACACATGTGGAGGCATCACGGCTTTGCAAGCCACAGCCGAAATACATGAGGCCGTAATATCATGGAGTACCTCGGCGGCAGTGGACGGTTTCGAACTGGAATACGGCACTGCAGGCTTTGCTGAGGGACAAGGGACGAGCATAAGCACCGAAAACAACAGTGTAACCATCAGCGGTCTGGAAGCAGAGACGCAGTATGACGTACATGTGCGCTCTGCCTGTCAGAATGGCGCCTACAGCGGATGGACAAATGTAAGCTTCACCACGCTGCCGGATACTTGCGCCAGCATCACGGCTTTGCAAGCCACAGCCGACATACATGAGGCAATAATATCTTGGAGCACCACGGCGGCTGTGGACGGTTTCGAACTGGAATACGGCACTGCAGGCTTTGCCGAAGGCCAAGGGACGAGCATAAGCACCGAAAACAACAGCGTAACCATCAGCGGTCTGGAAGCAGAGACGCAGTATGACGTACATTTGCGCTCTGCCTGTCAGAATGGCGCCTACAGCGAATGGGCGAGTGTGAGCTTCACTACGCTGCCGGACACGACAAACGTATCTATATACAACACCGCATCAGGCGACAATACTATTGACATAAAGGTTTATCCCAATCCCGCCCATGGACACTGCGACGTAATATTACCGGCAGGTTGCGAGGGCGAAATAAGGCTGTACACCTGTGACGGACGACTGATACAGTCGGTGCAGGGAAGCACCACACTGCAACTGCCTGCCATCGGTGTGTATATGCTGCAAGCAGTCACTCGTGAAGGTACTGCTGTGAGAAAGATTGTGAACAGATAGCTGCTGACCGCTACGCCGGGTAGCCGTCGGGGTTGCTAAAGGCAGTTCCCGTCGGGATACCCCTCCGGGTTCTGTCTTTGCCAGTTCCAGCTGTCGCGGACCATGTCGTCGATGCCGTATTGGGCTCTCCATCCGAGTTCGGCAGCGGCCTTTGCAGGGTTGCAGTAGCAGGTGGCTATGTCGCCCGCACGGCGCGGCTTGATGCTGTAGGGGACGTCGACGCCGTTGACACGGACAAAGGCATTGACCATGTCGAGGACGCTATAGCCGTTGCCAGTACCGATATTATAAATGAATGTCTGATTGCTTGATTGCTTCATAACTTGAGTAAAGCACTTCAGGGCGGCGACATGTGCACTGGCGAGGTCACAGACGTGAATATAGTCGCGCACGCCGGTGCCGTCGGGCGTGGGATAGTCATTGCCGAATACGCCGAGTTCCTTGCGCTTGCCGACGGCCACCTGGGTGATGTATGGCATGAGATTGTTGGGGATGCCGTTGGGGTTCTCCCCTATCCTGCCGCTCTGGTGCGCTCCCACGGGATTGAAGTAGCGCAGGAGGACAACATTCCACTCTGGGTCAGCCTTTTGGATGTCCATAAGCACCTGTTCCAGCATGCTTTTGGTCCAGCCATAGGGGTTGGTGCACTGTCCTTTGGGGCACTGCTCTGTGATAGGAATCTCGACGGGGTCGCCGTAGACAGTGGCGCTGGATGAGAAAATGATGTTTTTGCAACCGTGACAGCGGAGGACATCTACGAGCACGAGGGTGCCGCCGATATTGTTCTCATAATATTCCCATGGTTTCTCGACACTCTCGCCGACGGCTTTGAGACCGGCAAAATGAATGCAGGCATCGAAATGGTGGGCAGAAACGACCTGTTCGAGACCTTCGCGGTCGCGAATATCAACCTTGAAGAAAGGTATCTCAGGCACTCCGATAATCTCCGCCACACGGCGAAGAGACTCGAGGTTGGAGTTACTGAGATTGTCGACGACAACAGCAGTGTGGCCTGCCTTATAAAGTTCTATCAATGTGTGGGAGCCTATGTATCCGGCGCCACCGGTGACGAGTATGTTCATGTTGATATATTTTTTATTATAACGCAAAATGGAATAATATATTGTAATAAAAATAAAGAATAGACGTTATTGGGTGGTATGTTTATAGGCGAGACGATAGCACTGGGCGTGGCTGTGGCGTGGACGGCGACGGCGATGTTTGCGGAGGTGGGCTCGAAAAGGATGGGCTCGCTGCCGCTGAACACGGTGAGGATGACCATGTCACTCACGCTGCTGGTAGTGACGCTGTGGCTCACGCTGGGAGTCCCCTACCCTCGCTATGCCGACGGCGGCACGTGGCTGTGGCTGCTGCTGAGCGGCGTGGTGGGCTACGTGATAGGAGACTACTGTCTGATGCAGGGATATATATTCATTGGCTCGCGCTTCGGACAGCTTTTCATGACCCTCTCGGCGCCGACGGCGGCACTGACGGGACGCCTGCTGCTGGGTGAGCAGATGAGGCCGCTGGCCATAGTAGGCATGGTGGTGACGCTGAGTGGCATAGCCCTGTCAATACTCTCGAAGAAAGACAATAGCGTCCAGCTGGGGCTTCCAGCAAAGGGCATCTTTTTCGCCGCAATGGCGGGCATCTGCCAGGGGTTCGGGCTGGTGCTTAGCAAAATTGGGCTGCAGCACTACGATGCGGCGGTGGCAGCAGCGGGAGTGAGCCAGCAGGCAGTGCCCGACGGGGCGTTACTGCCGTTGCCATTGTTCCTCAGCATACCATTCGCCGCCACCATGATACGCGCTACCATAGGGCTGGCGGGTTTCTTCCTGCTGCTGGTGGTTTTCAACAAAGACTGGAAAGGTAAGCTGAGCCACGCTGTGCACGACCGCAAAGCCATGTGGTGCGTCTTCGGCGCGACCATCTTCGGGCCGTTTGTAGGAGTGAGCGCATCGCTGTTGGCCACTCAGTACACCTCAACTGGCATTGCACAGACCCTCTTCGCCCTCACGCCGATACTCATCATAGCACCGGCAGCGTGGATATTCCACCAGAAAGTCACCGTGAGGGAGATAATAGGTGCGGTGATTAGCGTCTGCGGTGTCTGCCTGTTCTTTATTTAGGCGCCCCATCCGGTGAGGCTTAACAGTCCAAGGGTGACAGCATAGCGCATGCCCTTGCCGATGAACATTAGCAGTAGAGTCCACCATGGGTTAAGCCGCATGAGGCCCATAGCAATAGCAATAGGGTCACCAACGAAAGGCAGCCAAGTGAGGAGGGCTGCCGAGAGACCGTAGCGTTTGATTTTGTCACGCAGACGCTCGAGTTTCTCACGTTTCACCTTGAAGAAACGCTCCAACCATTCCCATTTGCAGAGCCAGCCCATGAGGAAACTCACCATTCCACCAGCGGTGTTGCCAAGCGAGGCCACCAAAACGATAAGCCAGCGCGGGTAATCGAGCAATGCGGCGGCAGCGACAACTGCCTCCGACGAGAACGGCACAACGGTAGCCGAAAGCATACACGCCAGGAAGAGGCCGAAGAGTCCGAGATTCTTGATCATAGCGACAAAGTCCATTCTCCAGCGGGCAACGTACGCACGCGGGAGGTGTTTGGGAAGACGGTGGCGGTGGTGTTTTCCGGCACGGTGAGTTTAAGCTTGCTGCCTGTGATTTCAATACTGATGGTGCCGTAGGGTGTGGGCTTGGTAGCTCGCACCCATTCGATGCCATTGCAGGGCTGCGGATCAATGAAGAAGTGCTTGTAGCCAGGCTGCTCAGGATCGGGACGGATGCCGGCGAGGGATTGGTAGAACCAGATGCCGATGCCGTTGTAGCAGTTGTGCACGCGGCTGCGGTCCTCCTTACCGGGGCGGCCGCAGTCCCACGATTCCCATGTGGTTGTGGCTCCATGATTTATCATGTAGAGGTAGCCGGGATAGTCTTCCTGCCGCAGGATGGTGGCCATGAGGTCGGTCTGCCGTTCGCGGATGCACCACTCGGTGAAGATGGGCACACCCATGAGGCCGGCGGCGATGTGGTCGCGGTACTTTCCGTGACAGTCTTTGATGAGTTGGGCCTTCACCACAGTGGTGGTGGCGCTGTCGGGCGGGATGCCGAGGAGGAGGGCATAACATTGGTCTAGGGGGGTGCCGTTGGCGTAGGTATGCGTCTCGGGGTGGTAGAAATGGCGGTGGATAGAGGCGTTAAGGTTTCGTCTCCATGCGGCGTAGTGCTGTGCGTCGTCGGGATGTCCTGTCATGCGGGCCATCTGCACCATATCGGCGAGACAGTCGCTGATGAAACAGCTGCTGGCGTGCAGCACGCTCTCACCGCCCTTGTCGACCCCTTCGGGGACAGCCCAGTCGCCAAGAAACCAGCTGTGACGCTCGTTGTCGGGCCATGGGTGCAGGATATAGTCCACGCTGTGGCGCTCGATGTACTCCAGCCAACGCTTCATGTCGTTATAATGACGGTAGATGAGCGTGCGGTCGCCATAGTTGAGGTAGGTGCGCCATGGGGCCTTGACCACGAAGCCCTGCCAGTAAGGGCCGCCGCCGGTGCGGAAGGCAGGGGCAACATAGGGCAGGTCGCCGGTGCTGTCCAAGGCGTCGTGCCAGGCCTGCAGCCAGTTGGCATAGGTGGAGCGCACGTCCCAAAGGGTCTGCAGTGTCATCGTCGACGAGTTGCCGTCGCCACCGTAGCCCATGCGCTCTATGTGCGGACAGTCGACCATATAGCCACTGAAGGTGAGGCAGCTGAGGGTATACTTCACCATATCGTGGATAGCGTTGAGTCGCGGGTCGGAGCACTCGAAGATGGCACCGCCCGAGGGGTCCACAGCGCTGATCTGCAAGGCGCGGGCATGTCCCACACCGGCCCCTTTCACTCGCACATAGCGGAAAGCGTGCATGTGGAAGCGATTGCGGAAGATATTGTATGGGGCGCGGTCGGAGACGAAGACGTCGGTCTCGGTGAAAGGAGGCTTCGCCTCTAGGTGGTCGAGGTACTCCATTGTCACCGCTTGCCCCGAATCCATCAGGCCATATACAGCATAGAACCACCCAGTCACCACGCGGCCGAAGTCAATCAGCGTCGATCCGTCGGGCAACGTCGATTGCCCTACGGGATCCAAGGTGTCGACGATTTGGTTGCCCTCAAACGCCTGCCGTGAGATGGAAATATCCTCTGCGTCATATACTGCTGCGGGGCGCCATCGCTCCTTCACCCTCGCATCGTAGCGTTCGCCGCCGAACTGCATAGGCTGCCAGCTGCCAGTATAGCTGTAGGGGCTGGGCGAAGCCTCCCAGGTGCTGTCGGTCTTAAGGATTTCATATATCAGTCCGCATTCGCCGTCGGAGACGGTTTTCTCCACCGCCGCCCGAGCCGCCGCCGGAGTACCGTAGATACGTCCCCAGCCCTGACCGAGCCACAGCATCAACTCGTTGTCGCCCTCGTGGATGAGGTTGGTGATGTCGTAGGTTACTTCCATTGCCCGCTTGTCGAGCTGCGACACGGCGGGCTGCATCACATGGTCACTCACACGCGTATGGTTGACATACACCTCGTGGTAGCCCAGCGAAGCGACGGACACCTGAAAGCTGACGGTCTGGAAGTCGGATGGCCGCAGTTCGCCGTGGTCGACATGGAACGTCGTGCGCAGCATCGGCGTCTCCACCCATCCGCTGTCGGTGAGGCAGCCGATGAAATCCTGCGCTGATGCACACGAGCCTAGCAGTATTAATACTATGATGATAAATCTTTTCATTTTTCGCTGCAAAGATACACACTTTTCGCGAGATACGGAAAATATATTTGCCCATGTCGGAAAATGTGTGTATTTTTGCAAATTGAAATTAAAATGAATGTAACATGCAAACAGCAGCGAACCATCAAGACATGTCAGCAGTGGATGCGCTTTGGACGTTATACCAACAGCAGTCAAGGCGTGTGCGAGATGCATTCCGTAATCGCATTGCGCAAGACGAGATTGACGGGTTAATCATCCGCACCGAAGACGAGGCCAAGGCATTGACATTGCTGCGTGGCAGGGATATCAAGGCAGGGCGAACGAAGCTTATCCCTCACGAAGAAGTGATGCAAGAGATGGAGCAAATGCTGGCCAGCTATGCAGATTAAGTGGAGTGATCTTTCCCGAAGCGACTTGCGTGCAATCCTAACTTATTTATTGACGGCGAAACAATAACCATCGTGACCGTATGGCAGAACCGCCAAGACATAAAACGACTGAAACATCTCTTGACAAAAGATAACCAATAAAAATAATCAACATTGTATTATCACCCCAAAATCAAACGAATAGAAACAGGTAGGAAACAAAGAGAATAGTAGAAAAATAAAGACATATTAAAGCGTATTCGCTTTTCTTTCGCGTACGGAAATTCTGGTAAAATTTCTAAACTTTCAGCACGAGGAAAGGGAAACGCTCACGAGCACCGTGAGCTTTCTTGTTTGCTGAAAGGGTTTACCAGAGCCTCCGTACGAACAAAGATAGTTCACGGCTTTTTTATTGTCTGCTTGTATAATCAGTGTGCAGGGATGCCGAAAACTGCAATATGGAGTAGGTAGAGAAATCAATTATTAACACAAACAAATACAGCTATGAATATTAGAGTAGTACTAATGTTAACAATTTCCACGACAATGAGTATTAGTTGTGGAGTAAAACAAAGTGAGTATGACAATATCAAGGAGGAACTAGAAACCGTCAAGAAACAGGTGATACAGGATTCTGTACTTATCACAAATCTGCGAGACACAATAACAATGCTGTCTTTGCCTGCAAGTCAAAGGCTCACTTTAATCAATGAACAGGTCTCAAATGGTGAGTACGGTCAAGCTAAAAAGTGCATAAACGAACTAAACAGGTTATTCCCTAAATCCAAGGAAAGTCAGCAAACAACTATTATTCTGCAACGAATAGATAACTTGATAGCAAAACAAAAAGCGGAAGAAGAAAGAATAAAGGCGTTGGGCTTTAAAGTATTAAGACCTGTATCGACTGTAACAATTGATTACAATAAAGTATCTTTTTCTGCAATAGGCGTAAATCGATCATTTCATTTTGATTCCTATGATGATGGTGGGTTTCATCGTACTGCCGACAGGGGGAGCACCTACGTGCTTGCCTCGATGTCAGTCACTTCCACTTCCAAAGACCCTGATTTACCCACATTGGCAATATACTCCATAAATGGAGATCAAATGAATCGAGAAGGTATAATGGAGGTTAGGTTTGCTTATTGGCAGGATTATGGTCATTACCTAGGAAACTATCCCGATTATGGTAATGACTTTGCGAAAACAAGTACGATTCGATTTAAATTGGGGGATGAAGTATCAACAGAATTAATGACTAAACCCTATGCTATAGTATTAAAAAAAACCAATGGACTATCAAGAAAATATGACAGATACAAAAATCCACCAGTTTCATACAGTGGATATATTGATTATCCTTATAGGTTGTCATTAGACGATTTTACTGGAGATAATGCACAGTATGTTATCATTAAAATTGCTAACCTTTAAATAAAAAAAATGAATACAAGATGTTTTCTATGGATTGTTGCTCTTGTTTTCCTAATTACTTCATGCAGTAACTATGACGTTAAAACAACTGACGGAAAGATTAAGAATGTTTTTAAAGAATGGGCAAAAGACAATTTGACATCAAAGTATCGCATTCAATCAATTTCTTACGATACTGTTGGCTGTCCGATGGATTTCATGTTTTCGGCCACAATGTTGGGACAAACTATTGGTAGTTCTGGACACGCAGATTCAGAAATAAATATCGGAGGTGGGCTGATCATGTTGGATTGTTATCTTGATAGCACACTTTTGACTAAGAATATTCATGTTGCAAAAATAAATGTAAAGTTTCATGATACAATACAGTCATTTTACATTGGAATGAGAGGCGATAGTATATGTACATCTCCCCAAGAACGAGGTTATGAAGCATTAGTCAAAACCCATAGTAACGGCGAACAACGTTTATACGATGCATGCTTTGAAATATACACGAATTTGGACAAGATTGCTAAAAGTAATGGCGGTGCTGGTAGAAATATTGGGAAAGAAGACTTCTATGATTTTTGGATAGCATTACCATCCTATGAAGAGTCGTTGAGTCAAACAGGATACAACTCTGTTTTAAATTCGAGATATTAGAATTAAGCGAACTGATATCCTAATATCGGAATGCACTTGTAGTCGTAATAGACATCCACGTCTAGTCAAGACCGA
>JAEEGJ010025955.1_pt1 | contig 11933 bp, 8 predicted proteins | sample 8958761 | NCBI WGS metagenome assembly JAEEGJ01 (sample SAMN16246546, study PRJNA631951) | gut metagenome | biome: gut microbiome; feature: rumen; material: RS-attached | host: Bos | place: Iran: Karaj | collected 2018-10 | reverse complement strand
GCGGTTTGCGTTGCAAGTCTATGTATTTTTATTCAAATGGCAATCAAAGAACAGCATTTTTTTCTTTCTAGCCCCCCCCCATTTTAACAAAAATTAACGTATAATGAGCGATTCACATAGCAAAAACATACTTTCTAGACAACAATATCAGGCATCATCCAATAAAGTTTTGAGATTCTTCGCCCGGGCTCCGGATGACAACAGACAGAAACGACATTCCCCCACCCCTGTCCCCACCTCGCGCTTTTGATAGGGTCAAATTTTGGTCTATATTTGGTCTAAATTCGGTGATTGATTTCGGTCGATTCAATCGAACGCCAATAGTTACCCAATCGATACCCAATCGATACCCGAACATTACCGCGAGGTAGTGTCAAAGGTGGGTCAGGACAAGAAGGAAATCGGTACTGCGCTTTCAACGCGTTCCTATATCACCAAAAATGATTGAGTTCAATGGAGTTACAAGATGGAGTTGCATCGCTCTCGCGACCACTGAAAATTGAGTTAGAATTAAGTTCAATTGATGGGTAAGCACCGAACAACAGGAGATTCAATCTACTGAAAATTGATTCGACCTATACGGTTAAAAGAACAACGCAAAATAATTATTATTTTTGAACACGAAAAAAGCTAAAAATGCGAAATTCATCAGTTGAAAAGTGAAAATTGAAAAATCCAGCTCCCTGCAGTCTTGAGCGCCAAAGGACATTAGCGCGCGAAGCACTTTTAGCGGCACAAAGTGCCCATTAGCTTTACTTTCGCCTCCTGATGAATGGCAGAAAAAACAAAGGGGAGCAAGCCGGAACTTGCTCCCCCCCTGATAGGTGTTATTGATTGAATCAGCGATTATAGACGACGCGACCCTGACGGATGACGAGGCCTCGTTGAGTGTCGGTGCGGCGACCCGAAAGGTCATGGCTAACGCCTTGTGCGTCAGTGGTCTGTGCGAGTTGCTCGATGCCGGTGCTCTCGCCCGACACGGCGACGTTGTAACGGCGCGTGAAGGTGGAGCCTTCGCTATCGGTCACGGTGAGCAACAGCGTCACCACCTCCGAGGCCGAGCCGCCACGGACGGTGAGTTTTGAACCGTTGACGGAGGCGGTCACGCTTGCGCCGTCGGGCACGCTGACGCTATATGACGGACTCTTGGTGAAGCCGGCAAAGTATTGAGCCACATCGACTTCGGCCTGACCTCCTGCCGTGAGCACAGAGTAAGGATGCGACATGAACTCGAGGTAATCCTCCAACAGCGTCCAGCCATCCTGATCGGGGTCGTCGTTGTGATTGGCAACACTCGGATTGGTGCCGACGATGGACTCGAACCACGTCGGGATGCCGTCCTGGTCAGGGTCAAAGTCGGCAGGGCGATGTTCCTCGGGATAGTCCTCGAAGCCACCGCAGTCGGCCTCGTTGTCAATCTCACCCTTGATGCCCGACTTACTGCCCACGTAGGTGTAAGTGCCGTTGACCGTCTCGCGGACAATGCGTTTGTGGTGATCGTCCTGGCAGGGCATGTAGGCGCCGGAATAACTGTTGACAATCTTGAAGGCATCCTTGGCCGTGTGGATGGTGGCATAGGAGGGGAAGAGGGGTTCGGTGACCACATACGGATAGGAGGTCGGGACGTTACCTGTCGCATTGTAGGTATTGCCCTTGGCATCCTGCGTCAGGGAATGGTCCTTGTTCTCGCGGATGTTGCCATGAATGTAGGCCTGATCCTTGCCGGCAGGGTTGATGGCATCCTCGAAGTCCTGGGTGAAGAGCACGGTCTTGCGTGTGTCGGGACCCATCTTGTAGTAGTTGCCGACGAAGTTGACGGCGTGGCAGTTGCCATCGGTAGTGCGGTTGTGCCAATTGTAAACCACGTTGTTGAAGATGTCGAGTCCGCCGATCGGGATATTGTTGGCATCCATGCCGCCGCCCATGCTCCAGTTACGACCTTCGCAGTTGGCGAGGAGGTTGTGGTGCCAAGAACCGATGCGGCCATCAATGGTGGCAGCATAACCGTGGTTGGTGCCGTCGGAGTAGTTCTTGTGACCCGTGATGCCCAACGCCTCGGCAATCATGCTGTATTGGAACGAGATATTCTGTGCGCCACGACCCGAAACGGTCTCGTCGGTGCCCCAGGCAGCGGTACAGTGATCGACAATCGAGTGGTCGGCACCCGACATACCCATCGCGTTGCCGGTGTTCTCACCATAGACACCCAATCCGCGCTTGAAACGCATGTGGCGGCAGATGACGTCGGAACCGATATTGATGTTGGACGCCTTGATACAGATGCCCTTGCCGGGTGCCGTCTGGGCAGCGATGGTGGCATAAGGTTGAACGAAATAGGCCGTAAAGCCGAGGTCAATCACGCCCGACACGTCAAAGACGATGGTGCGTGGCCCCTGCATATCGACCAAGCCATAGACCAACGAACCGGGTTCGTGGTCGTTGTTGAGGTTGGTGACGTGATAAACCACGCCGCCACGACCGCCACGGGCAAATCGACCATAACCCTCAGCCTCGGGGAAAGCCAACTGCCGGGGTTGGAACGACCAGACGTTGCCCTTATAGACACGGCCATCCTTGTCCTCCTCATCGACGCGCCAATAGTATTTGTTCCACGACTGGAGCCCCTGGACGGTGTATTGGGTCTCGGTGCCGGTATAGACATAGTCGGCGGAGGCATCGACGGCATCGTAGTCGGTGCCGATGACCAGTTTGTGCTTGACTGCCACGGTGGCTGGTGCCCACTGGAGGGTAAAACTACCGCCATCGGCATCCACGTGGAAATCCTTGTGATTGGGGATAGGGTCCATGGCAATGACTGGAGAACGGTCGATGAGCAAGCCGTTGAGCATCATGTTGGTGGTCTGATACTCCTTGCCGGCCTCGACGATAGTGCTATAGACCAAGCGGACATCCTTGCCCTCGGAGACTTCAAACTCGACGTACGAGAAGGGGGCATCGGCCATCTTGAGGTCGGTGACGGTGCTCTTGACGTTGGCGAACTTCACGTCGGTCTGGACCACTTGGTCGCCCAAAGCCACTTGGATATTGGGCATCGTGCCCGTCTGCGGGTCTTTCCATACATGATAGGCTGCGACGGAGTGAGGACCATCGGACAAACCGCTGATAACCACCTCGATGGCGGTCGAAGTGTTGGTGGACGTCGGGGTATTGCCATCGGACGTACCGATGAAGGCGACCACGCCATCGCCCATGAGGCGCAGACCCGTCTGACCATTCTTGCCCGCGGTGCAGGTGTTCTTGTGCCACTGTGAACGGAGTACGGTGGCATTGCCCGCAGCCGAGACGGTGACGGTCAAGCCGTTGTCGAGGGTCTTGGACTCGGTGGCCTTCTGCTCGACCGCCCACGGCACATAGTCGGGCTCGCTGACCTCGGCATCGGAACGGTTGGCGAAATTGAAGTCAATACTCTGAGCACTCAACGCCGCGAGGACGTCGGCCAGGACAAAAGTAAGGAAAGTCTTTTTCATCGATAAAAAAAAGAGTATAAAGGTTATCTTGTGTTTTCAAAGTTGTGAAGGGAATTACCTCACCAGCGCAGCGACCTAAAGACCTTACCAGCGCAGCAACCTTACAACCTGTCCTTAAAATACGCTTTAGTGGCCTCCTCACTATCGAGGAGTGCCACCAGCATAAACTAACATATAAATAGAGAGAAAGGCAGTATTGCTGGTGCAAAGATACGGCCATTTTCAAGAAACCGCAATAGAACATTCCCCGAGGGGCTTTTATTGAAAAGAATTTACACCTTTTTGAAAAAAAAGTATACTAATTTTTCTCCCTGAAACTAATTATTACAATCCCAAGATAGATTTTTATACCATGTTATTCCTGCAAAAGTAAGTGTAACATTTGCAAAAGTCGCCCCCCTTCAAAAGGAACTCGTCATGCTCCCCCTTTCAATCAGTTTTGTACAAAATGAAAGCAGAGAAGAAAGGTCGGGAAACCCGTTCTTCTCTGCTAAAAGTCTTATCAACGATGGGGAAAAATCTTCTCAACCCACTTGTTGTATATACCTCTTCCCCCATTAAGGGGGGATTGAGGAGGGTCTTTTTTTAGAACACCTTCTCGAAGATAGTCTGGGTGGCGCCGCTATTGTCTTGGACGTAGGCACCTGCCTGCTTGCCGGAAGTGGCGAGGAAAGTCTTGTCGGTGAGGAAGCGCGACATGATTTGGTCATACTCCTCGGCCGAAGCGATAGGAAATCCGCCCTTGGCATCGATGAGACCGAGCGCCTCGCGGAAGGCCTGATGGTTCGGACCGAAGATGACGGGAATGCCATAGACGGCTGCCTCCAACGTATTGTGAATACCGACTCCGAAACCGCCGCCGATGTAAGCGACCTGTCCGTAACGGTAGATGCCAGAGAGGAAACCGATGGCATCGATGATGAGGCAATCGACCAACTCGTCGGTAGGGAGCGTACCCTCGGCCAGTTCGCCCGACTCCCAACGGCGCTTCAGTTCGGAGTAACGCAGATACGGGCGCTTCAACTTACTGATAATCTGTTGGACATGCTCCTCGTGAATCTCGTGGGGAGCAATGATCAACTTCATCTCGGGATGGACATTGAAGTGGGCCAACAGGACATCCTCATCCTTCGGCCACGACGAACCTGCCACGAGGACGAAGTTACCACCGCCAACAAACTGCTCCGCCCAAGGGAAATGCTTGGCTTGCTGCTGGATGGCAATGACGCGGTCGAAACGGGTGTCGCCACAGATGGTTACATTGTCGATACCGATACCGTGCAGTAAGTTGCGCGACTCCTCATCTTGCACAAAGAGGTGGGTGAAGCACTTGAGCACGGGACGGAACATCGCGCCATACCACTTGAAGAAGGCCTTTCGCGGACGGAAGATGCCCGACACCAGATAGGCCGGCACGTTACGACGCTTCAACTCCTGCAAGAGGTTGCCCCAGAACTCGTACTTGACAATGATGGCGCAGTCGGGATGAACCAAATCCAGGAACTTACGGCACCGAGCAGGAGTATCGTAAGGCAGATAGCAGATGACGTCTGCCCCCTTATAGTTCTTGCGCACCTCGTATCCCGAAGGACTGAAGAAGGTCTGCACGATACTGTACTGCGGATAATATTGGTGCAACGCTTCGACCAACGGACGACCCTGTTCGAACTCGCCCAAACTGGCAGCATGGAACCAGATAATGCGCTCACCCTGAAGGGGTTTCATCTGCTCTGCCAACCGCTTGGCCCAATCCTTGCGCCCCTCCTGCATCTGCTTGGCCTTTCGATGTCCGAAGGCCGATGCCAAGGCAATGCCGGCAAAATATGCGCGCGTACCTATATTGTAAAGAAAATTCATCTTAATTATTGAAAGGAGTTAATGGAAGTTATTGGGAGTTATCGCTGCGCTCATGGAGTTAACGGACGTTACAACCATAGGTCTAAAGGGATTCCGACAACTAAAGCATTCGTCTGTTAACTCCCTGTAACTCCCGTTAACTACATGAAATTAACTCCATTATCGCAATTGCGAAAGTTGAGCTTTATTTCAACACCTCTACCGCCTTTCTTGCTCGACGGAGAGACTCCTCCTTACCCAACTGGTCGGTGATAGCAAAGATCTGAGGACCACGCGCCTCGCCAACCAAGGTGACACGGAAAGCATTCATAACTGCGCCAGTCTTGTACTCCTTGCTGGCAATCCACTCCATCACCTTAGGTTCCAGAGTCTCGCCGTTCCAGTCGGTCTGCGCCTCTAGGAAGTCACAGAGTTCGCTGACATACTGAGGGGCCTCGGGTTTCCACCATTTCTTGAGCGACTTCTCTTCGTACGACGTTGGAGCCGCAAAGAAGAAGTTACACTGCTGCCAGAGTTCCTGAGGCAGGTTGATACGCTCCTTCATGAGGCCGACGACGGTCTTGACATAAGCATCCGACTTCGGGTCGGCGCCATTGGCAATGACCTGCTCCTTGAGGGCGTCGCACAACAACTGCTCGTCGCACTCCTGGAGATAGTGATGGTTGAACCAAAGGAGGCGCTTGATGTCGAAGTGAGCGCCGTTCTTGGAGCACTTCGAGAGGTCGAACAACTGGATCATCTCGTCCATGGTCATGATATCCTGGTCGTTGCCTGGGTTCCAACCGAGGAGCGCCAAGAAGTTGACAACGGCCTCGGGACGATAACCGGCCTCGCGATAACCCGAATAGGTGGTATCGGTGCCAGGCACATGCCACAGAAGTGGGAAGACTGGGAAACCGTACTTATCGCCGTCACGCTTAGAGAGTTTGCCGTTGCCCTCGGGAGCCAACAACAATGGCAGATGGGCGAACTGAGGTGCCTCCCAACCGAAAGCGCGGTACAACAATACGTGCAATGGAGATGAAGGCAACCACTCCTCACCACGGATGACATGAGTGACCTCCATCAGGTGGTCATCGACGATGTTGGCAAGGTGATAGGTCGGCAGTTCGTCGGCACTCTTGTAGAGGACCTTGTCGTCGAGGATGGTGGAATTGATTTTCACCTCACCACGGATGAGGTCATTCACGATGACATCCTCGCCCGGTTCGATGAGGAAACGAACGACGTAGGGCTCGCCGGCAGCGATGAGCTCCTTGGCCTTGTCGAGACCCAGGCTCAGCGAATTACGCATCTGACCACGGGTCGAGGCATCGTATTGGAAGTTGGGAGTAGCCTGGCGTGCAGCCTCAAGCTCCTCCTTGTTATCAAAAGCATAGTAGGCCTTGCCGGCATCGAGAAGCACCTGCACATATTTCTTATAGATCTCGCGACGCTCCGACTGGCGATAGGGGCCATGATCGCCACCAAAGGTGACACCTTCGTCAAACTGTATGCCGAGCCACTTGAACGACTCAAGGATGTATTCCTCGGCACCAGGGACAAAGCGCTGGCTATCGGTATCTTCAATACGGAACAGGAGTTTGCCGCCATGCTGACGGGCAAAGAGATAATTATAAAGACAGGTGCGGACGCCGCCGATGTGAAGCGGGCCCGTAGGAGATGGCGCAAAGCGTACAACAACTGGACGTGACATAATATTGAGGTTAAAGGAGACCCCCTCGGTCCCCCTGCTTAGGGGGAGGACTTTCTTGTCCGAACTTAGTTCTTCCCCCTAAGCAGGGGGATTAGAGGGGGTCTAGGGTTATTAATTAATTATCCAAACTATCGAGCAGCTTGACGAGTTGTTCGTCGGTCTTGGTCAACTTCTCCTTGCAGAAGGCAAGCAGTTTGACGCTGCGCTCGGTGAGCTGGCACAACTGGTCGATCTCGCAATCAGGGCGCTGCAACTTCTGGACAATCTCTTCCAGTTCCTTCATCGCACTGGTATATGTAAGCTGTTCGTCTTGCATCAATTTAAATCAATTTTTAATTGTTATTTTTGAATTGTGAATTCTCAATTGTTAATTGTTAATTATTAATTGAAAATGCGCTGCAAAGATAGCACATTTTGGGCAAAAGTCAAAAAATATTCGCTGAAAATAAAGTTTTTAGGTATTGAAATTTGGCGCATTGACACAAAAGTGCTATCTTTGCCGCGCTTTTCGGAGCTAGAATGACCAAAGCCCCGGCTTGAAGTCATCGACTTAATCTGGGAGAGTGCAAGCTCAACCTCCATTATTCACTCTTTAATTTATTCAAATTCATGTATCTCGATTCAGCTAAAAAGCAGGAACTTTTCGCCAAGTATGGCAAGGGTGCAACCGACACAGGTTCACCAGAGGCACAGATCGCCCTCTTCTCATTCCGTATTGCACACCTCACCGAGCACCTTCGTGCCAACCACAAGGATTTCGCCACCAGCCGCTCGATGAAGATGCTCGTAGGTAAGCGTCGTCGTATGCTCGATTACCTCGCAAAGAAGGACATCAACCGCTATCGTGCCATCATCAAGGAACTCGGCCTCCGTCGCTAATACGAAGTGAAGGTTTCTTTCGAAACAAATAACACCCGACAGATTCATTTCTGCCGGGCGTTTTTTATATGATAACCAAATAATCGACTTTCATTTTCTGACAACCACTGCCTGCGGGTATTTCTTCGGATCGCACGAGAAGATGCCATCCTGAACGCCTGATTTAACCTTCGTGAGCATCATGATCATCGTGGCACCGCTCTTGTTGGTCTTCATCTCATGGAAGTAATAGTTCTTCGCGTTGATTTTCATCGTCACCTTGCCGGGAGCTTCCGAATCTTTGGGGTCGGAGAAATCTATCACGTAGTAGTCGCCTTCCTTATTCATCTTCGCCTTTCGGTATTCCCGATCCAAATTGAAATCGATGTCGTATTCGCCCACTGACTTCTTGGTAGTCCTGGTGATGTAAAGGGTGTCGGCACCGAGCCCCTTGGTATGCTCCCATTCATACTCACCATCGAAACCGCCTTCGGTAATCATCTCCTGACCCATGGCCTTCACGGTCATGGTGTACCTGTTCTTTTCCCCTAAAGAGGCCATGGTCATCTTGCCGCTCAAGACATTTACCATCAGCATCTTCACCTTGATATCCATCTCATACTCCACTCCTGTGGGGTCAGCCATCGCTACACTGCTTTTCTTGAGCAAGGCGCTGACCTCGGCAGGCACCTGGGCATTTGTCGTCACAATGCCACACACAAATAACAGTGTGGTTATGGTCAAAAGAATGTATTTCTTCATTGCAAACAAGTAAATTGATAAATCTTGTTGAAAAACACAATTTCACGAAAGTTCCAGACCGAACGTGCTGACCAGTTCTTCAATCAGTTCAGGATGCTCCTGACGCATTTCAGCCATTCGTTCGCGAGGCGTCAAGGGAGCCTTGGGAACAGCCACCGCATTGACGGTGAACGACAGGTTGAGAAGGGAATTGCGAAGCTGCTGCCGCAGATAGTTCAGAAGGGCAGCCTTGCCTTCGATGATGCGCTGCATCTGTTCCTCGCTACCCACGGTAACGTCGATGCGGGTGTCTTCGACAAGCTTCACCTCGCTATTCTGGATGGCGGTCTGAAGAAGTTTCTCCTCGGGAATGACTTGAATGTATTGCTTCCATGTGCGCCGAAGCGCCGACTCGTCAACCGGCTCGTTCATCTCAGGCATCTGTCGATCGGCAGCTGCCGCTGCCTGAGTACTACCCTGCTGTGGTGCATTACCCCGATTCAACGATGCCATCATTCCGGCCGAGCGACCCGGCATACCTCCTCCACGTGTCATGACCGGGTTCCTGGGTTGTGGATTTTGGGAGGTGGGCTGAGGGGATTGTGCAATTGGTCGCTGGTTGGGAGCTGCGGGCTGTGTGGATTGAACTGCGGGTCGAGAATTGGAACCGGCAGGTTGTGAGTATTGTGCAGGGGCTGGAGCAGACGCCTGAGGGGGACGCTGCTGCGGGTTCTGCATGGGGGCCGGCTGCACGGGGGCGCCATCGACACGCTGCAACGGAGCACGTTGAGGCTGAGGAGGCTGTTGAACCGGATGCAACAGCTGACAGATCCTGACGATAGCGAGCTCGACCGAGAGACGCTTGTTGCGCGAATTTCGGTAATTGAAGTCACAATCGTTGGCAATCATTACCGCATTGTAAAGGAAATAGGGCTGGCAGCGGCTGGCCTGCGTCTCATAGCGTCGGGCTTCCTCGGGTCCTGCCTCAATGAGTTTGAGTGTCGAAGGGTCCTGTGCTACCATGAGGTCACGCAGGTGTCCAGCCCATCCACCTATGAAGTACTGTGGATCGAAACCACGACGAATCGAATCGTCCAGCACCATCAGGGCCGCAGGGATGTTGCCTTGCAGGGCATTGTCGGTGATGCGGAAGAAGGTATCGGCATCGAGCAGGTTGAGGTTGGCGATAGTAGCCTCGTAGGTGACATTACCACTGGTGAACGAAGTGATCTGGTCGAAGACCGAGAGCGCGTCACGCATACCGCCATCAGCCTTTCGGGCGATGACCTGCAGAGCTCGCGGTTCAACGCTGATATGCTCCTGACCAGCAATATAGGCCAGTTGTTCAACGATATCCTGCGTTGAGATGCGCTGGAAGTCGTAGGTCTGGCAACGGCTCAGAATGGTGGGTAGAATCTTCTGTTTCTCGGTGGTACACATCACGAAGATGGCATGCTTGGGCGGTTCCTCCAGCGTCTTGAGAAACGCGTTGAACGCAGCTGTGGAGAGCATGTGTACCTCGTCGATTATGAAGACCTTGTACTTGCCGATCTGTGGAGGTATCTGCACCTGATCGATCAGTTCGCGAATATTATCGACCGAGTTGTTTGAGGCAGCATCGAGCTCATAGACATTATAGCTGCGCTGCTCGTGGAACGACTGGCAGCTCTCACATTCGTTGCATGCCTCGCCGTCGGGTGTTCGGTGTTCGCAGTTGATGGTCTTGGCAAAAATGCGCGCGCACGTTGTCTTGCCCACGCCACGCGGACCGCAGAACAGGTAGGCATGCGCCAGCTTACCACTGGCAATGGCATTCTTCAGGGTTTGCACCAGAGCCTTCTGCCCTACTACGGTCTTGAAGGTGGATGGACGATATTTTCGAGCTGAAACGATATAATCTGCCATTGGGCAAAAAAACAATTAACAGTTAACAAATAACAACGATACAGCAAAGTGCGGTGCAAAGATACGCATTTTTTTCGAGATGAAGAAATAATAATAGACTTTTTTAGTAATCAACTCAAAAATATTTATATGCCATTCAAAAGGAATTGGAACAAACCCATAAAGTAAATTCCTTTTTCATCTGTATAGGGAACTATATCGTTACCTACGATTACAATTTTACGGAAACTATTGTCAATTTTCAATAAAGATTTCAATTCCTTCTCTTTCTTTTCTTCGTTATCCAATGCAAAGGCAGACTGAATATAGTACTTATTTGTTCCGTTGGTAGCTATAAAATCTATTTCATATTGGATATATTCAGACTTACCTTCACGCATTTCCCTAGATTCAACCACTCCTACATCGACCAGATAGCCGCGCATACGTAGTTCGTTGTATATGACATTTTCCATAATATGCGTTGGCTCCAGCTGTCGATAATTGATTTTAGCATTCCGCAAACCGACATCGACAGCATAATACTTTTTGATGCTTTCAAAATACTTGTTTCCTTTAATATTGTAACGTCTGGAACCTTCAAAGAGGAAAGCATCTTCCAAATAACTGATATAATTAGAAATAGTGTCAGAATTGACACTCATTTTTTGTACATTGTGAAGAATGTTGCTGATTCTATTCGGATTAGTCAGTGAACCCACCGAAGAACACAAGGCATCAACAAGATTGGAAAAGGCATCTCGGTTCTTCACATTATGCCGTTCAACGACATCGTCCAGATATGTCTTATTCCATAATCGCTGCAAGTAGGCAACTTTCTGTTCAGGAGTGCGTTGTCGCAAAAGTCCAGGCATGCCTCCGTATGTGTAGTATTCTTTCCACAACTCGCTCAAGGAATCCTTCCTGTCAGTACAGAATTCTTTAAACGAAAAGGGGTACACTCTCACCTCATCTCCACGACCACGAAAGATGGTGTTGATGTCAGATGAGAGAAAGTGCGAATTACTTCCAGTAATATACACATCCACATTATCTTTCATATTCAATCCGTTCACCAATTTCTCGAACCCCTCAACCTCTTGAACCTCATCAAGAATAATATAGTAAGGATCTGTCTGTGAAGTAATGCGGCTATAAAGAAATGATTTCAGATTACCACGATCGGTGAGGTCTCCATACTCTTCATCATCGGTATCAAAAGAAACAATGATGATATTTTCTTCTCCAACACCCTTTTCTAAAAGGTAGTCCTTGAAGATTCTGTTTAGCAGCCATGACTTACCACACCGCCTTGGGCCAGTAATAATCTTCACTTCACCGTTGTTCATTCTGTTTATCAACTGGCGAAGATAAGTCTCTCGTTGAATATAATTAGCTATAGTATTCGA
>JAEEGJ010025953.1_pt1 | contig 11933 bp, 5 predicted proteins | sample 8958761 | NCBI WGS metagenome assembly JAEEGJ01 (sample SAMN16246546, study PRJNA631951) | gut metagenome | biome: gut microbiome; feature: rumen; material: RS-attached | host: Bos | place: Iran: Karaj | collected 2018-10 | reverse complement strand
TTGCGCACTTCTTGGCTCCCTCAATCTCGTAGATTGAATGGGGAATTAGGGGATCACGGATGAATGCTTCATAAGCGGAGTCGTACATAATCAGAGAACCGTTCTCCAAGGCATAATCGACCCACTTCTTGAGCTTACTGCGGGTAATAACTGCACCCGTCGGATTATTCGGGTAGCAAAGGTACACAATATCCAGTTTTTCTGTAGGGATATCGCCCGTAAATCCGTTCTCTTCATTGCAAATTATGTATTTGATATTGAAACCGCGCATCAGGTTGGTATCAACATACACAGGATATACAGGATCGGTAATACCGACAAGGTTATCGGACGACAGTATATCACCTATGTTTCCGGTATCGCTCTTGGCACCGTCATTGATAAAAATGTCATCGGCCGAGAGTTCTACGCCAAGGGGTGCATAATCACCTTTTACTATAGCCTCACGCAGCCACTGGTAACCGCGCTCGGGACCGTAGCCGTGGAATGTGGACTTGTCGGCACACTCGTCGACAGCCTTGTGCATGGCGTCAATCACTGCGGGAGCTAGCGGACGTGTAACGTCGCCTATACCCATGCGGATGATGTCTGCCTCGGGGTGTTTCTCACTGTATGCCGCTACCCTCTTGGCAATGTCAAGAAAGAGGTACCTCTGCGGCAGTTTTGAAAAGTTCAGATTAGCTTTAACCATTATTCTGTAACTGTTCCGTCAAATACAAATTCTGCGGCACCGGTCATCAGGACCTCCTTGGTATCAGGATTCCACTGGACCGTAAGCGTACCGCCGTCCATTATCACATCACAACCGTCAGCATCAGTATATCCCTGCATGGCCGATGCCACCGCCGTAGCGCATGCGCCGGTACCGCAGGCAAAGGTGATGCCGCTGCCGCGCTCCCATACACGCATACGTATATGTTTACGGTCCAGGACCTGTGCAAACTCAATGTTGGCACGGTCCGGGAACATACTGTGGTGTTCCATAAACGGCCCCACCTCATCAACACGGGCCTTCTCTGCATCCGTCACGAACATAACCAGATGCGGATTGCCCATATCAATTGCCGAGCATACGGTAGGACCTTCACCCACATTGAGGGTCTCGCCTACCAGCGTGCCTGATCCGTGGTTAACCTTAAGCGGCAGTCCCTGGCCCATGTTGACGGTAACCGTATCAACCGTTCCGTCCTTAGCCAGATGCAGTTTGAGTATCTTGATACCTGAAAGGGTCTCAAGCCTGATCTCGGTCTTATCGGTCAAACCCTTGTCATGAAGGTATTTGCCGACACAGCGCGCACCGTTTCCGCACATGCGTGCCTCAGAGCCGTCAGCATTGAAAATGCGCATGCTGAAATCGGCAATGGTTGACTTACCGATCATGATAAGTCCGTCTGAGCCGATGCCCTTACGGCGGTCACTCCAGCGTATGGAGAACTGCTCGGGATTGCTTATGGGGCACTCCATGACATTGACATAGATATAGTCATTGCCAAGACCCTGCATCTTTGTGAAACGGATCACACCCATATCATTTGTTCTTAAGGTATGCGTCAACCTGTGCGGCCACCTCACGTCCGCTTGCCAGAGCCCTTACAACCAGGCTGGCTCCGTTCTTGGCATCACCTGCCAGGAACACATTCTCAGCGTACTGAGGATGCTCGGGCTTAAGGAATCCCATAGCCAGCAGCACCATATCGCACTCAATTATCTCCTTGTTGCCTGTAGGCTTCATCTGGGGACGGCCGCCGTTAGGATCCGGTACCCACTCCACAGTCTCAACCTCAACGCCCTTAAGATTGCCCTTGCCGTCATCCAGGAACTTGTTGGATGTAAGGCACCAGCGGCGCTCGCAACCCTCCTCGTGACTGGTTGTGGTCTTAAGGATGTTGGGCCACTGCGGCCACGGTGTTGCGGGGTTGTAACCAACCGGGGGCTTGGGCATGATCTCAATCTGGGTAACGCTTACGGCACCCTGACGGTGACATGTTCCTATGCAGTCACTGCCGGTATCACCGCCGCCGATTACAAGAACCTTCTTGCCCTTGGCCGATACGGTTTCATCGGCACTGAACTCCTGTCCTGCCAGACGCAGGTTCTGCTGTGTAAGCATCTGCAGTGCAAAGTATACGCCCTTGAGTTCACGTCCGGGAATCTTGAGGTCACGGGCGGTAGGTGTACCGTTGGATATGATGTATGCGTCAAAGCCCTCGGGCAGTTTACTGAGGTCAACGGGTGTGTTGAACTTGAACTTTATACCCTCCTGCTCCATGATCTCCATACGGCGGTCAATCACATACTTGTCAAGTTTGAAGTTAGGTATTCCGTAACGTACCAGACCACCTGCTGAAGGCATCTTGTCAAACAGGGTCACCTCATAACCCAGTGCGTTAAGACGTACTGAGGCACTCAGTCCTGCGGGTCCTGCACCGATTACGGCAACCTTCTTACCGTTACGCTCATATGTCTTGGGCTGGATATAACCCTCGCGGAAAGCATGCTCAATGATGGAGCACTCGTTCTCACGTATGGTTACGGGAGCGTCGATGCAAAGGTTCAGCGCGCAACTCTTCTCGCACAGAGCCGGGCAGATACGGCCCGTAAACTCGGGGAAGTCATTGGTGGCTGAGAGCAGCTTGTAAGCCAACTCCCACTTTCCTTTATAGACGGCATCCTGCCATTCCGGCTGCTTGTTGCCCAGCGGGCATGCCCAGTGGCAGAACGGTACGCCGCAGTCCATGCAGCGTGAAGCCTGCTGCTGACGGCTGCTGTCGTTCAGGGTCTGCTCCACCTCACTGAAATCAGCTATTCTCTCATATATCGGCCTATGACCGGCTTCCTGTCTGGGAACGGTCAGAAAAGCTCTTGGATTTCCCATAGTAGTGTCACTTTTAAGATTTAATAATCACGCTGAACATTGTCAATCTTCTGCTGCAGCGCTTTCATCCTCTCCTCCTGCAGGATACGGCGGTACTCGATAGGAGTAACCTGTATGAATTCACCTACATACTGACTCCAGTTTTCCAGCATCTTCTTGGCCAGAGCCGAGCCTGTGTATTTGTAGTGCTTCTCAATGAGTCCGCGCAACTCGTCACGACCGGCCTTGTCCTCAATAAGGTCAAGCTCAATCATATCCATGTTGCAGTAGTAGTCAAAGTTGTGGTTCTTGTCCCATACATAGGCAAGACCGCCCGACATACCGGCTGCAAAGTTCCTGCCTGTTGTACCAAGCACAACCACGCGACCGCCGGTCATATACTCGCAGCAGTGGTCGCCTGCACCCTCAACTACGGCTGTGGCACCAGAGTTACGTACTGCAAAGCGCTCACCTGCACGACCGTTTATGAATATCTCACCGCTGGTGGCACCGTACAGGATGGTGTTACCTGCTATGATGTTCTCGGATGCGTCAAACTTGGATTCAGCGGGCGGGCATATGGCGATACGGCCACCGGAGAGACCCTTACCTACATAGTCATTGGCCTCACCTTCCAGTTTAAAGTTAACACCCTTCATAAGGAATGCGCCGAAACTCTGTCCTGCCGATCCCTTGAAGCTGACGTTGACGGTATCATCGGCCAGACCGTCATGTCCGTACTTGCTTGCTATCGCACCTGACAGCATTGCGCCTGCGGCACGGTCTGTGTTGATTATATCATATGAGAGTTCAACCTTACTGCCGCTCTCAATTGCCTTGGCCGATTCCTTAAGGATCTTCTGGTCAAGCACCTGACTCAGGTCATGTATCTGATCCTTAACCTTGTAGAGGTCACCGTCAATCTTTGTAAGCAGGCGGCTGAAATCAAGGCCCTTGGTCTTATCGGTGAACTTGGCTGTATCAATCTCAATAAGGTCTGTACGGCCTATGATATCCTCAAACTTACGGAATCCCATCTGAGCCAGAAGTTCCCTTACGCCCTGAGCCATGAACATATAGTAATTGATAAGGTACTGGCTGTGACCGCGGAACTTGGCCCTCAGAGCCGGATCCTGTGTAGCAACACCTACAGGGCAGGCGTTGGTATGGCACTTACGCATAAGCAGGCATCCCAGAACAATCAACTGGCCTGTTCCGAATCCGAACTCGCCGGCACCCAGCAGAGCCATTGAAATGACGTCACGCGGGGTCTTTAACTGACCGTCCACCTGAACCTCAATCTCACCGCGCAGACCGTTCAGAACCAGAGTCTGCTGTGTCTCGGCCAGACCAATTTCAGGTGATATACCTGCATAACGGATTGATGATGCGGGGGATGCACCTGTACCGCCCTCGGCTCCTGATATCACAACCAGGTCAGCCTTGGCCTTGGCTACACCGGCTGCGATGGTACCTACTCCGCTCTCGGCCACCAGCTTGACGCTGATCTTGGCCTTGGGGTTGACGTTGCGCAAATCATAGATGAGCTGTGCCAGGTCCTCGATTGAGTAGATGTCGTGATGAGGAGGAGGCGAGATAAGCGAAATGCCCGGAATTGAGTTACGTGTACGGGCAATAACCTCGTTCACCTTGAATCCCGGCAACTGACCACCCTCACCCGGCTTGGCTCCCTGTGCCACCTTGATCTGGATTTCCTGTGCGTTGACCAGATACTCGGCAGTGACACCGAATCGGCCCGATGCCACCTGCTTGATGCGGCTGCTCAGCGATACGCCGTCCACATCTGTGTGGAAACGGTCGCTGTCCTCGCCGCCCTCACCGGTATTGCTGCGTGAATCCAGTGTGTTAAGGGCAATGGCGATAGCCTCGTGAGCCTCCTTGCTGATGGCACCGAATGACATGGCGGCACCGATAAAGCGCTTAACGATATTCTCAGCCGGCTCAACCTCATCAACGGGAATCGGGTTGGTCTTGAATTTGAAGTAGTTACGCAGGAACAGCGGCTCCTGACGGTCATCTACTATGGAGCAGAACTCCTGGAATTTCTTGTAGCTGCCCAGGCGGGTAGCAAGTTGCAATGTTGAAATGGCTTCGGGTGTCCATGCATGACGTATGCCGTCCTTGCGGAATGCGTACTGGCCGATGAACGGAAGCACGCCGTCGGGCTCGGCCTGGCCGAATCCCTGCTGCTGCATGCTTACGGCATCTTTGCAGATCCTGTCAAACGATACGCCTCCGATTGTGGATGAAGAGGTTCCGAAATACTTGGAAAGAACCTCCTGGCTTATACCTATAGATTCGAATATCTTGGCACCGCGGTATGAACGTATGGTGCTGATACCCATCTTACTCAAAATCTTCTTGAGGCCCTTGTCTACAGCCTTGATGTAGTTGTGCTGTGCGGTCTCATAGTCAAGTTGTATCTCACCCTTCTTGACCAGGTCATCGATGACTGCAAATGCCATATACGGGTTCACGGCACTTGCACCGTAGCCCATGAGCAGAGCCACATGCATCACCTCACGGATCTCGCCGCTCTCAACGATCAGGGCGGTCTGGACACGTTTCTGGATCGATACCAGATAATGGTGTATGGCGCTTACTGCAAGCAGTGAAGGAATGGCGGCATGTGTATCATCTATACCGCGGTCACTCAGGATGATGTAGTTGATGCCTGCGTCAACAGACTTTTCGGCTTCATGGCAAAGATTTTCAATAGCATCGGCCATACCCTTGGCACCCTTTGATTTCTCAAACAGTATGGGCAGGACCTCGGTATTGAATCCCTTGTAACGGATGTTGCACAGGGTATCCAGTTCAGTGTTGGTAAGTACCGGCTGCGGCAGACGGACCATCTTGCAGTGACCCTCGCTGGGAGTAAGGATATTCATGCCTACTGCACCGATATACTCGGTAAGCGACATTACAAGTTCCTCACGGATGGGATCGATAGGCGGGTTGGTAACCTGCGCAAACTGCTGACGGAAATAGTTGAACAGCAACTGGGGACGCTCCGACAGGGCAGCCAGCTGGGTGTCGTTACCCATTGATGAGAGAGGCTCCTGAGCCGTCTGGCACATGGGAACAATCACACGGTCAATATCCTCACGGGTAAAGTCAAATGCGCGCAGACGACGTGAGTAATCCTTTACGTCATTTGCTGCCTTACGGCCGCTCTTGAGTTTGCCAAGTTCCACACGGCCGGCGCTGAGCCACTCGCCGTAGTTGAACTCACTGGCCAACTTATCCTTTACCTCATCGTTGCGGAATATCTGTCCGTTATCGGTATCTATAAGCAGTATCTTACCTGGCTGAAGTTTGCCTTTCTCCGTGATGGTGGCGGCATCCACATGGATGCAACCGGCCTCGGATGCCATGATGAGCATGCCGTCGGATGTGATAAGATAGCGTGACGGGCGCAGACCGTTGCGGTCCAGCATACCTCCGGCGTAACGGCCATCGGTAAAGAGCATGGCTGCGGGTCCGTCCCACGGCTCCATAAGTATTGAATGATACTCATAGAAAGCCTTGAGTTTGTCGCTTATGGGGTTTTTCTCATTGAAAGACTCAGGGATCATCATGGCCATTGCATGCGGCAGGCTCATACCTGAACGTACAAAGAACTCCAGCGCATTGTCAAACGATGCACTGTCGCTCATATCGGGCTGTACGATAGGATGAATGTCCGATACACTGCCAAGAGCCTCTGATGACAGAACGCTCTCACGGGCCTCCATCCAGCCGCGGTTACCGCGAATGGTGTTGATTTCACCATTGTGAGCCAGCATTCTGAAAGGCTGGGCCAATGACCATGTGGGGAATGTGTTGGTGCTGAATCTGGAGTGCACCATTGCAAGACCGCTGGTAAAGTTGGGACTGCTCAGGTCCGGATAGTACTCACGGAGTTGGGTCGATGTGAGCATACCTTTATATACCATGATGCGGCTTGACAGTGACACGATGTAGAAATCGCGGTCACTTATGCGCTGCTCGGTATGTTTGCGGATCTTGTAGAGAAGTGTGTCAAGACCTTCAGTCTGGGTGGCACCGGTCACGAATATCTGCACTGTGCAGGGCTCGGTTGCTCTGGCAGCCTCACCCAGGATATTGCTGTTTACCGGAACCTGGCGCACGTTGGACAGTTCCAGACCCATCTTGGCAGTCTCCTCACGGATAATATCAAGGTACTGTTCCTGTTTTGACTTGTCCTGCGGCAGGAATACCAGTCCTGTACCGTAGTGAAGACGCTCCGGAACGGGAATACCCTGAAGCAGAATGAACTCATGAGGTATCTGGACCGTGATTCCGGCTCCGTCACCTGATTTGTTGTCGGCTGCCTCGGCGCCGCGGTGCTTCATGTTCTCAAGCAGCGTCAGGGCCTCATCTACAAGCTGGTGCGTCTTGTTTCCCTTCAGATTGACCATCATGCCTATACCGCAGGCATCATGCTCGTTCTGGGGATCATATAATCCCTGTGTCTTTTTCATCAGATATAACTATAGTAAAGTTAATGCAACGGTTGGTTTTCTCAAAACAGATCTTCCCACTATCCGGGGAAGACCTGTAGGTGGAGCTCCATCAGTTAATAAAGAGCAGCTCACGATACTTGGGCAGCGGCCACATATCGTTGTCCACAATCTCCTCAAGCTTATCGATGGTCTTGCGGAGCGGGAACAGGCTCTCTGCAATCTCGTGATATGCAAGTGCCTTCTTGTACTCGTCCTCGATGGCGTTGGCCTTCTTGCGGGCCTCGACCATTGCGTCAACCTGCTGACGCAGATCGGTAACAAGTTCCGATATGTTGGTAACCAGACCCATGCTTACGCCTGCCATAGCCGAGTAGTTGTCGGCAAACACCTCCTTCATGGCGGTGATGTTCTTGAGCAGTTTGGTCTGATATGCAAGTGCTGCGGGAATGATATGGTTGATTGCCATACGGCCAATCACGCGACCCTCAATCTGTACCTTCTTGGTATATGTCTCCCACTTAACCTCGTTGCGGGCCTCAAGTTCCTTCTCTGAGTAAACGCCCAGCTTGGTAAAGAGGTCGATAGCCTTCTTGGTAGTGAATGACTTGAACATCTTGGGTACGTTGGTCTCAACATCCAGACCGCGTTTCTTTGCCTCCTTCTTCCACTCATCGGTATAACCGTTGCCGTCAAAGCAGACAACATCGATTATGCTCTTGATGATAGGCTTCAGGGTATCCATGATTGCTATGTTCATGGGCTTGCCGGCCTTCATAGCCTTGTCAACATCCTTCTTGAAAGCAATCAGCTGCTCGGCAACGGCTGCGTTCAGGGTTGTCATGGCACCTGCGCAGTTGGCGCTTGAACCTACGGCACGGAACTCAAAACGGTTACCGGTGAATGCGAACGGTGATGTACGGTTGCGGTCGGTGTTATCAACGAATATCTCAGGTATCTCAACCAGTCCCAGTGACTTGCCCTTCTTTCCGGCAATTTCAATGGGGGTATCGGACGGAACCTCAAGCAATTTCTTCAGGACTGATGTCATGGTCTTGCCAAGGAATGCCGATACGATTGCGGGAGGTGCCTCGTTGGCGCCCAGACGATGTGCGTTGGTTGCAGTTGCGATAGAAGCCTTGAGCAGGTCATTGTGCTTCTGTACGGCAGCCAGAACGTTCACAAAGAATGTAACGAACTGCAGGTTGCCCATGGCGTCCTTACCGGGAGCAAGCAGCAGTGTGCCGGTATCGGTACCAAGTGACCAGTTGTTGTGCTTACCTGAACCGTTGATTCCGTCAAACGGCTTCTCATGGAACAGAACCACGAATCCATGCTTGCGGGCAATAGAGTTCATGGCGTTCATCATCTGCTGGTTCTGATCGTTTGAGAGGTTGGTTTCACCGTAGATGGGAGCCAGCTCGAACTGGTTGGGTGCAACCTCGTTATGACGTGTCTTAAGAGGAATACCCAGTTTGTAACCGGCAATCTCAATGTCGCGCATGAATGCGGCAACACGTGAAGGAATGGCACCAAAGTAGTGGTCATCCAACTGCTGGTTCTTGGATGAGGCATGGCCCATCAGGGTGCGGCCTGTAAGCATCAGGTCGGGACGGGCTGCGTAGAGGTCCTCATCAACCAGGAAATACTCCTGCTCCCAGCCCAGGTAGGACATAACCTTGTTTACCTTGGGATCAAACATGCGGCAGATAGGCAGTGCTGCGTCGTTGACAGCCTTAAGGGCCTTTTTGAGCGGTGTCTTGTAGTCAAGAGCCTCGCCGGTATATGATATGAATACGGTAGGTATGCAGAGAGTGTCATCCTGTATGAACACAGGTGATGTGGGATCCCAAGCTGTATAGCCACGAGCCTCGAATGTGGCACGGATACCGCCACTGGGGAATGATGATGCATCCGGTTCCTGCTGAACGAGTGCCTTGCCGTCAAAAGTCTCAATCATTCCGCCCTTGCCGTCATACTCCATGAATGAGTCGTGTTTTTCGGCAGTACCGTCGGTAAGAGGCTGGAACCAGTGAGTAATGTGTGTAACGCCGTGCTCCAGGGCCCATGTCTTCATACCTGCGGCAACGCCGTCGGCAGTTTCACGATCCAGATGAGCACCGTTGTCGATGCAGTTAACCAGAGCATTGAAAGTCTTGGCATCAAGATACTTGTGCATCTTGTCACGGTTGAATACCAACTCTCCGAAATAGTCGGAAATCTTTCCTGCAGGTGTCTCCACAGCAGCTGCCTTCTTCTTGAAAGCATCCTGCACCACATCAAATCTAAGTTTACTCATAGCTTTATGTTTTTGGTGTTTTTATTTGTCTGCGTACAAAACGATGCAAAATTAAGCATTATTACTACTTTTTGTACACAAAACGTTAATTATATTCTCAAATTGATACTTAAAATATGTTTAAATCAAAATATTGTCACTTTACGCACTTATTTATAGGCATTTTCATGCACACCCTTTACCGCACGTCCGCTGGGATCGTTCAGTTTACGGAAACTTGCATCCCATTTCAGAGCCTCTGCAGTAGAGCAAGCTACGCTTGGAACGCTGGGTACGCAACGTGCTGCTGACTCGCTGGGGAAATGCTCCTCAAATATTGAACGGTAGTAGTACTCCTCCTTGTTCATGGGGGTGTTTATGGGGAAACGCTCTGCTGCATGAGCCATCTGTTCATCACTCACTGCGGCCGACGTAATCTCCTTCAGTGTATCTATCCAACTGTAACCCACTCCGTCGCTGAACTGCTCTTTCTGGCGCCATGCAACGCTCTCGGGCAGCATATCGGCAAATGCCTCACGTACAACACGTTTCTCAATGCTCTTGCCGGGACACATCTTTGCCTCAGGGTTCAGGCGCATTGCAACATCCAGGAACTCCTTGTCCAGGAAAGGAACGCGGCCCTCAACACCCCATGCTGCCAGTGACTTGTTTGCACGCAGGCAGTCATAAAGGTGCAGTTTTGATATCTTACGCACGGTTTCCTCGTGGAATGCCTGCGCATCGGGTGCCTTGTGGAAATAGAGATAACCTCCGAATACCTCATCGGCCCCCTCGCCGCTCAGTACCATCTTGATACCCATGCTGCGGATCACGCGGGCAAGGAGGTACATGGGAGTGCTGGCGCGCACCGTGGTAACATCATATGTTTCAATGAAATAAATCACGTCTCTTATAGCATCCAGCCCCTCCTGTACCGTATAGTTGATTTCATGGTGTACTGTACCTATGTGGTCGGCAACCTCGCGGGCCTTTGCCAGGTCGGGAGCACCCTTCAGGCCAACTGCAAACGAGTGCAGACGCGGCCACCAGGCCTCCTGCTGGTCATCGGTCTCAACACGGCGTGCGGCGTTTTTCTTGGCAATGGCCGATATCACCGAACTGTCCAGACCGCCGGACAGAAGCACTCCGTAAGGAACATCGCACATGAGCTGACGCTTTACTGCAGCCTCAAGGGCATCGTGAAGTTCCTTTATATCGGCCTTGTTATCCTTGACGGCATCATACTTGAACCAGTCACGGGTCCACCAGCGCTCCACCATTCCGGTGCGGCTGCTCAGGAAATGGCCCGGCAGGAACGGCTCGTACTCGGTGCAGATACCCTCAAGAGCCTTGAGCTCGCTGGCTACACAAATGTGGCCGTCCTTATCCTTACCGATATAGAGTGGAATAACAACTATGGGATCACGTGCAATCAGGTATTCATCACGTTCTGCATCGTACAGAGCAAAGGCAAAAATACCGTTCAGACGCTCCAGCATGCGGATAAAGTCCTCCTGGTTGGCTCCTGCACGGACCGCATCGCGGTAAAGTGCAAGGATAACCTCGCAGTCACTGCCGGTACTGAACGTGTATCGGCCCTCATACTCGCGGCGTATTGCCTGATGGTTGTAAATCTCACCGTTAACGGCCAGCACCTGCAGACGATCCTCGCTGAAAAGGGGCTGACCTCCCGACTGAGGGTCCACAATACTCAGACGCTCATGAGCCAGTATGGCTGAACCGCCGCACCAGATTCCGCTCCAGTCCGGACCACGGTGACGTATACGGCGACTCATCTCAAGAGCCTGCTGACGCAACTGCTCCGACTGCTGCTTAATCCTGAAGATTGAAACTATTCCACACATAGTATTTATTGTTTTTGTTGTTTATCCCTCTTGCGGTATGGAACAAAAAAAAGACTGATCAAATTGACCAGTCTTTTATGTTTTGTTCTGTATTTACCTGAATGATTAGCTTTCCCGCTGGCCAAAAGAAGTAACCATCCGAACCTGATTATTCTTCTGGTTCTGATTCTGGTTATTCTGATTATTATTGGCGGTGTATGCCAAAATTCTAGCCATTGATCTTGTTTTTGCTAATTACGAATGCAAAATTACACACTCTGTTTTTATCCACCAAACTATTTGGCTTAAAAATATCACTTTATCGTAAAATTTTTTGTGGCGCTGACAATTTGCCACCTTTATATATAATAAGGTTGCATTTTGTCAAATGCGTCACTTTGTGTATTCGCGAGGAGTGAGGCCGGTCATTTTCCTGAACAGGCCTGAAAAGACTCCTTGCAAGCTCTTTC
>JAEEGJ010025942.1_pt1 | contig 11936 bp, 10 predicted proteins | sample 8958761 | NCBI WGS metagenome assembly JAEEGJ01 (sample SAMN16246546, study PRJNA631951) | gut metagenome | biome: gut microbiome; feature: rumen; material: RS-attached | host: Bos | place: Iran: Karaj | collected 2018-10 | reverse complement strand
GCACATCATTAGACGCATAAAAGTCGTCAGAATTCAAGAATCCTAGGACATCACCAGTTGCCATTTTCACCCCTTTGTTCATTGCATCTTAAATTCCGCTGTTAGGTGCGCTAAAATAGCGCATACGTCCTTTAAATCGCTTCTCATATGCATGGATGACAGATAGGGTCTTGTCGGTTGAAGCTCCATCAACAATAATATATTCATAATTAGACCATGTCTGGGAGAGTACACTCTCCATTGTGTCCTGAATAGTAGACTCACTATTATAAGCAACAGTAATAATCGATATTTTCACAGATATTATTTATTTTGTCAGCAGGCTATCATAGAAATCAACATAAGCCTGATAAGTCTGTTTCTGGGAGAATAGTTGTTTTGCACGTTGACGGCATTGGAATGAGATCACATCGGATGAAGTTGTTCTGCTTAATTCGCACCATCTTTGAATTTCTACAGCCATATTTTGGATATCATTTATTGGTACAACTGAGCCTATCTGTTCAGTAATGATTTCCGGGCAAGCCGTGGTGTCAAAGACCACAGAAGGCTTGCCACATGCCATTGCCTCAACATTTGTCATACCGAATGATTCGGCTTTAGATGGGTTTACGAACACATCTGTCTTGCGATAAATCTCAACTAACTGACTGACACTGTCAGTACGCCTGATGTACTCTATTCCAGAAGGAAGCATCATGCCTTGCAGTTGTTTGACTCCAACTAATGTAATCTTGTAATTCTCAGGCAGAATACGACGTAGTTTGCCAAAGACGTCCAGTCCTTTTCTGTTTTCCCAAACACTGGCGACACCAAGTATATGGAAATCCTTATTGGCTTTCTGCATCACTTTAGAAGGTGAGAACGTTTCTATATCTATACCGTTGTATATACATCGGATATCACAATCCTTAAGGATTGACTTTCGCAGCACGCCTTCTAACCATTTGGAAACGGTTACAATATGGAGATTGTCAACTGCGGTGAAATATTTCTGCTTTATCTGCTGGTTCTTCCTGCTATTATCATAGATACTGCGAGGATATTCCCTGCCTTTCAGAGGACAGTCGTAACAGCCGACCTGCCATCTCTTACAGCCGATTATATCGGGAAAGGCGCAGTGGCCGGTGATGGGCCAGGCATCATGCAGTGTCCATACCACAGGAGCCGTCTGCTCAGATAAGTATTCAAACAACAAAGGGTAGTTCAGATAATAGCCATGTATATTATGCAGGTGTATGATATCAGGACGTAATTCCTTAATCTGTCCGATAAGCCTTTGTGTTGCATGCCGCGAACCCAAGCCATGATGGTCAAGAAACAATGACTTGGCTCCATGAAGGTATTGGTCTGCTCGACTGCCTATCTTAATCAGACGAGAGTGGCTGTCGTTATGGTATCGTCCATATGCTATGTAGCTGTCCCAACCTTGGACAATTGCCACATCAGCGATACCCTCGGCTATTCGTCCGTGTGAGCCCCAGTTGGCTGTCACATTAATCTGCAGAAGTGTCGGCATGAGTATTAATAAACTGTATACGAATAAGCCAGTCAAAAATGACCAGGAAGGCAAAGAATGTCAGCCATCCAAATATGCTGGCACGAACCAAATATATGCTATTGGCAAAAAGGGACATATATATAAAATACAGGTATTTGGAGGTGGGCGACTCAACCATTGCGACAAGAACGCCAAAGAGGAACATCATAACGACGACACCAATAAATGAAAAATTCATATACAAGTCGGCTATCATATTCGTACCGATACCATACGATGCATCTACGAATCGAGTGAGGATGTTACCCGTAGCCACATCATCGATATCGTAGCCTGTCAGCAGTTTTGTAAAGAAAGAACCACCAAATGGAAGAAGTGCAAATAGATATTGAACGTATGATACCCCCATAAGATAAGAGTTTACTTTGATATAGTCAATACTTTCATATAGAGTTTTTGCATTAACCACAAAGTCGGTAAGGAGCATCCACAGAATATTCGGTGAGTTCCAGATAATCTCTGTACTATATTTCAATGACTCCATAAGGCCTACTTGCTGCAGACTAAATTTTGATACTCTTGACACTGAAAGGAACCCCATCAGGATAATACCGGTCAACATAACAGGTATCAATCTTTTCAAGCGTATTCTGTGGTAGTAGTTGTCAAAGACCAGGAGTATCATAAACGTCAAGAATATCACCTCTCCACGGCTTCCTATATAAAGTTGTCCGACAACAAAAAGAAGTGTGGAAACAATATTGATCTTGTTGCTCAAGGCAAAATGGCTGAATTTGTATTCTGAAGCGGATGACAATTGTGCCTGATAATACCACGACAGTGCTATAAGGCATAGAATAAGTACCATCAGGCGTGGATACAGATGAGTGAAGCCTGTTATTCTACTGAATACGAATATGTATAAAGATAGACCTATGACAGACAATAGTGATATATATGCGATACGATTGATCGCCATCTCAGGTATGGCTATACGCAACTTCTTCATTTCAGGAAAGTCTTTCTCGAAAAGGACACTTCCAAGCATATAACATGCCACTCCCGACTGGGCCAAAGACAGGGCGTATGGAATAACTTCTGAGTGAGTGGCGAACTGGAAAGCCGGCAGGTACTTGTCGTCAGGATAAATAAAGACCGCATGGGCATAGTTGATCAAGAAGAATGTCGGAATAAAGAACACATCAAAGCAAAGTCCCCCATAATGCCTACATTTATGACGCAGGAAGAAGGAAGACGCCACAACATAGAAGAATGCCTCCCAGGCACAGAATGATCTGGAGAAAGTGGACGGAGCCAAGAAAGAGAATGAGAAAGATAGCAGCACAAAAGCCAGCATGACATATCCGATCATGACAATTCTCTGAAATGGTGAATACACGAAAATACAAACCTGTCAAATCTCCATGATGCCAAAGTTAGGAGAATTTTGTGCTTTAGCTCTATGGCCGTATTCCACACATTAATATCTGTATAAAGCGACCGGATGTAACCATAGTCCTTGTATGAAGCAAGTGCATATAGAGTGACTTTATTATACAACTTTGCCAAAGGAAATGTCTCCGCATACACGGAAGCATCGGGAATACCGGTAAAGAAGCTTTCCACTAATGCCATTGCCTTAACAGCAGATTCCAACCCCTTCCTTCCGACATTAGCCGTTGTAGACTGGGGATTGTATCTCACATAGTTGACCAACACAGCGTCAACCTTTACTACCCGGTTTGCATAATATGCCATTAATGGGGTCACAACGTAATCTTCAGAAATGCTAATGTGCTCAGGAGCAAAAAGGTGATGATTTCTCACAAGATCACAACGTATAAGCCGTCCCCATACTTCAATAGAGACCTTACGTGCCAATAGCATCTTCACATACTCTGTCTTGTTCTCTGGAATTTTGTCTATATGTGGTATGCATCCTGTTTCCGACACGAACTGGTAATCGGCCACAACGATGTCCGCATCCGTTTCCATGGCACGTTCTGCATATAACCTAATGGCATCATGTTCAAGATAGTCGTCACTATCAAGATGGAAGAGATAATCACCCGTTACCTGACTGATGGCAGATTGACGGGCGGCAGCCAACCCGCGGTTCGTCTTGTGATTGACGATCTTTACAGAATCCTTACGCTCGGGATAGTCACTCAGCACCTGCTGCAGAACCTCTATGCTACGGTCTGGCGTACAGTCATTGACGAATATGTACTCTATGTTCTTGTAAGACTGTGTGAAGAGGGAGCGGGCACATCGCTCTATAAATGCCTCCACACCATAGACTGGTGTACAAACAGAAACTTTTATATCTTGCATCAAAATAGTCTTTAAACCATCATCTTCTTAAAGAACTCAAAAATACGCCCCGTTAACAGCAACGGGGTGAACCACCTCTTCTTCACCATAGTGCTTACACACCATGATGAGAACCCCTGTGGCCGGAACCATGTTCCGAAATATTGATAATACTCTTTAGGAATCGTTTTCAGTTTTTCCATCTTTTCTTTCCACGAATATTGATCTATACCTGCATACAGACTCTTCGGACAACGGAGAAACAAATCAGATACCTTGTTGCCCCAGACATACCTATCATGCTCAGCAGGAGAGACGCACAGGCGGCTGGAAAATAAAGATAGTTCTTTGAGGCATGTCAAAAAACACTGATATTCTGAATTAAAGGAATACAGCATCGTACTTAACGACCCCTGTCTGAAACTGACGTTATAGTTAATAGCCTTCCGGATTGTCAAAGCCTCGATACAGTTCAGGTACTTGAGAAAGAAAACAAAATCCTCACCATATCGGATGTCTTCAGGAAAAGAAATATGATTTGAAAGTAATATCCTGCGATTGAAGAGTTTTGCTACTGGACCTGACAAATTCAAGACAGAATGCTCAAGGATATAACGGACCATCTGCTCACCGGAGAGATGTATATCCTCCTGTATGACTCCAACCATACGGTAATCAGAGATATTAGCCATTACCAAACAGACATCCTCTGTAATGGCAGAGACCATGTCTTCAAGATAGTCTGGGAGAACCACATCATCACTGTCAATGAAACATATCCATTCTCCACAAGCCTCCGATAATGCCAGATTACGGGCGTTACTGATGCCGCTGTTAGCCTGATGGAATACCCGGACCCGGGAGTCTTTTAAAGCATATTCATCACAGATAACGCCGCTGTCATCTTTACTGCCATCGTCGACGAGCAGTACCTCAAAGTCCGTAAAGCTTTGGCCAAGCACACTATCAAGACATGATTTCAGATAGTTCCCAGTATTGTATACAGGAATGATGACGCTTATTTTCATGCGTGTTTAATAATGATTTAGCAGATGCTTCATATATGGTAAGGCAAGACTGACGGGAAGAGCAAGATGGAAATCACGGATCTGCTTACGCCAGTCACAACCATTCATGCGGCAACAGTCCCACCAGGACAAATACTTTATCTCACGTTGTTGAACGTAGTGGGCCTGGAACAACTCTGGTATCTCTTTCCTGACACGATACAGATTGGCGATTCGGAAATTCTGAATGATGTTATAGACATCAGGGTGCTTCTTTAGGTTCTTCTGACAGGCAAAACTGCACATCTCTTTCAGAATGACATTCAGGCATCTTGCCTTGAAGGCAGAAAACTTAGAAAAGGTTGTGCTGCCCATCCGTATTTTATAAAGATAGGTTATTTTTCCAACGACTGCCAGCGACTTTGCCATACAGGCATTCTGAAAGCTCCACAGTTCATCCTCAAAGACAATTCCACTAAAAAAATGCAAATGATTGTTGCGGAGAAATCCTGACCTGTACAGTTTGTTGACCGCCATCATATAAAAATCCTGTTTCCTGTAGGCATGCAGGATTTGTCTATCGCGCAAGATACTGCCATCAACTAACTGTAATGGTATCTTCTGATAGTTGCCGACAATACGGTAGTCGCTGACGACAATATCATATAATTCATCTTGAAGCGGTTGTACTATACGCTCCAAACAGTCAGACGTTATCTCGTCATCACTGTCAAGGAAGTACATATAGTCACCCGTCGCCGCGTTTATACCAGAGTTCCTTGCTGCTGACAGACCCAGGTTCTTTTCGTGACGGATAATATGGAACCTAATAGGACTGTCAGTCTTGCCAAGCAGTTCTTCTGCCAACGATATGCTGTTGTCAGTACTGCCATCGTCAACAATGACACACTCGATATCGCCATTCCATGTTTGATTTAACACACTCCGGATGCAGTCCTCAATGTATGGAGCCACATTGTAAACAGATATGATAATTGATATCTTCATGAGTTCTCTGTCCAAGGGAATTGGATTTGTACACGGCTGAACTTCAGCCCCAAAATGCAACAGATGAAAAAAAACACCTGAAAGATTATCTTTGAATGATGAATGCGGAAATACGATGTCGAGAAGAAATTCCATCGCAGATGATAGTATTTCACATCAATATCGATAACACTCTTTTCCGTACTGTACGTTCGGTCCATCAGGAAATATGCATACTTCAGTGCCGCCGTCTTGTCTTTCGGCGGGATATCCCCGTTCAAGCAAGCCATCAGCTGGTTACGTGTCTGAACAGAATAAGATGCACCCGTCTTCTCATAAAAAGAATGTCCTATGAGAATAGACGGCTTACCCCAATAGCAAGCCTCTACCCCTGTCGTCGACCCGAAAGTGACTACCTTCCAACATGCATCTAACAATGCATACGTACTGACCGCGCTTTCTGGCGGGATGACGGTCATGGAGGAATATCTCTCCAGTTCGTAGAGATCCATGTGTCCGCTGTGCTTCACACCCTTCAGGTTCGGGTGAATCCGGAGATAGAAATGAATGTCAGGATCAGCATGCATTATCATATACTCAATCGCTTCCGCCTGAGAGTCAAAGAGCGTGTCATTGGCCCATTCATCTCCTAAGGCTGCGATCTCGTCTTGAGATGAATTGAAGATAACGACATTCCGCCGGTCCATCCGGAAGTCGTCAGGCAACAGCCCTTCGTGCTGCATGGCCGTATACACCTTTGTATCGCCGACAAGGATTCCCTGGCGGCGCTTCTCATAAAATGAAGCCGCCAGGCGCGACCTATCTTCCATACTTTGTGGAGAGCTATGCCATAGATGTTCCATCTTCTTTGAATACACACCGATATCAAGTGGAAGTCCCCCTTCAAACCTAATTTTCTTATATGGTTCTACACGTCCACCGACTGCCTCTAAAGAATAAAAAGGAATTCCGAGTGATTTAGCTATGTCATAAAACAGTCTATTCTCAAAGAGCCGCCCGTTGTATATGATGATCTCGTCTGGTTTCAGCTTTTCAAGCAGGGTGTATGAATAGTCAATGAAATCACAAAGACGTTCCCGAAGAGGCTCGAAGAAGTCAATGAACTTTTCAAGGTTCATCAAGTCCAGGTCACGAGTAGCCTCATAATACATAGATAAGACAGAAGCCCCTAATTGAACATGCCGGTATTGATACTTCATGATCTCCTCAGGAATCTTGGGAACAGGTCGCGGAATTCGTTCGGTACGAACAATCATGGACCCGTCTTCCAAATTCCCGACAGGCACCATCCTCACCTCCATCGCATATACCTTTGCATACTCATCATACATCCGGTGACAAAGCCAGCACATGCTTCTATGACCGGAGAGGTTCATGAAGCAAGATGGAAGGACACCTCGACAATAGGCCCAATACACAGTATGCCCCAGCCCTTTGCTGGCTATCACATCGTCTAGCACAACGCCCACGTGGGGAGCCGCAATAGAGCATGAACTATAATAAAACCTTATCATGAATCTTTCTCTCCTTACTCATTCTCTTCTTTACTCCTACATAGAGAGCGATAACCGCCAACAGTGTCATCACCACTTTTATCCAGACTGCAGCATGTATGGCTTCATTAGCTATTACCATATCCGCAAACAGCACTAAAAGAATAAATCCGACAATACGTCTGTCACCCATCCACTCTTGTACACTTTTCTTATAATAACCGACCACGAATGGCACCAGCAATTGGCTCCAATAGAAAAAGATGGTTGAATAAACCGCTACACGATAGCCCCAGAACGGAATGAGGATATAACAGGCAGCAAAATTCAGAATACCCGGAACAAAGACAAGCCATAATAATTGAGGTGTGTCCTTATTGATGAAGGCAGGTGTACTCATGAATGTATAGAATGAGAACACCACGTTGGCGAAGCAAAGCATGCAAGCAATGTCACATGATTGTGCCAAGCGGGCATTGCGAATTAAGATAGAATAGATTTCAGGCATCCAGATGCAAAGGACAAACGAGGTGATGACAGCCACCGTCTGACAGAGGAAATACAAATTCCTGTATTCTTTATAGTTCTTGGAGCGATAAGAACGCTGTATCTGCGGCATCAACGCCGTCACGAGCGCTGATGTAATGACCGTCGCATAGTCTCCCATCGTACTTCCGTGACTGAACAACCCTATTTCATCATACGACACACCATACTGGCTCATGACGATTCGGGCAGAACTCGTCAGTAAGACAAATCCCAGCGTGTGAGGCACCAGCGGGAGAGCTATCCTCAGCATATTCTTTAGACGTTTTCTGTTCGAATCCCATATTGGCCATATATTAAAATCCTTCCAGACATACTTGACAAAAACCAGAAAGATAATGATGCTCGAGACGGTACTTGATGCAATTAAGCCCCAATACCCCGCTTTAAAATAGAAAATAAGGATGAACGATACTGCCATTCCCGCAACCGGCCCAGCCAAATTAGTGAAAACCAAAGGCTTCGGACTTTCTGTCAAGGGAAAAATATGCTGTGCAAGGAAGCCGTTTGCCACCAGAAAGATCGGCATTGAACCTAAAACACATAGTCCAAGTTTCCCTGTAAAAGAAGGCAGCGGAAGCGTCATCATCAGAATCCCCATGTTAAGTAATCCAAAGAGAAACGATGATATGAGAATAAGCATCAGCACCCTACCCCATACGATGTTATAGCGATGGGGATATTCAAAAAAACTATTGGTCAGATGTACGTTCATGCCAAGAGGAGCTATTGACATGAACAATACCGCATAAGAGATCAATACGCCATAAATTCCATAATCGAAAGTTGTCAGGAATGGAGTCGTCAATGGGAGCATTATAATGCTCAAGAGCACAGTCAGTTTGGGCACTATCCCATAATATAGCGTATTCCTGATAACCAATCCTATAGACATATTGATCACTTTGATCAGTTGAATCCCCTGAACAGAGATTTCAACACACCCTCTTTCCCTGTTACTACAATAGTGATGATAATAATTACCAAAAAAGTCACAAAGGCTACAATACGGATTCTGTGAGGCCCGTCTTTCTCAAGTGGGATCGTTGCACGCACTAACGTAGTGAATACAGGTGTATCTTCCATGACCTTTGCCTTCGCTTCAATCAATTGCTCACTTACCTTATTGTAATTATTAAAATACAATTGCATCTCATTTTCCAGTTTCTCCTGCTTCTTGATCACGCTTTCCAAGAGAACGTCCTGATTGGAATCCATAAAGTCTGCATAGATCTCACACGCTTTGTCGTAATTTCGTTTCGCCTCTTTATGCAGTTTTTCAATATATTGAAGGTTGTGACGTGCTTTTTTCGTGCGATATTCTGTCAATGACTCTTGTAGCATTTGTCGGACAGTATCAGCAACAAGAGCTGCAACAACAGGATCCTGGTCCGTAACATCAATGATTATATTATCTGTTTTTGCATCAATCGTACACACCACTTTTTTCTGAATGACATTGCTCATCGCCTTTTGCTCCTTTGTGAGTCTGAACAAATTGACGGAATCCCTTTTCTCAATTTCCTCACCATTCAACCAGTTCTTGGCACTTTTTACCATTGCTGTCCACCATGGCAATTTCTGATAATAGCGCAAATAGTCATAATAGGAAATACAGGCATCATCACTGTCTCGTTTGATCTTGATATCAAACATCTTGGCGGTAAAGTCAAGAGTTGTTATCAAGTCAGGATAAAGATCCGGTGTAATGGCATCAAGGTTGCTGCTGCCAAGACTACGAAAAGTAGATGACATAGAAGAAAGGATCCCTAATTTCCGGTATTGGCTCTCCACATTTGTCTCAGGGACAAGTGTCACCTTGCATCTGTAATAATTTGGGAAACCAAGTGATATAATCATCACAATAGCCATCGTCAAGGGAATAGAGATATAATATAACCTACGATATTTCTTTATCGCATCTATTGCCTTGCCAATGTCTAACTTTGGCCCTGTGTCGTTTTTTATCATGTCTGAATACAATATTGAAATGAATGTACGAATGCCACCTCTGCAATCTGTCATGTATATCCCTTAACCAGAAAAAAACGGATACATTTTTATCCCTTCTTCCAACAGGTAATTCCCAATAGAAGAATAATATCTAATAAAATAAGGATATAGCCTCAATCGTCACTTCATCCGCCAGAGAGCAACAGCTCGCAGATTACCTAGGTGCATACAATCGCTATAACAAAATGCAAAGGTACTATTTTTTTTTCAATTGGCCAAAAATAAAAATAAAAAAACATTTATTAACCATTCTGTAAGTATTTGTAACTATTCAGCGATAGCCATATTACCGTAATCCATTCTTAGAACAGAGCACGGATAGCAGCGTATGGTGAGTTATTGTGTTTCTTAGTGGTCTCTACGATGGAGAGCAGGTCAAGAAAGGCATCTGCTCCTTTGTCGGAACGGAAAGTGCCAGAGTTCTTCATTTTGATCTTGACCTTTCTGATTCCCCTTTCACTTGCATTATTATCAGGAGGTATTGCAGGATTCTCAAGGAAGTTGAAGATATAGTCCCTGCACTTGATGAGACCTTTCTTGAGTTGTCCGAATTGCTCAGCCATGTGTTCAAGGTTTTCCGTCAGCAGCCCATCCAGCCTTATCAGCCACGGCTGTTTGTCGATGACGGCCTGCGGGTTCTCGTTACGCTCGTGGACGGCCTCTTGCAGCAGGCTTTCTACCTTCTTGGACCATTCCTGCTCTGTGTCCAGTTCGTTCAGGTACTGTAGCTCTCTCAGCAGGTGGGCCACGCAGACCTGATGGTTCAGGAAGTTAAGCGTAAAGTAGGCACTGTGGCGGTCGGTAACGGCAACCATTCTCTCAAGTGAGCTCCCGAAGCGGCTTTCCAATTCCTTATGCGAGCGTCCGCTTCCATGGAATAGGAGCGTGAAATAGACGGTCTGCGCTATCCATGTCCAGTCGAGCTTCTTATTACAATAGAGTCCGGATTCATCAAAGCCTACAACGGCAGACTTCATGATGCACTCCTTTATCTTCTCTATGGCGGGTGCGGCATTCTTCTTGGCCTCGTTAACCCAGTTCACAAACGAGCCCTGACTGATGTCCAGACCGAACACTTCCTTGAAGAAATTCTCTATACGGCCGTAGGGCAGGAACATCACAACGCTCAGATAGACAACCAGCGACTTGACGGTGGCATCATAGACGACGGCATTGGAGCCGCGCTTGCGGGGAGCATGCGACTGGATGCGCTCGCCGCACTGCTTGCAGACCGTGATGTAGTGGCGGATCTCCTTTACGACAGGCTTCAGGTCGGGAATGGAAACGACCTGTGTCACATAGTCCAGTATGCGTTCGCAGTCCTCCAGCGAGGATCCGCATTTAGTGCAGTAGCTGGCCGACACGTCTTCCGTCTTGTCTGGCGTCTGGGTCATCTTCAGGGTACTGCCCTCATGTCCCTTCTGTCCGCCAGGCTTCCTGCCTGTCGGCTTGCGAAGAGTCTTGGTACGGCGTATGGCCTCGTCCTTCATGCTTTCCTTTGAGGGAGGTGTACTGCTGTTGCCGGAGTTTTTCTCAGGAGTCTCGTATTTGGCAAGCTGCTCGTGAAGCGCCTCATTCTCTTTTTTCAAGCAACGGATTTCCTGATGCAAAGCCTCCGCGTTACGGTTAAGATTACATATTTCTGCATGCTGCGAGTCAATCGTCTCGCGCATCAACCGCATCTCATCCATCATGGTCAGCAGTGCTTCAGATATGTCTGTAACCTTCTCGTTCACAGGTACAAAGGTACGAAAAATATCTGAAATAACCAAACTTTTCAGAAACTATTTTTGATATATTTTACTGATAATCAGATATTTGCAAAAACACAAACTGTAAGAATCCGACGAATGAGAATGCTCGTACCCCTATACGGAATTGTAATCTGTTAGCAAGGTGAGGAATACTACCTATGGGCAGAATGGGATAATCGCTGAATAGTTACATTACTGCCTACCCCCCCATATAACGATGGCCGTAAGGGGACTGAGTAGTTACCTGAATGTGGTTTATGCCTTAATTTATATTAAATACAAACACATTCTGTAAGAGACC
>JAEEGJ010025940.1_pt1 | contig 11936 bp, 10 predicted proteins | sample 8958761 | NCBI WGS metagenome assembly JAEEGJ01 (sample SAMN16246546, study PRJNA631951) | gut metagenome | biome: gut microbiome; feature: rumen; material: RS-attached | host: Bos | place: Iran: Karaj | collected 2018-10 | reverse complement strand
GGCCGGTCCAGATTGCGATACACCCTGCACCTCATAGCCCGATGAAGTTTTTCAGCACGAGGGCCGCGATGATGCAGAAAACCATGCCTCCGCACCATCCGAGGGCCTTCTGGGCGCTCTCCTGGTCACCGGAGTACATCTTAATGCCCACCGTAATCAGCGACACGATGGCCACGATGGCGAGCACTGCTATAACTACCTGGTAGATAATGGAACCCGCCGAACGGATCTGCGAGTTCGCCTCGTTCAAAAACGAAATGGCATCCTGTGCCGATGCCGAGATGCTCACGGCAAGGCCCAGGACGCCACACGCCGCATATCTCTCTCCACAATTCTTCATCACTTATGCGTTTAGTATTTGGTTGAATGCTTTCGCGTCATCATTGAGCCGCTGCTCATTGATGAGTTCCTCCGTCGCCGCCGCTTCGTCATCGGCCTCGAAAGGGGTTTCTACCCGCAATCGCTCGGGCACTACGATGGGCGTGTACTCGACGACGGGAATGATATCCGATATGTCAGGCTCCGAAGGGTCAGACCGGAACGGTACCTTCTGCCTGTGTCTTTTCTCTCTCCTCATATCCAATCACCTCTTTGAACAGGTCTATCAGTTGCGGGTTCAGATCCCGCACGGTCTTTTCCGGGAAACAGATTGTGCTGCGAAGGTAGTTGCTCCCGCTCTCCGCGTCGCGGCTCATTGCCAGGGCGTTTTTGATGCGGCACTCCGACATCCGGAATCCGCGTGAACGGAAGAGTTCCGCCACGGCATCGTATTTCTCGGAGGGAATCTTGCCGTGCACCTTGTTGAAGAATAAGAGCACCTTCTGGCCGGTGTGCGTGAATATTTCGGCCAGCTGTAGGGCCGACGCCAACACCATGGGGTCCATGTCTACGGGAATGACCACCAGATCCAGCACGCCCCTCCGGGCGAAAGTCCAGATAGCATCATCTTTCACGCAGGAACCCGGGAAGTCTATTAGGACATAATCCACGCTGCCACGCAATGCATCCAGTTTTCCTGCCAGGGATTCTATTCCTTCCGGAGTAACGTCCAGCACTTTCCATACAGGGTACAGCGCCGATTCATCAATGCCTCCGTTTTTGCGTTTGTAGTCCAGTTCCCGCACGCGGCTGTTGTACAGGTTGTATTCCGGAGTGTCGGCATCCAGCACGATGACTGCCTTTCCTAAATGGTACTTGAGGAAGGAGGCCATCGACATGTTGAATGTCGTTTTGCCCGTGCCGCCCTTGGCCGAGAAGAATGAGACTACAATCATAACACAATCACTATTGCGCCACAAATGTAAACATATTTTTTACAATAAACAAAATAATTTTTGCGATATACGGTTTACCGCACTTTGTAACACAATGAAATCTAATTTATCGCACTTTGTAATCCGAAAAACGACGGAATACCGCACTTTTCTCAAAAAGAATTGCTATCTTTGCCGCAGTTAAGACGCTTTTGCCATGGACTTGTACGAAATCGTCCGGATACTCACGGACCAGAAAAAAGAAATTGAAAAGATAGATGTAAACACCCTCTGCCCACGCAGGGAGGAGCGCCAGTTTGAGTTGGACAGCCCGCTGGCCCAGGTGGTCATCGGCGTTCGTCGAAGCGGAAAGTCCATGCTCTGCCTCAAGGCGCTGGTCCAGTCCGGCAAGAAGTTCGGGTACGTGGATTTCGATGATGAAAATCTGGAAGGCCTGGAGAGGAAGGACCTGAATACAGTTCTTGAGGCAGCATATATGGTCTATGGCGATTTCGATTACCTGTTCCTGGACGAGGCTCAGAACGTAAAAGGTTGGCATCTATTTGTAAATCGGCTGCTCCGTCAGAAGATGCACATCGTCCTTACGGGTTCCAACGCAAAGCTCCTCAGTTCTGATCTGGCCACCCACATGACCGGCCGATATAACGAAATCACGCTTTATCCATTCTCATTTGAGGAGTACTGCTGGATGAAAGGGCTGGACCCTAAAGACCTCTCTACCAAAAATCAGGCATTCATCAAGGTTGCATTTGATGAATATCTGCGCAAGGGCGGTTTCCCGGAGATATTCAATCTCAAGAATCAACGGGGGTATGTTACCTCCTTGATGGATGCCATCATCAAGAAAGACATCGCCAAACGCTTCAAAATCCGCTATGTGGATGCACTTCGGAAGATGGCCAATTACCTGGTGGACAATTTCTGCCAGGAGGTCGTCTATACGACGCTGGCAGATTTGTTTGGATTCGGTTCTGACCATACCGCCGAGAATTACTATTCCTATCTGAAACAGGCTTTCCTGCTCCAGGGAATCAACAAGTTCTCATTCAAAAGCGCTGAAAGGATAAGGGGCGAAAAGGCGTACATCGTCGATGTGGCCTTCCAGTCCGATCGCGAGAGTACGCTCACAACGGAGAATCTGGGCTTCCGTATGGAAAACATCGTGTATATCGAGTTGCTGCGTCGGTACAAGAAGGAGAACGTGGACGTATTCTACCACAAGGACGGCTATGAGATAGATTTCGTGGTGGTGGACAGGACCAAGATTCTGGAGCTTATCCAAGTCACCTACAAGATGGATACGGCAAAGACTAGAAATCGCGAATTGGGCGGCCTCGCTAAAGGCTACGCCCAATTCAAATGCGACAAACTCACGCTGATATCCTTGAACGAACGGGGTGAAGAAGAGTATGGAGGAGTTAAGATAAAGAAGGTTACTGTCGTTGACTGGCTTCTGGGGAACGTTCTGTAGAATCTTCTATTCTTCCTCTTCATCCTCCAGGGAGCACTCCCATTGAAAGTGGAACCAATCCACGAGATAATCATGGTCTGGTAGTTTGCTCTCTTTTCCGGGAGAGTCATCTTCCAGTTCTATCTTGTAGCAGGCAATGGTAAATTTCTGTGCAAGGGAGAGACCAGCAATGGCTTCTTCGATAATCTCAGCCGATTTGGTGTTCCAAGCGTCGAAATCGGGGTCGTACTCCAGGCGCATCTTATCCAGAAATGGTTCAACAATCTCCGTGACGGCATCTTCGCACAGGGTAAATAGTTCGTTGTTCACTTCGCTTATCATGTCATTGATATTTAGATGTTTATGCCAACTGATCCTGCCAGCACAGAATCAGGAAAACAGGAAACAGAAATAATGCCAGAAGCACTTTGCCGAGGATGGATCTTTGTGGTTTCATATAACTGTCAGTTTTTGTCATTTATTAGCGTTTCTGCAAATATACAAAAATAATGACAGAATGTGTCACCTAACCCAAAAATTGTCAAGTAAAAAATTCTTGTTAAATTTGTCTTGGCTAAAAAGAATAAACCACAATGGACCAGCCTAAGATTGAGAGGATGCTTCGTTTTATGCAGTTCCTTTCCAGCAACACAAAGTACACACTGGACGAGTTGACCGATAAGCTCGGACTCTCCAAACGCTCCCTTTTTCGATATATCGACACCTTCAAGAACGCGGGATTCGTGGTTCAGCGTATCGACGAGGGCGTGTATAAGATGACCACCTACAACAAGGAATACTCAGACCTGTCGCAGTTGGTGTATTTCTCACAGGAAGAAGCCATCGTCGTCAGCCGCTTGATTGAGAATCTCAGCAGCACCAACGCCATGAAGGCAGGTCTCAAGCAGAAACTGATGGCCGTGTATGATTCCACATCCATCGGCGATTATCGGGAAAAGAAAGGAAAGTCCGACGAGATTGACCTTCTGGCCAAGGCCATTCAGAACAAGAAGCAGGTTGAGTTGATTGGTTATGCGTCTGCCGTCTCAAACAAGACCAAGAACTACGTTGTTGAACCCTATGCCTTTACGAAGGAATACGTGGACATCTGGGCCTGTGATACGGCTTCCGGACACAACAAGATGTTCAAGATTTCCCGCATCGGCGAAGTAAAGATGCTGGGTGACTGGCAGATGGAGGACAAGCATGAACGTAAGCCGATAGATTCATTCAGAATGAGCGGTGATGGTCATCCGCTGGAACATGTCAAGTTGAAATTGACGCTTCGGGCCAAGGATTTGCTGATTGAAGAGTATCCCGTCACTGAAACCGAAGTCTATCAGGTCAAGCGGACCTGGTTCTGGGAGGGTGACATCAATGCCATCGAGGGCATCGGCCGCTTTGTCCTGGGCCTGGCTCGCGAGGTGACCATATTGGAAGGAAAACTGCTGAAGGCCTGGGCCTCTTCTGAGGGCGCTTATATCCAGAAAAAGTTTCGGAGATAGCAGCTTTTTCAAAGAAAAAAATCGAGTGACAAAACCTGTCACTTTTGGGTTGTAACTTTGTCGCGCACAACCCAAGATATTTGTATGAAAGAAAGAGCTCGTGCATTTGTAGGCGCTCAGGAGTGGATATTTGCCAAGACTATGGCGGATATCCCGCATTTCTATTGCCTGAAAAAGAAGTGTTTGGACCCGATGGAATTTGACTGGTTCGTACATTTTCTTACTGCAAACAGCGTCCCGGGGCAGTTTTTCGGGAAGACGTATCACTACTTCTTTTTGGATGGCTGGAAGTACTGGATAATGGACGAAAATCCAGCCGATTGTGACCTGATTAATCGGGAGTTACAGAAATAACCAACGTTTTTTAAGGTTAAGCGGCGAAAAAATGTTAAATTTGTACTTTGCAACATTCCGATAATTCAACATTATACGAATCATGACGCCAGAGGAAAAAGCGCGTGTACTCATAGACCAGATGTTTATTGACGCTGGCTGGAAAGTCGTCTCACGCGACGAATACTCTGCCGATACATCTGCGGCAGCCATAGAAGAAGGCATCCTCCAAGGTGGGAAGGAGGCCGATTATTTTCTTTTCATCAACGGCATGGCTGTTGGCGTCCTTGAGGCGAAAAAGGAAACGACCGATGTCTCATCTGACAAGGTGACTTCTCAAGCAGAGAATTATACGCGTCTCCTGCTCCCGTTCTATAAAACCTGGTCCAAGCCCCTTCCTCTTGTTTATACCTCCAATGGCCACATGGTATTGTTCCGTGACCACAGGGACCCAGATGGCGGTTATATTCCAATGAAGCGGATCCATACGCCGAAGGAGATCTGCCAGATACTGGGCATCGAAGACGAGTTTGCCGGTCTTCCGACGTTAAAAAAGAAGGGACTTCGTGATTGCCAGTTTGAAGCTATCTCAGAATTGGAGAAGAGCTTCAAGGGCGGGCAGAATCGTGCTTATATGGTGTTGGCGACAGGAGCCGGCAAGACATACACAGCCTGCATGGCCTCATACCGTTTCCTCTCCTACACCCCCATGAGGCGGGTACTGTTCCTTGTGGACCGCAATAATCTGGGGAAGCAGGCGGAAGACGAGTTCGGCAAGTTCCGCCTGACGGAGAACGGAGATGCTTTTAACACGATTTTCTCGGTCGAACGCCTGAAAACCAAGACTATACCGCAAGGGACGAATGTTGTTATCTCAACCATTCAACGCTTGTTCTCTCTCCTGAAGGGTGAAGACATCGTTGAAACGGATGATGATGAGAATTACGACGGCGATGATACTCCCGGACCCGCCATAACTCTTCCTGAGAATCCGACCCTGCCGAGAGACTACTTTGACCTCATCATCGTGGATGAGTGCCATCGTTCCATCTACGGCTCCTGGCGCTCCGTGCTGGAGTATTTCTCTTCCGCACGCATTATCGGCCTTACGGCCACCCCTGCGCCAGAAACCGAGGCATTCTTCAACTACAACCGCGTTATCAACTACACGCTGGAGCGCTCCATCGCCGACGGTGTAAACGTAGACTACCGCGTATTCCGTATCAAAACCAGGGCAACTGAGGACGGCGGCGCCATTCGGGACGGTGAGAAAGTGAAGCAGATAACGCGCTATACCGGCACTGTAAAGGATGTCAAGAACAGCGGCGAAAAGACCTATACCGGGAATGAACTCAACAGGAGTATAGTAAATCCTTCGCAGATAAAGCTCGTGCTGGAAACTTACCGCGATGCAGTCTATCGCGAAATGTTCAATGATCCGCCCCGCGAGGATGCCGAAACCACCAATTTTGATTATCTGCCCAAAACGCTGATTTTCGCCCTCAATGACAATCACGCCAGCAATATCGTCCAGATTGCAAAGGAGGTATTCGGCAGGCCGGAGAGCGATAATCAGTTTGTCCAGAAGATAACATATTCGGCTGGGAACAGCAACGAACTCATCCGCCATTTCCGCAATGACAAGGAATTCCGTATCGCTGTCACCGTGACGCTGGTGGCCACCGGAACGGATGTCAAGCCTATTGAAGTGGTGATGTTTATGCGTGACATCGAATCCGAATCGCTTTATACCCAGATGAAAGGACGCGGTGTGCGCACCATCGGAGATGAGCAACTTCGCATCGTAACGCCCAACGCCCATAGCAAAGACCTTTTCTATCTGGTCGATGCCGTGGGGGTTACGGAGCATGAGATGAAACCAACGCGACCGGCCACGGACCCCAAGCCCGGCACGATTTCCCTCAAGGAACTGCTTGAGCGCATCACGCACGGCTATGTGGATGATGAGTATCTGAAGGTTCTCGCCGGCCGATTGTCCAGAATCAACACCAAGTCCAACGATGAGCAGCGTGGAGAGTTTGAGCGGCTGGCCGGAATCGGAATGAAGGATCTTGCAACACGTATCTATGATGCGCTGGGCAGCGGCCAATTACCGCCCTTCGAGGATGTCAATGAGCCGAACAATGAGCGCCGCGGTTTGGTTGCGCCGCTTGCGAACCATCCCGATGCGAGGAAGTACCTGCTGATCCTCAATGCCGGTTTTGTAGACATCCTGCAACCTGGCGAAGATGAATTGATTTCCAAGGGATTCTCCATAGAGGAGGCCACCGCAACGACGGCCGCCTTTGAGCAGTACGTCACGGCCCATAAGGATGAGATAGAAGCACTCCGCATCATTTACAACAACCAGGGAGAACCGCTGACATACTCTATGTTGAAGGAACTTGATACTCAGCTACGCTTTGTCAACGCCAAGTTCAATCCGGCTCTCCTATGGAATACCTATGCCATCGTGCGGCCCGCGGATGTGGTAAAGTTCACTACGAAGGATGAGAAAGAAGCGCTGACCAATATCATCCAGCTGGTTCGCTTTGCCTTCAAACATATCCCGAAGTTGGAAAGCCTCAAAGGCGAAGCCGCCAAGTATTTCAACTTGTGGTGCGGCCAGGGCTGGCGTGGCATTTCTGAGAAGCAGAACGAACTATTGGGACAGGTGGTCAATTACATCGTCTCCAATGGAGCTTGCACCATCGAGGATATCAAGGAGGAAGACAAAACGCAGGCCGGTCAGCTTGTGATGGCATTTGGAGGAATCGAGGCAGCGAATGTCGCCCTGGCCTCCTTGTCGCAATTCATGATTTACAGAAAAACAGCATAATTCATTATGGCTAAGCAGTCTACAGAACAGACATTAATCAATAAAGTGTGGAAGGTCGCCGATGTCCTTGCCGGACAAGGCGTTGGTTTCACGGATTACATCACCCAGCTTACTTACCTCCTCTTCCTGAAAATGGATGACGAGAACGTGAAAATGTTTGGGGAGAAATCCGCCATTCCTGAGGGCTACCGCTGGGAGGATTTGATTAATCTGGATGGCCTGGACCTGATTAACCAGTATGAAAAGACCTTGAAGGTTCTCAGTGAGCAAGAGAATCTTATCGGCACCATCTACACCAAGGCACAGAACAAGATTGACAAGCCGGTTTACCTCCAGAAGGTGATTACCCTCATTAACGAGGAAACCTGGCTGGTAATGGACGGCGATGTCAAAGGTGCCATTTATGAGAATATCCTAGAGAAAAACGGAAAGGATAAGAAGAGCGGCGCCGGTCAGTATTTCACGCCCCGTTCCCTCATCAAGGCAATGGTCGATGTCACCCGTCCGCAGATAGGCGAAACCGTTGCGGACCCAGCCTGTGGAACCGGCGGATTCCTCCTGACAGCCTACGACTTTATGAAAGGCCAGTCTGCCGATAAGGAGAAACGCCGCTTCCTGCGTGAAGAGGCTCTCCACGGCATAGACAATACGCCACTTGTGGTCACTCTGGCTTCCATGAATCTTTATCTCCACGGCATAGGAACTGACCGCAGCCCGATAGAGTGCCGTGACTCCCTGGAGAGCGAACCCGCTACGCTGGTGGATGTCATCCTTGCAAATCCGCCGTTCGGGACCCGTCCTGCCGGTTCCGTTGACATCAACCGTCCGGATTTCTATGTAGAGACCAAGAACAACCAACTGAACTTCCTGCAGCATATGATGATTATGCTGAAAAACGGAGGTCGGGCGGCCGTTGTGCTCCCGGATAACGTCCTGTTTGAGGGCGGTGCTGGTGAAGTCATCCGTAAGAAACTCCTGTCAGACTTCAATCTGCATACGATTCTGCGTCTGCCTACCGGCATTTTCTACGCTCAGGGGGTCAAAGCAAATGTGCTTTTCTTCAAGAAGGGCGAAAAGACGAAGGACATTTGGTTCTACGACTACCGCACTGGCATCAAGCACACACTGGCCAACAACACGATGGAACGCCATCATTTGGATGACTTCGTGGTCTGCTACAATGCAGATAACCTCAATGCTCGCAAGGAGACCTGGGATGCGGAAACCAATCCTAATGGTCGCTGGCGTAAATATCCCGTGAAGGATATTTTGGAGAGGGATAAGACCAGTCTGGACATCACTTGGATTAAGTTCCAGGACGATACTGATTATACCCTGGCCGAGCTGGTTTCCTCGATTGAGGACAAGAGCAATAAGATTGCCGAGGCTGTTGCCAAGCTGAAAGAACTCATAGCTGGAATCGAGGAATAATGGATACTAAGAAACTACGTCAGAAGATTCTTGACCTCGCCATTCATGGGAAACTTGTTCCCCAGAACCCGAATGACGAGCCCGCGTCCGTACTCCTCGAACGTATCCGCGCCGAGAAAGAACAGCTCATAAAAGAGGGCAAGATTAAGGCGCCCAAGAAGTCCAAATCTGCTGGTGATACGTCCCATTATCCGAAGGACGTGCCCTTTGAGGTGCCGGAAGGGTGGGCGTGGTGTTACCTCTCTGATGTCGGCAAGTGGCAATCAGGCTCTACTCCAAGCAGAGGTGTCTCTGCATATTATGGAGGGGCAATACCCTGGCTCAAGACTGGAGACCTAAATGATGGTTATATCACAAGCATTCCAGAATTCATTACTGAAAAAGCGCTTGAGGAAACCTCTGTCAAACTGAATCCAACAGGAAGCGTTCTGATTGCAATGTACGGGGCCACCATCGGGAAGGTTGGCATATTGACTTTTCCGGCAACGACCAATCAAGCATGTTGTGCATGTTCCGAGTTTAATGGCGTATATAACAAATACTTGTTCTATTTCCTTATCTCGCATAAGGATGACTTTATAAGGAAAGCTGGAGGAGGAGCACAACCCAACATTTCCAAGGAGATCATTGTCACTACTCCTATTCCCATTCCTCCTGCAAAAGAGCAGGAAAGGATTGTTCACGCAATCGAAAATTGGCTTGGAATTATCGATGGGATTGATAGCTCTCAACAAGGCCTTATGTCAAAGATTGCCGATAGTAAGACTAAGATCCTGGACCTTGCAATACACGGTAAGTTGGTACCACAGAACCCCTCTGATGAACCAGCCATAGAACTCTTGAAACGTATCAATCCAGGCTTCCAACCTTCGCATAACCTCCATTATAAGGCAGAATTGCCGACCGGGTGGCAACTGTGTCATATTCAGGATATTGCAAAGGCCGAGCTTGGAAAGACACTTGATAAAGCTAAGAATCAGGGCGAAGAAAAGCCCTATTTATGTGCTTTGAATGTAAAATGGGAGAGTTTTGATCTTTCTACTTTAAAGACAATTAAAATAGAAGAAAAAGAGAAACCACGGTATAGGTTGTTACCATGTGACTTGCTCGTTTGTGAGGGAGGCGACGTTGGTCGATGTGCTATCTGGCAGGGAGATTGCGAAATGTATTATCAGAATGCACTTCATCGAGTCAGATTTAAGGAAGGGTTCTGTCCAGATTTTTACCTATATGTCCTACGCTATTATAAGAGTTTAGGAGTTATAGATGATATATGCAAAGGTGTTACCATTAAGCACTTTACGGGACAAGTATTCAACTCGTTAGATTTACCCGTTCCTCCGTTGAATGAGCAAAAGAGGATAGTTTGTACAGTGAAATCATTGTTTGAGATACTTGACTCAATTACCAATAAGATGGACGCCTCCTAATCAAATTAGGGGGCGTTGCCATCTTACCAAGTAACTATTTTGTCTACTATCTGTTGCTGCTCTGTGGCGGTTTTGCGCAAGTAGATACGAGTTGTCTCAATGCTCTCGTGCCCCATCAAATCAGCCAGGAAAGCGATATCATTGTACTTGTCCAAGAAATTCTTGGCGAACCTATGCCGAAACGAATGAGGATAAACCACCTTAGTGTCAATACCATATTCCTTGGCAAAGTGTTTTAATTGCTGGGCAATTCCACGGGCGGAGATGACATCCCCATATCGATTCTTGAAAATGTAGCCAGTCGTGACCGATTCCTGAACGAGCCACTTGGCAGCTTCCTCACGCAGTTTCTTCGGGATGTACAGGCGACGTATTTTTCCGCCTTTGGAATACAGATCCAAAAAGCCTACCTCTACATGTTCAGCCTTTATCTTAAGGAGTTCACTGATTCTGGCTCCTGTGGCACCCATAAACCAGACAACGAAGTACCATTCCATCAGCCCGTCAGATTTCAACTTCCTTTTCAGAAACTTGTAGTCAGCGTCGCTGATAACATTCTCCAAGAAGTTCTTTTGCTGGACTTTGATGAATTTCATTTTGAGTTTGTCTTTGCGAATGAACTCCAGATACTTGTTGATTCCTTGCAACCTGAGGTTAACTGTTTGCGGCCGGAAATGTTCCATTAGAAAGCCCTTGTATGCCAAAAGGTTTTCTTTGCTGATTTCACCGTAGTTTGTGAGAAAATGATTGACCGTCCACACATAAGATGTGACGGTGTTTTCGGACAAGTCTGACTTCTCCAAAAACGCTTGAAACTTTTGTACCATAAGCATTTGAAAAATGGTTATGGAGTGCAAAGATACGGCCCGTAAGTCCCATTATCCGAAGGACGTGCCCTTTGAGGTGCCGGAAGGGTGGGAGTGGTGTAAGATTACTGACGTGGTTGATAAACTGACTGATGGAACACATAATTCTCCAAAGAGTTATCCATCAGGCGTATATATGTACGTAACCGCTAAAAACATTAAAAGAGCAGGGCTGGATTTATCAAACATCACTTACGTGGACAAGGATGTTCATCGCGAGATATACGCTAGGTGTAATCCTGAAAAAGGCGATATCCTATACATCAAAGATGGAGCCACTTGTGGTATTTCCACGATTAACAACTTGAATGTTGAGTTTTCGCTTCTTTCTAGTGTCGCGCTGATTAAGCCCAATAAGAACATCCTCAATACATACCTAAACCTTTTCCTTCAGAGCGAGTTCTGTTATCGTAATGTGAGAGACTCAATGAAAGGTGTTGGGATAACCAGGATTATTCTAAAACAAATGGAATTATGGGATATCCCTTTACCTCCTTTTGCGGAGCAAAAACGGATTGTAGCGGCCGCAGAACAACTACTTCAAATAACGGACGTAGTAGAGGATGAGCAAACTATGCTGGGACAGACAATCAAGAAGACAAAAGAACGTATCCTTGATCTCGCAATCCATGGCAAACTAGTTCCGCAAGCCCCCTCAGAAGAACCGGCCATAAATCTTTTGAAGCGTATAAATCCGAACTTCACTCCTTCCGATAACCTCCATTATGAGGGTATTCTTCCATCTGGATGGACACTATGCTGCCTAGAGGATGTTCTGGATTATGAACAGCCTCAGGCGTACATAGTA
>JAEEGJ010025937.1_pt1 | contig 11937 bp, 11 predicted proteins | sample 8958761 | NCBI WGS metagenome assembly JAEEGJ01 (sample SAMN16246546, study PRJNA631951) | gut metagenome | biome: gut microbiome; feature: rumen; material: RS-attached | host: Bos | place: Iran: Karaj | collected 2018-10 | reverse complement strand
GTGCAATTCCCACCGACACTGTACGTAACATTCTCTCTCGCGAGGGTGTGATGCTGATGAAGCACCTCCAGGGTGGCGTCAAGAAGGGCGCTTTCACCGAGGAAGAGGCTCAGAAGCGTTTCGAGGCCTGGAAGGCCGAGAAGCAGGCTAAGCTCGATGCCGTACGCAACAAGGAGCGTGACGACAAGAAGGCTGCCGACAAGAAGACCATCGCCGAGGAGGCAAAGAAGAACGAGGCAAAGGCTGAGGCCGTAGCCAAGAAGAAAGCCGAGATCGCTGCCGCTAAGGCTGCTGCCGAGGCTGAGGCCGCAAAGGCTGCTCAGGAGGCTGCTGCCGCTGAAGCTCCCGCTGAGGAAGCTCCTGCTGCTGAGGCTCCCGCCGAGGAGGCTGCTCCCGAGGAGGCTGCTCCCGAGGCATAAGAAGAACGCCACGTTCTTTATTCTCACGGCACTGGCTCCCGTCCCTTGAGGATGAGAGCCAGTGCTGTTTTAGTACCTTTGAGTATTATTCCATTTTCAAAAACCTCATCAAGGCTTCCTTATTTTCAATGGGTGTTGTGGTGGGACGACCCAGATCCTTACGAGCGCCCTTCTTTACCTTCACCTCTAATAATAATGGAGCTTGCCGACCTGTTAAGTCTTTCAGTTGATGGGCAAGATCAGCCTCATTGTCAACGCTAATGACTGTCTTATAACCCAGGGCTTTTGCTACAGCAGGAATATCCACTTTCAGCCCAACTGTAGGCTGTCCACCGACAGAGTCATGTGCGCCATTATTAAAAACTATATGATAATAATTGAATGGCGCCACAGTGCCGATGATTGCCATATTACCTGTATGCATGATGGTAGCACCGTCACCATCAAAACAAAAAACGTTCCTGTTGGGCTGATTAATTGCAATACCCAATGCAATCTGTGAAGCGTGGCCCATCGAACCAACAGTAAGAAAATCTTGTTGGTGTCCTTGCTTCTTTGCAACACGATATTCAAATAATTCACGACTGGTCTTTCCCGTCGTCGAGACGATCACATCATGATCTGAAACAGATGCTGTGATTAACTCAATGGCTCGTTCACGATTCAAGGTCAAAACTGACTCCTGTTTCGACTGTAGCTCATATTCATCGAATGTGCCCTTTTTCACGACCAAAGCAAACGCTTCACCCATTTCCCGCATGTGGGAAACAGCACGTTCTACCTGAGCCGAAAGCAAAGACTCCTCCTCAACCATAATCTCATATTTGATGCCCAAAGTCTCAAGCAATGGTAGTGTCACTAGACCCTGTTTGAGATGTTGGGGTTCATCTTTTACACCAGGTTCTCCACGCCATCCGATAATTAAAAGAAGTGGAATATGATAGACCAGTTTGTCAGTCAATGACATCAACGGATTTACTGTATTACCCAGTCCCGAATTTTGCATATAGACAACAGGGATTCGGCCTGTTGCAAGATGATAGCCAGCTGCCAAGCCCACAGCCCCACCCTCATTGGCTGCAATAATGTGCTGACTAGCGGGAAGATTATCGGAAATAAAGGCACACATGTTCTTTAACAGCGAATCCGGCACCCCTGTATAAAAATCAATGTCACATGACTTTAATTCATTAAAAAAACGACTTGGTGAAATCATGATATACGGATTATTACTTGGTACCGGGAATTAATTCAAGAATTTGCTTGATGGGCATGCACAAATCATTGGCTTCCCATGAGCGGCCATTTATGAGGATGCTTTCAGCACATCTCACCATGGCCGGATAAGCAGCACGTAGTAAATGATTAGCATAAATCACAACATTTACACCCCATTCAGCAAGTTCGTCCTCGGTGACATGGTTATAGGTCGTCGGCACGACAACGAGCGGGATGTTGGGCTCTTTTTCACGGAAACGCAGGCAGAACTCCTTGATGTCATCACCACTCTTGTTCTTGGAGTGGATCATGATTCCGTCGGCTCCGGCCTGGACGTAAGCCAAGCAACGCTCCAGAGCATCCTCGATGGACTTTCCAGCGATGAGACTCTCGCAGCGGGCGATAATCATGAAGTCGGGGGTTATTTGGGCTTGTTTGCCAACACGTATCTTTGCACAGAATCCTTCGATACTATCCTGAGTCTGCACCGCATCGGTGCCAAAAAGAGAATTCTTTTTCAATCCCACTTTATCCTCAATGATTATTGCAGAAACACCGAGGCGCTCCAGCGTCCTGACGGTAAATACGAAATGTTCGGGTTTACCGCCCGTGTCACCATCATAGATAACGGGCTTCGTCGTCACCTCCAGCGCGTCATTCAAATCATGCAGGCGTGTCGTCAAGTCCACCGCTTCAATGTCAGGTTTACCCTTGCTGGTAGAATCGGTGAGCGAACTTGCCCACATACCATCAAACTCGCGTTTCACATTATTGACCGATACCGTAGTATTCTCGATAATAAGACCAGTCAAACCATTGTGAGATTCACAGATACGGACAATCTTCTTGGCATTGATGAGACGACGCAACCGCTTGAGGCGCACATCAGGAGTAGTACCAATTTCTTTAAGACGCTCATTGAGCATCGTGGATGAAATACCTTTGGTATAAGGCACATCAATTACTACCCCGCCCCATTCAGCAAGTTTTTCAATCACTTGCTGGCGCGTTTTAGCCTGAACTCCATTTTTCCAATCATCGCCATGCACCACATAATTGGGTCGCACTCTTTCAAGGTTAGGACGATAATCAAGGGTGGTTTGCGGAATTACCTTTGACACACCTTTCAAGTTACTGACCACCAACGAGCGCTGCTCATAGGTCAAGTAAGGCAACCGTTTATAACTGGCTATCGCCTCATCAGTGAGGACGCCAACTATCACACGGCCATACTTAGACGCCTCATGAAGGATATTGAGGTGTCCTGGGTGAATAATATCGGCGCTCATGCCGACATAAACTATTTTCTCGTCGTTGTCCATATATTCAATATTATAATTCAATTAATCTCTGATCGATTTAACGGCCAACAGAATCAAGTCATGGTCGATGGCTATCGGCGTATTCCCTGCTCTTTCAAGGTTCATGCCTTGTGCGACGACCAGATCATCGAAATCACGATTCGGATCATAGTCTAAGCCCAAGCAATGAAGAAACTCTTTCATTACATCAAAAGGCTTATCGCCGACATTGAGCAGTGACCGCAAGCGGTTCATTTTGGCGACATAATTCTCAAAATCATTTCCACGATAAGTATGCTCACAACCCTCAAGATTATACTTGAGGAAAAATGGGAAAGTCAGAGCCACCGCATGCCCATGCGGGTAACCATACTTGGATGTCAAAGTATAGGATAGAGCATGAGGTACCGTTGTGCGAGTAATGTTGATTGCTTTTCCAGCATCATTGGCACCACGCAACAACATAGTCCTGTCCTCTGGTAACAACTCATCATTGCCTAGTATGGGATATATCTTCTCTATAGCACTGATGGCAAACTCATCAGACTCAGTCGTAGCATTGATGTTCCAGTATGCCTCAATGGCTTGTGCAAGAGCGTCAAAACCTGTACACGCGGAGAGATAACGGCCATTTCGATAAGTAAATGGAGGATAGAGTAATACTTGTTCTGGCAAAATCGATGGATTGCTAATGGAGTACTTCACGGCATCAATATAGCACACGGCAAACTGAGTTGACTCAGCGCCAGTACCAGCTGTAGTCGGGATTGCCACCAGAGGGATCTTGAGATGGGAGTAGAACCGTATTAGTTTTGCCATATCCATCACGCTGCCGCCTCCCACCGCGACAATCACGTCGGGAATATCTTGAAGAAGTTTTGCAACGCCACAATCCACATCTTCTTTCTTAGGATTCTCACTGAAATCCTCAAACTCAATCATTTCCATCCCCAATTGACTCGCAACCTCACCAACGAGAGCTTTGGCGCCACAAGACAGATAAGAGCTGTGGCCGTGAACGATGAACATTTTTCCAGCGCTTTCAATCATTGCAGAAAACACTTTCCTAAAATCCGCCTCATTCAGGCAAGACACTATATGTTGATCGGTTGACATACTCATAAGGGAGATTTCTCGTAAATTTCTAATTTCTCCACGTGATGATACACATTCTCCAAATCAGGAGGCAATTGCATATAGTCGCCATAAAGTGACTGTAATACCTTATGGCTATTGCCAGGGATGAAGATTTCCATCCCCTCAAATACATGGGTGGACAATGGGAAGATATCGTCCATATCATGTACTTTGTGAAAAGGAATACCATAGTCGAATGTGAGCTTCGTACAGTGTGCCATTCTGCTGCAAAAACGCAAGACAGGAAATGAAATATGGCGATTAAACCAAGTCAATGCCCTGATTTTACGCATCGAAGACACATTTCCATTCCCAGCGCGGAACAACGTATAGGCATAACTCTGCAACCGCCATTGCTGAGTAGCAGAGCAAATCGCATCCATCGGGAAAATATCAATGAAAATGCCGCGCTCCTTAAACACACGGTCGTAAGCCCCCTCATCAAGAAAAGAATGTTTATCACGCAACTTGGCGAAAAAGTAGAAATAGTTCTTGTCCGTGTCATTGGTCTGCAGAGCAATATGCGCAGGCAGTTCCTTGGGCAACACCCTCATCAAACGCTGATAATCTTTGCGCAAAACTGCTACATCCAAATCATCATCCCATGGAATGAAGCCGTCATGCCGAATAGCACCCAACAACGTGCCCCAATATAAGAAATAGGGGATATCATACTTCCTACAGATGCGGTCCAATTCCTTGAGCATCTCCAGCATGACCATCTGTTGGCGGCGCAAAAGGGAACCTTCAGGGTTAAATCTTGCCCTGAGTTCCTCTTGATTGAATGTGGGATTATCAGCCATTTATCTTGTTGGGGAAATTACATGATGCCGCGCTCGCGGAGGCGTTTTTGCCAGTTCCAGGCGCTGAGCATGGTGTCGTCGAGGGAGATTTCGGCATGCCAGCCCAGGACCTCATTGGCACGCTTGGGATCGGCCCAGATCTGGACGATGTCGCCGGGACGACGCGGTGCGATCTTATGGGGCACCTTTACGCCGGTAGCACGCTCGAACGAGTGCAGCAGTTCCAATACCGATGCACCGTTGCCCGTACCGATGTTGAAAATCTCCAGTGCCTCGTCGCTCTTGTCCTCGAGCATGCGCTCCAGGGCCTTGACGTGGGCCTTAGCGAGGTCAACGACGTTGATGAAGTCGCGGATGCAGGAGCCGTCGCGCGTGGGATAGTCATCACCAAAGATGCTCAACTCCTTGCGCACACCGATGGCGGTCTGTGTCAGGTAAGGCACCAGATTCTGAGGAACACCGTTGGGCAACTCGCCGATTTCGGCACTGGGATGGGCACCGATGGGATTGAAATAGCGCAACAGGATGGCCTTGATGGGGCTGCCGCTGCGGATAACGTCGGTGATGATATCCTCGCAAATCTGCTTGGTGGCGCCATAGGGCGAAGTGGCCTTCTTGGTGGGCGCGTCCTCGGTGATGGGGTTCTTGTCGGGCTCGCCATAGACGGTGCAGGACGATGAGAAAACAAAACCTTTCACACCGAACTCGGGCATCAACTCCAACAGATTGAGCAGGATGTTGATGTTGTTGCGGTAATACATGATGGGCTTCTCGATGCTCTCTCCCACAGCCTTGCTGGCGGCAAAATTGATGATGCCGCTGATGCCGGGATTGTCCTCAAAGAGTTTGCGGACCACTGCGCGGTCGGTGCAGTCGCCCTTGACAAAGACAGGACAGATGCCCGTGATGCGCTCGATGCCGTCCAGCACCTCAATATTACTGTTACTCAGGTCATCGATGATGACGACCTCGAAGCCTGCCTGCTGCAGCTCCACCGTGGTGTGCGAACCGATGAAACCGGTTCCGCCAGTCACTAAGATCTTTCCTTTCATATAATAATCGATTGATAATAGTCTTTTTAAAATCACGAAGATGAAAACCCGACTCATATGATGATGTCGAGCGTGGGTGCAAATTTAACAAAAGAATTGAAAATCTCACCAAAAATCATTGCAAAAAGAAAAAAACAATGCTAGCTGATAACCATTATCTTTAATTATAATTACCTTTGCGCTATGGTTTTGCGAGATAATGTGATATCAGAAGAAACTATCGACAAAAAAGTGTCAGTAGTCGTGTGCACCTATAACGGTGAACAATTCCTGCGCGAACAACTAGAGAGCGTAGTCAACCAGACTTTCCCTTTACATGAGATAATTATTCAGGATGATGGCTCAACCGACAGGACCATGCAAATTGCAACGGAATATGCCAAACGATACGACAATATCATCGTCAAGAGCAACACCCAGAAACAAGGAATTAACGGCAATTTCTTCTCTGCCATGCACAGCTGCACGGGAGACTTCATTGCTATCTGCGATCAGGATGATATCTGGGTACCAGATAAGATTGAGCATCAGATGGCCGCTATTGGCGACGCGCTGATGTGTACTTGCCACACTAAGGAGTTTTCTGAAGACGGCTCATTTGCACACTACGACCATCGCAGGCCTAATTACGGATTGCTGCGCCTGTTGTTTTGCAACGAGATTCCCGGTCACACCATGCTCATCAACCGTCGCCTTCTAGACCTATTGCCAAACGAAGGTTGTGAGGCCATGTACAGGCTCAGAATGTATGACTTTATCCTGGCCGTCACCGCTGCAGCCAATGAGAGCATCGTGTTTATTGATGAAGTGCTTGTCCACCATAGGCGTTATACTGCTGCAGCTACCTATACCTCCTACTCCGGCAGTCTTCCTACAATCAACAATGCATTGAAAATTGTAGCATGGTCCATATCGCATTACAGGCTCATGAAAGATGCCACCGCCGAGCGGCACTCTGCTTTGATGGAGTATCTGCAAAGGCTCTCCACAAATACTAAAGTATGCTCCGAGGGCATCAAGTTCATGAAATACATGCTGTCGAACCGTTTTGTCGATTTCATGCGTCTAGAAGGCATGTGTCTTTCACGCCGTGCTGAGATTTTCCACACCCCGGGAAAAGACCCGATCAATATTTTGCGGGCATTGTTATTCCCCTTTACATCCTTATATTACAGTCACTTCCTCTTGAACAAATCGGAAAAATAGCCTACAGATTCAGCGTAAATCTTGGCTCCAGAGAGTTTCATGGCCACAACATAGAGCAACACGGCAACTATCACTCTAGCAGCCACCAACAGGTAAATATTGCCGATGGATTTGGTGATGAACCATGTTAACGCCATCACTGCCAGTGAGATAAACATGAAGGGCATGAGGTCACGCAACATCTGCAAATAACTGTAGCCGATGAGTTTTGATGCAAAGAACTGCCAAGCCAACAACCAGAAGATGTTGATGCAGGCAAATGCAATTACCATTGCCGTGATACCTAACGAATGACATGCGAGCACGGCAGTAATCACCAAGACGATCTGTGCCACGTTGAGCCACATGTAGATATCGGACTTGCCCAAGCTCAAAAAGAGATTCTGATAGACCGCATACAAGGGAATAAACGCACCACTCAGGCACAGGATCTGAAGCAACGGCACACTGTCCTGCCACTGTTGGCCAATAGCCGCAATAATGAGCTGAGGAGCCACCAGCGCCAAGCCGAACATCAACGGGAATGACAGGAAAGCCGTGAAACGCAACATCTTGCCAAAAACGCGTCGGCGCCGTTCCATGTCGTCATTCACCTGAACCAGCACCGGTTGCACCACCTGTGAAACCGTTCCAGTTACCAATGAGTTGGCCATCGTATTCCATTTGTTGGCCTGATAATAGTTACCCACAGCCTGAGCAGGGAACAGACGTCCGAAAATGACCGTTAGCACATTGTTGCTGACTGTACTCAGGATAGCAGTGATCAGCACCTTGTAACTGAAAGCGAACATCCTTTTCACGGGTCCGAAACCGATGTGCAGTGTCGGACACCAACGAGCAAAATAATAACGTCCGATGCAAATAACCACATTATATAATACCTGCTGCGTCGCAAGACTCCAGTAAGAAAAGCCGTTGAAGGCCATGACCACGCCCACAGTGCCCGAAATGAGCAAAGCCGACAGCGATATGATGGCTTTTTCCTTCATCTTCAAGGCGCGCACCAGCTTGGCATTGGGAGAAATGCCCAAGGCAGCAAAGATAAACGCGACAAACACGAAACGAGACAGGTTGGTTAGGCACGGTTGATGGAAAAAGCTTGCGATGAGGGGTGCGCAAAAGAACAAAACCGTGTAAAGCACAAGGCTAACAATAATATTGAACCAGAACACCGAGTTATAGTCCTCGTGCTTTATGTCCTTTATATTTATCAGAGCCACGCCAAACCCGCTCTCCTGAAGGTTGCCGGCAATGAGGGTGAAGATGGCAATCATGCCAACAATACCATATTCACCAGGAGAAAGAAGACGAGCCAGGAAGATGCCGATAATCAGGTTGAGGAGCTGCATGCCGCCGCTACTCAACACACCCCAAAAGAGGCCTTGTGCTGTTTTCTGTTTTAGGGTTTGATTATCGTGAGATTGGCTGTTCATTGATTTGCAAGAATCATGTCGATCCATTCACGGACGCAGGCATCACCGCCACGGCGAGTGAGAATGCGTATGCCGGGGATGTTTTTTACCTTGGTGCAGGCATCGGCGGGGCAAGCGGCCCACCCCACTGCGGCCAGCAGGTCGTAGCAGTTGACGTCATCGCCCACATAGGCCACCTCTTTCAATGTGATGCCCATCTCGCTGCAGATTTCGTTTACCGCAGCCAGTTTGCCGCCGTCACGGGCACTCTGCTTGAGGTAGTCAAGACCGAGTTTACGGGCCCTGTTCACATTGATGGGCGTATTCTCGCTGGTAACGATGCCCACCTTGACGCCCGTGCGCTGGAGCAACTGCAGGCCCATTCCGTCGCGAGTGTTGAATTTCTTGAACTCGGTGCCGTCACTACCATAGTACATGCCACCGTCGGTGAGCGTGCCGTCAACATCGGTCAGGAAAAGACGGATGTCGTCAGGTGAAGGTAAATTCTTGTCGGTATTCATCGATTACTTGAGGTATTTCTCGATATTATAACGCGGGCGGTGTTTCTCTTCGGTGTAAATGCGGCCGATGTAGGCGGCGATGATGCTCAGGCAGATAAGCACGCAACCACCCACGAACCAGATAGACAGCATGAGCGATGCCCAACCCTGCACACCTCGGCCCTCACACAAAGCCACAATCACATATACGAGAATGCCTAAACTGATGAGCAGGAAGATCAGACCCAAATCAAAGATCAGACGCAAAGGCTTGACGCTGAACGAGGTGACGCCATCAATGGCGAAGGACAACATCTTGCTCAACGGGTACTTGCTCTCGCCGGCCTGCCGTTCCAAGCGGTCGTAATAGACTGAATCGGTTTTGTAGCCCAGCAGCGGCACCAGTCCCCTGAGGAAGAGGTTGCGCTCCTCGTACTGGCACAGGGCATCGACAGCGCGGCGGCTCATCAGCCTGAAGTCGGCATGGTTATAGACCGACTTCACACCCATGCCGTTCATGAACTTGTAGAACATCTGGGCAGTGGTGCGCTTGAAGAACGTGTCGGTGGTGCGTTTGCGACGCACGCCGTACACGATGTCACATCCCTCGTTATACTTCTTCACCATCTCAGGGATAGCATTGATGTCATCCTGAAGGTCGGCGTCGATCGAAACAGTGAGATCGGCATCCTGGCGTGCGGTGTCGAGGCCTGCCATGAGGGCATTCTGGTGGCCCACATTGCCAGCCAGTTTAAGGCCGCGCACGTGCGGGTCACTGCCACCATACTGCTCGATGAGCTGCCAAGTGCGGTCGCGCGAGCCATCATTCACATAGAGGATGTAACTCCCCTCTCCCACCAGTCCGTCACGCATCATGCCGTTGAGCAGGGCAGTAAGCTGTTGGTTGGTCTGTGGCAGCACTTCCTCCTCGTTGTAGCAAGGCACCACTATCGCTAAAGTTGAATTTTCCATATCAGACAAATCTTGGAGGTCACTATTATTGCCCCAACTTGCAAAGGTACATTTTATAAACGTAATGTGCAACACTAATCTTACAATCACCTAGATTTTTATTCTGCAGCCCATCTCATTTGTCGAGCGGCAGGCATCTTTTTGAGCCGGAAAGGATGGCGGATTGATATTTTTTGTAATTTTGCGCGATATAGCAAAATCTGATTAACTATGATATTATCGATGACCGGATTTGGCAAGGCGGTAAAGGTGTACAACAACAAGAAAATCACCGCCGAAGTCAAGTCGCTGAACAGTAAGCAACTGGATTTTGGGGCCCGCACGCCTCAAAGCCATCGTGAGATTGAGATGGAACTGCGCAACCTGGTATCCAAGGCGTTGATGCGCGGCAAGATTGACCTGTACGTTTATTGCGAGCCCATCGAGGGTGCCACATCAGGCACCATCAATATCCCGATGCTGCAACAATACAAGGCCCAAATCGAGGAAATGGCCACTCAGCTGAACCTGCCACAGCCGCAGGACTGGTATGCCACCCTCCTGCGCATGCCTGACGCCTTGAAAACTGAGGCCAAGGCCACTGAAGCCGATGAGGAAGAACTGAATGTGGTCAGGGAAGTCGTTACCCAAGCTACCGAGCAGCTGATTGCCTTCCGCCGCCAGGAAGGAGAACGGCTGGCCGTTTTCTTCAAGGAGAAAATAGCCGCCATCCAAGCACTGCTCGACGAGGTGCCCAAATATGAGGAGCCGCGAACCCAGAAGATCAAAGCCCGCATCCTTGATGCACTGGCCAAGATCAAGGAGATGGACTATGACAAGAACCGCTTTGAGCAGGAACTCATTTATTATATAGAGAAACTTGACATCACCGAGGAGAAAATACGCCTGCAGAACCACTTGAAGTACTTCCTGGAAACCATGAACAGCGAGGAGCCCGGCCAAGGCAAGAAACTGGGATTCATCAGCCAGGAAATCGGCCGAGAGGTGAACACCATGGGCTCTAAAGCCAACCAGGCCGAGCTGCAGAACCTGGTGGTGCGCATGAAAGACCACCTGGAGCAGATCAAGGAGCAGGTGCTGAATGTGCTTTAACTGTAAGAGCCAAAGGCTCGCAATACACGGACAACAGATAACAGACTACTGAACGGCCACGCTGTGGCGAGACAACACTATTATAATATGGAACAGGGCAAATTGATTATCATCTCGGCGCCATCGGGCTCGGGCAAGTCTACCATCATTGGTCGCATCATGCAGGACGAGTCGCTGCGGCTCGCCTTCTCGGTGTCGGCCACGACACGTCCCCGCCGCGGCCAGGAGCAACACGGCGTTGACTACTATTTCAAGACACGAGAGGAGTTTGAACAGATGATCGAAAACGATGAACTGGTTGAATATCAGGAGGTGTATGAAGGCCGCTACTATGGCACGCCCAAGAGTGAGGTGGAACGCATCACCGGCATGGGCATGAACGTGGTGCTGGACCTGGATGTGCTGGGCGGCGTGAACGTCAAGCGCATGTATGGCGACCGTGCCATCAGCATTTTCATCCAGCCGCCCAGCGTGGAAGTGCTACGCCAGCGTCTCATTAACCGCGGTACCGACAGCATGGAAGACATCAAGGCGCGCGTCGATAAAGCCGAGTTTGAGATTTCCATCGGTCCGCAGTTTGACCACACCGTCATTAACGACGACCTTGACACAGCTGTCAACGAGGTCCATCAGCTCATCGAGGACTTCATCAACTGCTAACCTCACTTCAAGCCAGACTAAAACAAACAAAGCCCCCGGCAATTGCCGAGGGCCTTGTTGTTGGTAGAGAAACAGGGACTCGAACCCTGGTTTCCGCCGTGAGAGGGCGGCGTCCTAGACCACTAGACGATATCTCCGTCGATTTAAAAAGCCCTCGCTCAAGTG
>JAEEGJ010025936.1_pt1 | contig 11937 bp, 12 predicted proteins | sample 8958761 | NCBI WGS metagenome assembly JAEEGJ01 (sample SAMN16246546, study PRJNA631951) | gut metagenome | biome: gut microbiome; feature: rumen; material: RS-attached | host: Bos | place: Iran: Karaj | collected 2018-10 | reverse complement strand
CAGAAAACCCGTAAAGCTGATTTGTATCTCTTTGACAATGCTTACTGTTTTTCTGCCAGATCAATCCAATAACGTTCCAGAAAAACCTTTTCTTCCGGCTCGTAAACCGTAGACTCATAGACACCGCCATTGGCTTGAATCGTTTTGCGACTTCCCTCATTGGAATCGATGCAGGTGATCAATACCTTTTCAATGCCAAGCTTCTTACAGATGGGCAACACCTCTTTCAACATCTTGGATGCATAGCCTTTGCGCCGCTCACTTGGAACCACAGAGTAACCGATATGACCGCCGTACTTTCCAAGGTACTCATTCAGATAATGACGGATCTGGATCATACCCACGATCTTGTCATCCTCTTCCCTGACATAGAGGTACTGGGTTGCCGGGACCAGTCCCTGAGGGACCGTGGAAGGATCTTTGCATAAACGGCAATATTGGATCCACTCTTTGGGATCCGCCATTTTGCGCAGGTTACCCGTTCCATCCATCGAACCGCCAAAAGCGAGATACTCTTCCCGATAGGCTTTGATTTTCGTACTGTATTCTTCACTTGGTTCAATCAGTTTCATCATACAAGTTCTTCTTTAACGTCGGACCAGTTCCACCAATGTCTCAACTGGATTTTGATTGTACTGCCTGCAAACCGAAGGCCTTTTCTACCATTTCCAGTGTTTGCTCAATGCTTCGGTTTTCATTCCTGATTATCACATGAAATCCAGAATGTAAATAGCGGTCATAGTTTTCCTGCGAATTGATCAGCATGAGCCCTTTCCGATAATTCTCCATCGCCTTCTCTGGATCAGGTTCATCCATTATCAGCCGATATAAGAACTGTTTTTCCCGATCTGGCCTTTCAAAAAAACGCCGCACAGATATTTGAGGATCCGCCAGCATGACCAGCACATGATCTTCTGGAGCAATACTTTTCAGTGTCTCTATCGAAATATTTGTATCAACAAATACTGGTCTGCCCTGGTCTTTAAGGCCATCCAGAAGCCTGAGTTCCAGTATCTCACACTCGCGAGACACGCCGTCCATCCATGCCTTGTATTCCTCTGGGGTCCTTCTAATGAAGTCATGCCAGTCCTCCAGATCACGGGTATAAGTCAGAAAAGGAAACTCTGTACTGTCAAGCCCTGGCAACAGCTGGTCATGATAGTTCTCTTCACACAGGATACCGTTATATTTCTCTGCAAGCAGTTTTACCATGGTTGATTTGCCTGCATAGGCCGTACCAGTAATAAAATACGCGTTGTCAAATCTCATGTCTTACTCCACATTCTTCGGCTCATACGGCACGGAAATAAAGACTTTCTTTTGGTGGTACAAGCAGCATACCGTCTCAACAAGTTGTTCAAGAGGGAACACATCGACATACCAGAACTTGTCACTCCTCCAACATCGCTATAGCTTCTTCGAATGTCACGGCCTCAACAAGTTCTTCCCAAACATCCTCGTTGTAATAACGGACAGTTGTTTCGCCAGTCATATAGTCATTATCAAAGGTGGAATTTGTTCCTTCGGGAATGATTACCTCAAAACCTCTTTCAAAAGCAGACTTTACAGTACAGTCAATACAGTAATTCGTCTGGAGGCCAACGATCATCAGGCGTTTGTCATCCAGATTCTCCACATATTCTTTAAACTCATTGTTGCCAAAGCAGCTGTTAATTGTCTTAATAAAGACCTTTTCGCCCTCTTTGGGCGCTATCTGATCGATGATCTCAAAATTCTCGTCCCCGATCGACATTCCGCTGTCCAACCCTGCATCGTGCTGAACAAAGATAACTTCAATGCTGTTCTTTCTTGCGGTGTCGACCAATCGAACTGTTCTGTCTATAAAAGTATCGAAGGCATACAGGTCTTCGTCAACCAAACCTTTCTGCATGTCAATCACAAGCAAAATCATCTTTTCATCGCCTCCATAAGTTTCGATTTCCCCATCTTATTTATTCAGATACTCCGCATCTTTCGGCTCATACGGCACCGTAATGAAGTCCTTCTTTTGGTGGTACAAGCAGCATACCGTCTCGATGTGTGAGTCGTTGTCCAAACTCAATGACATATCCTCGTCGATAATCGGGAGTTTGAAACGGATGGATTTCAGCCACTGTCCATTTGGCTGCCGTTCCTCATAGATCTGAATCTCATCGATCAGGGACTCCATCAGATGCCTGCGCTCGGCCTCGTCCATGACCGCGTACATTTTATCAAAATAAAACAGGATTTTGTAGATGTTATCTCCTGTTATTTTTTCGGCTTCAATCGTTCTCTTCTTTGCCTTGGCGTCAAGCAGGAGTTCTTCCAGTTCATCGATCCGGTCATAAGCTTTGGACAAACGGTCTTCCAGATCAGACTTCCGGCGGGTATAGTGCTTATCATCGAAGTCCAGGCCATCGATCTCTTCCAGCAGCTTGTTCTTCAGAGAATAGAAGTGGCGCAGCTCTTTTTCGTAATTCGTGATCTCCTGATCGATTGTCGCGGTATCCACTTTCATATCGATTTTGGACTGCATCAGCGCCGCAAATTTGGGCTTTCTGACCAGCTGTGTGATCACCTCGGCCACCGCATTATCCAGGACCTCTTCGCTGATCTGTTTATGATAATCGCACTTATGACCTCTGTTCGATAAACGGTGTTTGCATCCGTAGAAATAATAATCTTTGTATTTCTTCCCGTCCCTGTGCTTGGTGCTTTTGTTGCCGTACATTCCGGCACCGCAGAGCGGGCATTTCACGATACCGGTCAGAAGATGGATCCGCTCATTCTTGCCGCGGTTCACATGCTCATATTTCTTTGCCTGGGCTTCCACCTTGACCTGGGCGGCCTGCCAGTCATCCTCTGAAATGATACCTTCATGGCGGCCGTCGACCAGAATGTAATCGTCTTTCTCGACCAGATGGTAGTCATTACGGGTACCGTGTACTTTTTCAGTCCGCCTGCGCCCGTATGCGATCTTGCCGCAGTATACCGGGTTCTGAATGATGCGGCGGATCAAAGCGGCATCGAAGAAAGGATTCTTTCCGTTCTGTCTCTCGATCTTGTGGATGCCCTGATTGGCAAGATAGCGTGCGATCCCATTGGACCCCATATCGGTATGGATATAACGGTCAAAAATGATCCTGATGGCCTCTGCTTCGTCCTCGTTGATCTCCAGGGCTCCGTTTACCAGCTTGTATCCATAAGGGGCGAAACCGCCCACCCAGCGGCCTTCACGGGCCTTCTGCATCCGGCCTTCCAGTGTCTGTACACGGATGTTATCCTTTTCGATCTCTGCTACTGCCGACAGTACCGAAATGATCAGTTTACCGGCGTCTTTGGAACTGTCTATGCCGTCTTCGACACAGATCAGATTGACACCGAAATCCTGCATGGTCTGCAGGGAAGAGAGAACATCCGCAGCGTTCCGTCCGAAGCGGGACAGCTTGAATACGAGAACATAGGATACCCCGTCTTTGTCTGACTTGATATCCTCGATCATCTGATTGAACTGAACTCGGCCCTCAATGGATCTGCCGGACTTTCCGGCGTCCTCATATTCGCCGACGATCTCATAGTTGTTGAAGTCCGCAAAGGCCTTCATACGGGCTCTCTGCGCGTCCAGGGAATACCCGTCGACCTGCATGGCCGTTGATACCCGGGTATATGTGTAAACCTTGATTTTTGCTTTCTCCATATAGTTTCTCCAATACCCGGCCTAACATTTATTCCTTCGTGTTTTCCAGCATATTCATATAGGCGAGGAGACGTCTTTTCTTGTCTTCGGAAAAGGTGCGGAAGCTGTCAACCAACTGCTCTTCTGCATCTTCCTTGATCTCGGTTTCTATGTAAGGAAGGCTGCCGGACGTTTCTGTCCGACCCCTTCCGGTCAGGAGCGTTTCAGGGGATACCTGGAGAGCCTCACAGATCACCATGATCTTATCTGCTCCGGGATTGGTCTTCTTGCTCCGCCAATCGCTTATCGTTTTGGTGGAGATCCCGGTAAGTTTCGATAATCTGTACTGTGAGATTCCCTGTTCTTCCATGATCTGAAACATACGCTCGCTGATGGTCATGATGCTTTCTCCTCAAAGCTGGATATCTGTATATACGGACTATACCATATATCCGCTTTGATTTCAAGAGGGAGTTTCGCGTCAGCGTCTTTTCTTGCCTGAAGGCTAAGCTGCATGAACCGGGAATACATATCCCTGAGTTCCTGGAGCATGATAACCTTCTTGGGATCCGGCCAAGAGTCGATATCCAGTTCCTCCGCATGCTTGGCGATCAGTTCTGCCAGGAAGCCCGCGAAATTTGCCCAGATATCACTGCCCGGAGGCCTGCTGCCGTCTATAGCGCTCATTACCGGCACCTCCTGTAGAATAAGAGTCTCATTTTTACCTCCTTGTTTTCAGTTATCCACATCCTATCCCATCCTGAAGTGTGATTATCACACTCAATTTATACTTTCATATTTATTGAATGAAAGGATTGGATAGGATGGATATTTAATTGATAAGTTTTAAGTACCATTAGTCTTTTATAGAGTTGGAATCGCCTGCGCAGGGAAAGCCGTAGTTGGCTCCGCCTGCTAACAGATTCTTCTGTCCTGGAGAGTCTGTTCGTAGGTCTGCGCCATGCTCTTCCCGATCCAGCGGACGTTCCCGGACCAGATACTCTGTGTCTGCCAGCTGGCCGGTCTCTGTCCGAATCCTGTGCCTCGTGACATATCCATACCTTTCCAATTCATTCACGGTGCTGCGGACCGAATCTAGGCCATCCCTGCTGAGCCGGGCAAGCCCTTTCATATTGTAGTTCCAATCGTCCGGAAGACTCAGCATGACTGACAGCAACCCCTTGGCCTTCAGTGACAATCGTTTGTCCTTCAGATGGTAGTTGGCCATGACCGTGAAATTCTTATTTCGTTCTACACGAAATACCTGTGACATTGCTTTTACCTCCTTTGTCTTTTTCTGAAAACTGTGAGTAGGACACCCGGAGGTTTTTGCTTTTGGTAAAAAACAAAAAGCCGGGTCACATAGATGCACACCGACAGACGAGCTCGAAAGCCCGCCAAAACCGATATGTGTCTATGTAACCCGGCGATCAAACTGCCGGTGGCCGCTCCAAACGCAGCCCACTGTATCTGTTCAATCTGACAGATACTCTATATAAATCGGGAACTCACCTTTTAAGGGAGAACCGATAACGAACCGGGCCGGACCCGATTCACCCAAGGTCCCTTTTTCCGGACCGATATAAATATATCAACACGTCATTCTGCTGTCAATACGTCAAAAATACGTTGACGGTTTTTGCCGTCAACGTAACTGCTCGCCAGGCTTACACTACCTGGCAAGCAGTGCATTGCCGTCCATATCTACTACTTGGCAAGCAATGCATACCTGTATGATTTGGTACTTGGCAAGCAGGGCCTGCACTTACAGGTTCTGCAAATTGGCGAGCATGTCCGGATGGCTATTCAGTACTTTGCAAGCAGTGTACTGATCCGGACCTGCGCCAATTTTTGCACCAGGCTCGTTGGGAACACATCCCAAACCCAGAAATCGCACTTCGTGCGAGCTGCGCATTTTTGCAAAATGCTGATAGTTATTAAGATTGGTTTTTTGAGATTCTAACCCCATCGCATAATTAAAAACGGTAATTCACTTCACGCATCATTCTGAAAAAACGCCGTTCTGCAATTCTGTGTCTTCTCTAAAAAGCCGGAATTCGACACTATAGTTTGACCACATATTCTGCGAGTGCAAGTGCGATATCGAAATGCCCCGGATCATGCTGCGTGTGTTCGACCTGCCCTTTCTTTTTCCTGTCAGTCCATTCGGGTGCATCCAGCAGATCTCCGCTTGTAAAGAACATGTACACTTCCAGCCCGCGGAAATCACAGACTGCCTGAACAGCAGAACCTTCCATTTCAACCGAAATGCAGCCGTCCGCCTTGTGCTTTTCAAAGTTATTGACGGTTTCCCGATAGAAAGCGTCTGTAGTCCAGGTTTTGCCCAAAACATACGGGATTCGGTTTTCTTCCATGAAAGCTTTTACGATATCATGGTTTTTGATCCGGATATAGTCAGAGGCAGGCGCATAATGATAGGAGGTTCCTTCATCTCTGTAGGCTTCTGTCGGAATCATGATCTTGCCTCTGGCAATTTCCTTGTCAAGGCATCCTGCTCCGCCATAGTGGATGATCTTTTTCGTATTCAGGACAGTTGACAATTCTTCAATCGGGCCGATACAGGCAGGCGCTCCTACCCAGGTTCTGAAAAACCCGATTCTCTTCCCGTGGTACCTGAGCAGATATACCGAAGTTGCTCCACATGCCATTGCGTATTCTCCGAATTTCTCGCAGTCATAGTGAGCGATCACATACTTTTCAATTTCCTCAGAAAATGTGTAAATGACTGCATCAACCTGAACAGCGTTCTCATTTTTCTTTATATTGATCTTGGCAGGGGATTTATCGTCAAACGAATCTGTAATCATTGTATTCTCCTTCCTCCGATATCTGCAGTATTTCAGTAAATCTTGATTCTTATCTGCTCCCTAATTCTCCTTCACAAATGTGAATTCCTATTTCAGATTATAGCGTGTTCCCGGAGCCATGATGCCGATTGCCTTAAGGCTTCTGCCGTCTTCGTTTCAAGAACACATCTGGCACCCAGTCTTTCGGCCAGTCTGAGCCGGTCTGTCAAATCTATTTCCCCATTACCGAGAGCCAGATGATTCTTCGGAGGCGCTTCCGTTCCGTCATGAACATGGAAATGCTCCAACCGATCCTGATGCTTCAGGATAAACGGTACATCTTTCTCATGAACCGTCTTCGAATGCCCGATATCCCAGGTCAAAGTGAAGACCGGACTTTCAAGAAGGCATTCAATGGCTTTCTTTTCATACTCACGGAATCCGTCTGTGTTTTCAATGGAGATCCGAATGTTATCGCTGCCAATCCAGTCTTCACATAAAGAACGAAACTCCGTAAAGGAACGCATGTATGTGTCAAAATCTCTTTCATACATCTGGACCTTCCGGCCCGGAAGCGTGATATGGATCCCATGATTCATATGCATGTTTAAGATCAGCGGCTGAGCAGAATCTCCAAACTGATCCATTAACGGCAATAATCTCTTCGCGACCTCAATCGTTCGACGTACGGTTTCCAGATACGCCTTCGATACCAGCGGGTTGAAATCCGCAATATCCAGATTTTCATCCAGATGAATCGTATAGTAAATCCCTGCCCTACCGGCTGCCTCCAGAAAAGCATCCGTCTGTTCCAAGGCAGTTAACTGATACTCCGGGTAGTTCATATTTAGTTCGATGAACTGAAGGCCCAGAGCTGAACATAACGCTACGTTCTCCTGCAGGGTTCTGTTTTCTATCAATGTGGGCATTCCAAATTGCAGCATAGCTCTCCTCACTGTATCATTTTTTCTCTCATCATCTGCTGAAGATCTTTGCTGATACCTACGGAAATAAAATAGTTCTCTATCGTTTCGTATTCTTCTCTGATTCTATCCATGAACACCTGCATGTTGTTTTCATTGGGAATAATGATGTTCATGTCCAGCTCAGGAAAATTTCTATGGATCAGCTCAAAACGTGGTTCATTGTTGCGTTTCGTTCTCATGTAGTCAAAAATGATATCTTTCCGTCTTACTCCGCATAGCCAAAGAAGCAGCGCTGCAATCACCCCGGTTCGGTCTTTCCCGGCCGTACAGCCAAAAAGGACGCCTGTTTTTGCTTCTGCAATAGTTTGAAACACTTCAACGATACCTGCGGAATGAGCGATTTTGTAATAGCTTTCGGGAACCGCCTCTATGCTTTCCGGAACGCCGCTGCCATCATCGATTGGGATATTAATATAATTGAACCCATCCGCACCATCAAGGCCATGGGGTTTTCTCTCCGCTTCTTTTTTTGTCCTGGTATCAATGATAGTGGTGATTCCATTATTTCTGAGAAAATCAATATCTTTCTGTGACGGGTAATTGGCCACATCGCTTCTGATAAGGCTGTGGAATCTTGTATATCTGCCGTCTCCGGTTCTGTAGCCTCCCAGTTCTCTCGTATTCAATGTTGTTTCCAGCAATGAATACGGAGGTTTCTCCCAGGCATTGTCGTAGCTGTCTGTCAGTTCTCCGCCGGTAGACAGCGCTTCTAATTCAGCGAGGCATGCCTTTACTGCTTCAGTAATATATTCATCAGCCATCTCCGTTGAAAAGAAAAACACTTCTTTGTCCTGAAGCTCCAGATAAGCGCTTTTTACGGATAACATCAGCTCCTGAATATCATAATGACAAAGGTCACAGATCGACTCAGTATCCATCCGTTCAGGAACGATAAGATCATCCTGAAGTCCATATTTTCCTGTAATGTAGTGATTAGTGATCACATAATCATTATGGAGTTTTCCAACATTTCCAGGTATGGTCGGATCCCAGTGATATCTGTCATATACAAAATGTCTGTATACCGTATCCTGAATCAAATGAAGATAGTAACCCAGATAGAGGTCGTCTGTCCTCATCAAGTGACCGAATCTGCTTCTGAAGCCTTCGAGATCGTAAGTCGTTTTATTACATCCGCAAATAGAAATCTTGAGGTGGCTTACATCTTTCGTCCCGGCATCCGGAAGTATTGCCCCAAATCTTAATCTATTTTGATCCTTGAACTGAAAGCGTCTTGCCAGTTCATTGATAACAGCAAGATGCATGATACTTGAAGCCATATTCGCTCCTTCATTTTGCAAAAGAGTCAAGCAGAGCCTATATCATCCGGAACGCCTTAAACGCCTCGATAATTGCCTCTTCCTTCTCCTTCGGCGTCTCCGGCGACCTGCTATACTTATTCTTCGGCAGATTATAGTTCTGCCGTTCTATAATCCCACACTTTCTCTTGGTCTTCGCGATATTCAGGTGTGTCACATGAAAACCGTACTTCTCCTGCACCCACTCCTGGATCTCTTCATATGTAGCCTTACTCTCCGCCGCAGTCACATCCAGTTCATCCATATCTACCTGAACGCTGATATGGTGCTTCGCTTCCGAGAGTTTGGACAATGCACATACCGTCTCAACATGCAGCGTTCCGGGGAACATGTCCACCGGGGTCGCTTCGATAAGGCGGTAACCGCTGCCGTCGCAGAGCACCTTAAGATCTCTGGCCAGCGTGGACGGGTTGCATGAAACGTAGACTACTCTTTGAGGCGCTATTTTAAGGACAGCCTCAAGAAGGCTCTTCGCGCAGCCGGCCCTGGGAGGATCCAGAACGACTACGTCAGCCTTTACGCCCTGAAGTTTGGTGTCGATCACGTCCTCCGCCCTTCCGCATACGAAAGTGGCGTTAACTATGCCGTTGATGACGGCGTTGCGGTTCGCGTCCAGCACCGCAGGCTTTACGCTCTCCACGCCTATTACGCGGGCGCACTGCCCGGCCATGGAAAGCCCGATGCTCCCGGCGCCGCAGTATAGGTCCAGAAGGCTCTCAGAGCCCGTCAGACGCGCGTATTGCTGCGCTTTGGTATAAAGTATCGAACAACCCTCGGAATTGACCTGATAGAAGCTCTGAGGGCTTATCTCGGTCTTGAGCGTTCCGGCCGCTGTAACGATCTCGTCCTTAAGGATGCGGCGGTCCGAAACGAAGCCTCCGTCCCTGTCTTCCTTTATCGTCATCACCTCGCCGGCGCGGGACGTACGCACAACGAGCCTGGTGAAATACTTCTGAGTAGGTTTAAGCTCCGCGCGGATGCGTTCCACGGTATCCATGGCGGCTTGCTGCTGGATGACGCAGTCCTTGGGCTCCACCATGCTGTGAGTTCCGCGCTTAAGGTAACCGACCTTGTTTCCGGATATCGCGAACTCTGCCTTGTTTCTGTAGCGGAGCGGCATGGGAAAGTCCGCGTCTATGTCCTGAGGCGTGGTTTCCGCGCCGTCCTTCGCGAAGATGATGTCCCGCAGAACGTAGTCTTCGCCTGCCTTAAAGCCACCGATGCGGAGCAGAGCGTCCTGAACGTGCTTCTGCTTAAGTTCCATCTGAGCTTTGTAATTAAGGCCCATAAGAGGGCAGCCGCCGCATTCCGAGGCGTAAGGGCACGCAGGTTCTATCCTGTCCGGCGAAGGCTCTGCGATGCGCAGCAGCACTCCTTTTGCGGATCTGGAACCTTCCTTAAGCAGTATTTCCGCCTCTACAGTGTCTCCCGGGAGCGCTCCCGGCACGAATACCACCATGCCTTCCGCAGTCCTTCCTATTCCATCTCCGTCCGAGCTGATGTCCGTTATTCTTATGATATCCATATCCAACTTGTTTATTATTCCGCGTCGTGATAAAATGCTAAATTGCACACCATGTGCGTCACACTTGCATATAATAAGTATAAACCAAAAGCGTCCGGATTACTACGGCAAGAGATTGAACAGCAGTTTCGAATCAAAACAGAATATACGCAGGAACCTGCTCTGGGCAGTGATATTCCTGGTCATAGCCGCGGCGTCCATATATACCGTTAAGAAGGTCAGCGGAGATTTTTCGTTCCGAAGACTGGCGGAGCTCTACCGCAATGCCGCCAACCTTCCGCTTCTTCTGGCTTTAGCGGCGCTTTTCGGCTACTTAGCGTTCGAATCCCTGTCGCTTAAAACGCTGCTGAAGTCCTTCGGACATAAGTGCAGCTTCGGTCAGAGCGTGGTCTTCACCTCCGCGGACATGTACTTCTCGGCCATCACCCCCTCCGCTACCGGAGGCCAGCCCGCCTGCGGCTACTTCATGGTCCGCAGCGGAGTGCCGGCAAGCTGCGTTACGGTCTGTCTGGTGTTCAACCTTGCGATGTACACCCTTTCGATAATAATCATCGCGCTGGGAGCCATGATCATCAACCCCGGAGTATTCAACTTCTTCGGCGCCGGAGCTAAGGTCCTGATACTGCTCGGCGCGCTCGGGCTTCTGATCCTTGCTTCGCTCGCCATACTCGTCACCGCTAAGCGCAGCACGATAGACTGGCTGGGCCGTCTTGCCGGACGCATAGGGAAAAAACTCCGCATAATAAAGAACAGCACGGACGAAGCCGGACTCATCCAGTGGGTCGATGACTACAAAAGATACGCCGATCAGCTGAGCGGGCACGGTCCTGCGCTGATAAAGTCCCTTATCTTCAACATCCTTCACAGACTTTGCCAGCTTTCCATAACAATGTTTATGTATATAGCCATATTCGCCAACAGTTCCATGCCTCTTAAGCAGGTGATCAACAACGGACTGTCGCTTCTGGGTACTCAGTCGCTGATAAGCATAGGCTCCACCTTCATTCCCATACCCGGAGCCATGGGCTACACGGACCTGATGATGCTCAACGCTTTCGAGAAGATAATGTCCGACGCGGACGCGGCCAGCCTGGAGCTGATGTCCAGGTTCGTATCCTTCTACCTGAGCGTTACCATCTGCTTCTGCATAGTAATCATCTACAGCATAGTAAAGAACAGAAAGAGAAAGTAAACACTTTCGCCGCATAATAAGACCGGCTCCCTGTTACGGAAGCCGGGATTTTATTTGTTATTGGACGGGATACCCTATATCCTTCCGCTCCTGCGGCGCTCCAGCTCGCCCAGGATCTTCTTCCTTAGGCGGATGTCCACCGGAGTTACCTCCACAAGCTCGTCGTCGTTGATCCATTCCAGAGCTTCCTCCAGGGAAAGCACTCTGGGAGGCGTAAGCTTTACGTTGTCGTCGGAACCGGCGGCGCGCATGTTGGAGATGTGCTTTGCCTTGCAGGGGTTTACGACCATGTCCTCGTTGCGGCTGTTCTGTCCCACGATCATGCCCTCGTAGACCTTAACTCCGGGGCCGATGAAGAACTGCATGCGCTCCTGCAGATTGTTGATGGCGTAAGGCGTGGTGACACCGGGTTCCTGCGCTATTATGGCTCCTGCCATGCGCTGCGGGATC
>JAEEGJ010025932.1_pt1 | contig 11938 bp, 6 predicted proteins | sample 8958761 | NCBI WGS metagenome assembly JAEEGJ01 (sample SAMN16246546, study PRJNA631951) | gut metagenome | biome: gut microbiome; feature: rumen; material: RS-attached | host: Bos | place: Iran: Karaj | collected 2018-10 | reverse complement strand
CAAAATCCGCTTTTTTGTGATGTTCCGGCGCATTTTATCGGTATTTATGGCTTATTTATCAAGACAATGTAAACAAAATTGTATATACCCGCGAAAAAAAGTATATATTATGTAAGTTTTAAGGGGGTCCCTTGGGATTCCTGGCGACTTTCTTTCCAAGAGGAGAAATATGCGCAAACTGATAACACTGATCGCCCTTATGGGACTCATGGCGAGCCTTTCCTTTGCGGCAGACGATGCCGACACCCGCCGCCGTTCCGCAAAGGCGTTCGACGAACTTGATGCCGACGAGGCAAGGCCCGCGAAGAGGCCCGCCTACGAGAAGCAGGCCCCTGCCAGGCAGGCGCCCGCTCCCAGACAGCAGTCTATAGCTATGGGCAACCAGGCGTTGCCTACGATTATCGTTGTCCCCGCCCAGAAGGCGAAGGGCATGAGCGACCTCCAGGCGTTCCAAAGCAACCCGAACAACCGTATGGCCATCGAGGCCATCAACGGCTACCTGACCCAGCGCCAGTACGAGGTGAAGTCGCTTGCCGGCGAAGAGACCCTCGGCGAGGTCATCCAGATGCAGCAGGATATCGCCGAGACGGAAGAAGACCTTTCGTACCTCGCGAGCCTCGCCCTGAGTGCCGATATCTACATCAAGTTCTCCGCCTCCATCGAAGGCGGTATCGTGCTTATCGAGCTGAGCGCCTACGAGGCGGCGACTGCGCGCCTGCTGGGTAGCCAGACGAGCCAGGCTGCCGCAAACGGGCAGAGCAAGGGCGCCATCGCGCAGGCGGTATTCGATGCCGCGCACCGTGCCATGCCGGGTCTCGAGAAGAAAATCAAGGGCTACTGGGAAGTGGACCGCAAGAACGGCGTTCAGTACAAGGTAATAATGAAGTTGCAGGGCGACTTTGACGAGCAGCGCGTGGAAGATATCCAGGACGACGTGAACATGCTCGCGAAGAAGGCGTTCAAGCGCGTGAACACGAACGTGCAGACGGCAAAGACTATCGACATGACCGTGTTTGCCGACATGGACAAGTTCGCCGACTCGCAGGAAGTCTACAGCTACATCCGTCGCGGGCTCAAGGGTTCCGTGACCGTGCGCAAGATAAACATTACCAAGAAACTGATTTTGATCGAACTCAAGTAGTATGAACATCAAGAAGTTTGCCTTTTTGCTGCTTTCCCTTTCTGTAGCCGCTTTTGCGGGCAAGGTAATCACGTACACCGCCTCCTCGGAGGTTTCGCAGGAACAGGCGAACAACACGGCCATCGCGGGTGTCGCCAAGCAGGTTTCCTCGACGGTCGTGACCGATGACAGGCTCCGTACCGAGGATGTTTCCGCGGGCGGCAAGGAAAAGATTTCGCAGACCTACACCTCGAACAAGAACGTGAAGACGAATGTCGACCTCAAGTGGGTGAAGGTGCAGCCGCTCCCGAAGGACGGCAAGAAGTTCCGCGCCACGGCGACGCTCGACGTGGACGAGATGACGAACAACATCCGCCTGCAGATGGCTAACGCGAAGGAGAAGATTGCAAAGTACGAGGCCGACGGCCGTGCCGCGCTGGAAGCGTCGCGTTACGACGAGGCTATCCGCATGCTCACTGCCGCAGAGGCGCTCATTGAGCCTTACAGCGCGCTGAAGAGCGAACTTGCGCAGGTGTTTACCCTGAACGAGTCGTTCAACCTGAAGCATAACCTTCCGGGTTTGCGTGCCGATATCGCGTCTAAGCTCGGTAACCTGCAGGTAAAGACCGCGCCCGAAAAGCTCGTGCTCGAGAAGGACGTGATAGAGAACCTCACGGTGACGGTTACCGACGCGAAGGGCGCGGTGACGGACTTCCCGCTCAAGGCGGTGCAGGACGGCAAGAAGCTCGATTCTCGCCGCACGCAGGATAACGGAACTGCCGTGTTTACCATCCCGAACGTGAACTTTGGGGCGGGGACGCTTGCCATATCGTTCGTGCCCGACTTCCCGAAAGATATCCTGAAGGCGGCAAGGCTCGAGAAGGGCTTTGTGGTGCCCTACGAGGTGAAGCAGGCTTCGTGCAACGTGCGGTTTGACTGCACGGGTAGCCCCGAGGGCTGCAAGGCGCTTGCCGACCAGATGGCGAAGCAGGGGGTGCTCGTGGGCAAGAACGCGAAGGACCCGGTTATCAAGGCCGAGGTGAAGGCGACGCCCAAGGGCTCGCTCAACCAGCTGCTTTCCTTTGACGTGATGGTGTCTGTTTCCGGTGACAAGGTAAGTTTTACCAAGTCATCGAAGGGCGTGGGCAAGACCGAGGCCGAGGCGGTGACGAAGGCTGTCGGCAAGCTCAAGGTCAAGGAATTCGACAAGGTTTGCAAATAACGACTAGGGAAGGCTCGCGCCTTCCCTAAGACCCTCCCGAAAACAAAAAACAAACTTCGGCAAGCACAACTTGCCTCGCGCTTACGCAAGCGTAAGCGATTAAAAGTTCGGGTCAAAATAAAATAAAGGGCGCCGGAAGGCGTCCTTTAATTGTAATGCTTGAGCGGGCGATTACTTCTTTTTCTTCTTGCCGGAGGTGGCGTCGAGCTCGATCTTGACGGTTTCTTCACCCTTCACGGTCACGAGCATTTCGGCGGACTTGCGGTTGGAGCATTCTGCGCGAACCAGGTGGTCGCCGGCATCCAGGTTGTGGATGGTGAGCGCTGCACCGTCGGTCTTGTCGGAGTTTTCACCGTCGACGTAGATGATGCACTTGCCCGGCTTGGTGGTCACTTCGATGTTGCCCTTCGGGATCTTGGTACCGTAGTCGAAGGTGTTGCGCTTGTCGTTGCCCGGCCACACGTTCACGCGCTGGTTCACCAGTTCGTAGCCCTGGTCGATGACGATAAGCGTCTGGCGGCCCGACTTGACCTGCATGTTCTCGATGGGGCTCTTGCCCAGGAGTTCATTGCCCAGGTACACGTCGCTGTTGGGCGGGTTGGTAATGATGGTCACGGTTGCGGCCTTACCGCGCGGGGGTGGATCGTCGTCGGCGACAGCCGCAGTAACAAGGAACGCCACCATAAGGGCGAAAATGTAGAGCTTTTTCATTTGCTTACTCCTATTTGCGTTTTACCCTAAAATATAAAGATTTCCTTGAAGTGGCTTGCATTTTATAATATTTTGTAGGTAAAATTCTTTTAAACGAGCCTTTCGGGCCTGATTTTGTATGAAAGCACTGTACCAGAAGATACGTTCCCTCGACGGGAAACCCTACGGGACCTACAAGAACCTCGCCACGCGGGAATGGGATTTCGGCGATTTTGTGCTGGAATTCATCCACGTGCAGGGCGACCCGTATGCGCCGGCATCGCGCGTGCTGCTGCGTGCGAAACTCGCGACGCTCGGGTATGCGCCGGAGTGGGGCTCGGATTTCGAGCACCGGCTTGCGCTGAGCGATTTTTTGTACCGGAGGCTCGGACGCATGGTGCAGGAGCGCTACCCGGGGAAGGACGCCGCCGTGGTGTTCGACACGGCGGGACCCGAAATGCTGGTGCGGAACAGCCTGTGGATAGACAACGGCGAGATCCGCGCGTGCCTGCAGGTGAGGCTCCCGGGCGAGGGCCGCAAGATCCAGGCGGAACTCGCCGCAGAAATTCTCACGATGGTCATGCCCGACCTGGTAGCGGCGGGGCTCTACTACACGCAGGGCGACGAACCCGCGATGCAGCGACATTACCGCGTGCTTGCCGAACGCAGGGAAATCCTTGCGCAGCTGGACGGGCGCGGGCTCTGCGCGTTTGTGCCCGACGGGGCGGTGCTTCCGCGGGCATCGGGCCTGAGCGAAATGCCGCTTGAAGGGGCGGTGCCGTTTGCAGCGCCTGCGGAACTTGCGGTGACATTGAATGCCTGCGGGCGCGAAATCCGCGGGATGGGTATCCCGAAGGGGATTACGGTAATTACCGGCGGTGCGTTCCACGGGAAGTCCACGCTGCTGCAGGCGCTTGTACGTGCGGTGTACCCGCATGTTCCGGGCGACGGGCGCGAGGGCATTGTCGTGGATGCGACGGCGCTCCGTGTGGGCGTGGAGGACGGGCGCAGCGTACGCGGGACCGACCTCTCGATGTTCGTTCGCGACTTGCCCGGTGGTATAAGCACGAAGGATTTCAGCACGCTTTCGGCTTCGGGTTCCACGAGCGAGGCGGCGAACTTGCTCGAGGCGATGGAGGCGGGAGCGCGCACGTTCCTTATCGACGAGGATTCCTCGGCGGTGAACTTCTTGATCCGCGACGTGCGCGTACGCAAGCTGCTGGGCGACGAGCGCGAACCGCTAATCCCGCTGACCGACCGCATTCGCGAACTGGCCTCTGCGGGAATGAACTTTATCCTTGTCGCCGGTGCCTGCGGGGACTATCTCGACCTTGCAGACAACATAATTGTTATGGCGAATTACAAGGCAGAATGTGCAAAGTCCACAGTGTCATCCTGGAAGGCCGAAGGCCTGATAGGATCCACAGTAAATGCGCGTCCCTTCGCCGCCTACATGCAACCCCTGCAGAAACATGTGCGGCCTGCCTCTGCGGTGGAGCGTCAGGTGAAGGTGAAACTCGCCGGCGATTCGCTTTTGCAGATTGGTTTCCTTGTGGCCGATACCTCGCGCCTCGTGACGCTTGTAGATAAGCAACAGCGGCTTGGTGCAGGGTTCATGCTGCTCAATATGCTCCAGAACGCGGCGAGCAATACCGCGGAGGGTTCTGCCCCCGCAAGTGATTCCGTTGCGGGTGTGGCGCAGAAACTCTGCGATGTGGTATGCAACGTGGGGTTCCGCAACCTGCCGCAGGGCATGAGCCGCGAGATGAGCCTGCCCCGCGCCGTCGATATCGCCTGCGTGGCGTTCCGCTTGAGAAACGCCTCGAAGTAGCCTTCGGGCAGCCAGATGTTGTAGTCGGCGATGGCGTATGTCGCAGCGGCACGCATGCGGCTCGTGTCGATGCAGTATGTTCCTCGATACTTATGGATGAATTGTCTATAAAAGGGGCAATTGCGGACAAACGTTTACTTTTTTTTATTATATTTTTTTTACGTACGGGGTGCTTCGAGCATTTATTAGGAGAAAAACAATGAAACAGTGTAAATTGTCGTTTGCACTAGGGACGCTGGTCCTGTGCCTTGGGGGCGTGGCGGAACTTTTCGCCTCGGAAATTACGCCGTTCTATTTCGGTGCGAGTCCTGACGCGTTGACGGATAAGGAGCAGGACGATACCTGGCAAAGGCTTATCAAGTACAAACTATGGGGTACTGGAATTGACGCCGATGGCGTCGTCTTTGCCAACCAGGATGTCGAAATTACCGATTCCATCGGGCATTCGGGGAGTGCCACGGGCGGATTCAGGCTTGAAAATGACAAGCACAGGATTGGCGGTCCGCTTTCTTTCGGGGGGACTTTCACCAACGGTACCGGGCAGGATTCCATATTGACTGGACCGAGCCACTTTGGCGGACAAATTAACATAGGGCAGAATGCTTTTAATAGCGACAACGTGTTCTGGGCGGGGCCGGTATGTAGCGATGCGGGCTACAGCAATTTTAATAGGGCTGTTGCCAGGGGTGGCGCGACAGTAAATTGCGCCGACACCTCTATTCCCGCAATCGATACGGACCTTGATGTTCCGCAGTTCGACGAAAATTACAATTTCAGCCAAACCATTGACGGCGACTGGGTTATTGACGCGAGTACGAACGAAACGGGCAGGACAGCTTCCATTATCAGCATTCCTTCAGGGAGTAACCAGTTCTACGACATCCTTGTTAAAGGAGACCTCAATATAAAGGACGGGTGCGATACCCTCTACATAGAAAACCCTGGCAATCGCTATGTTCGTATTTTCATTAAAGGCTCGCTGACAATCGGCGGAAGCAAGCACAACATTGTGGTGTTGGACCAGAACGGCATTGTCACTAACGCAAACTACGCCGGCAACCTCCTTTTCTACACCCCGAATGACATCAGCTTCCCGGCACAGGATGCCATTTACCAGGGAACGTATATTTCGGGTGGCACCATCAAGTTCATGCAGCACTACCGCTTTGCTGGCCAGCTCCTGGCAAAGAAGATTTCCATAGATTCCGAATTCAAGGCGGGCGACTTCCGTTACGTGCCGTTCAGACCTCCTGTAATCAACATGGCGGTGGGTTCCATGGCCTACGAAGATAACGAGGCCCGCGGCGATACGGTGAAGCTCGTGCTTTCGAAGGACCCGCCGACCCGCGTGACGTTCGACTACTGTTTTTCCCTGAAGCCCGCGAGCGAATGCGACGGCTTCATGGACGACCCTGCCTGCAGCTTTGCAAACGCGAATGACGTGCTGGAATCGAACTACACCGAGATTCCGGTGTGCGGGAGAGATACGGGGCATGCGGCGTTCCCGCAGTTCTCGAAGGATTTGGAAACGCCCATCGTTTTCCACGCGAAGGACGACATGCTCGAGGAAGCGGACGAGCTCGTCCTGGTGAAGATTTTCAACCTGACGGCGGCGATTACCCCGGACGGCGACCGCAATGCGGATTCCAGCTACTCGATGGAGTATGTCATCGTGGATAACGACAAGCGGCCCGTATCGAAAGATACTTCCGTCACCGTCATGATGAACGAAACCTTGCCGATAACTGCTTTCCCGGCGTACGAGAATGACGGCGTGACTGTACTCGACAAGTACGGCGTGATTATCAAGACGCTCCCTGCCTCGGGCACGCTCAAGTACAACGGCGCTCCCGTAGCGGCTGGAGACTTCATCAAGTTCCCCGGTAGCCTGAACTACACTCCGGCGCATGACGAGTACGGCTCGCCCTATACGACATTTGAATTTGTGGTGGCGAACATCCATAACCCGGACATCAGCGATTCCGCGAGGACGATGACGATAAACGTGGTGCGGTTCCAGTACACCATCAACGAGAACGCGTCGGTCGATACGCTCGTCGGGATTATAGATGAGCTGCGCATTAGCGACATCGAGAGCTGCGCTATCGTTTCGGGCGATACGGGTGCCACCTTCAGGTTCGATACTACGCGCATATACGTCAACGGGGTTCTCGATTTCGAGACGCAGTCCTCCTACGTGTTCTTTGTGAAGTGCGCAAACAGCACGTCCGAAGATTCGACCGCGGTGGAAATCCTGATTGTCGACGAGAACGATCCGCCTTCCGTGACGGATACGGTGATGCAGGTCTCCGAAAACATGCCCGTGGGGGCGACCGTCGGTACGATGCTCTACTACGACCAGGATGGCGAAAATTCCGGATTCTGCGTGAACAGCTTTAGCCTCGTGGGCGGCGATTCGAGCTTGTTCAAGATTGATGCGCAGACGGGCGTGATTACGACGCGCGAGGTGTTTGACTACGAGGCGCTCCCGGACAGCCAGAAGTACTACGTGGTAAAGGTCCAGATTGCCGATACCGACGGCAACAAGAGCGTGGCCGAAGTGAAAATCAACATCGTGAACGTGATGGAGACCTCCGTGATTGTCGTGACCCATGCGGAATCGGGCAACGGCAACTATAGCGAGTCGAACCCGAAGGAACCGATCAAGATAAACGACAAGACGCTCACGCTCTCGTGGACGGGCGACGCCATTCCCCAGCCGGATACGACCCTCACGGACTTGCACGAGGGCTACAACGTGGTGACGCTCACCTATTACGACAAGACGAAGGACATGCCCGCCGTGAAGGAGGTGACGATATTCGTTTGTACGAAGACTCCCGAGGTGCAGGTTTCTACGACGGTCGAAAAGATGCCCGATGCGAATATCTATACCATCGCGGAAGAACCCGCCGAGGGCGATACCGCGTTCTACGTGAACAAGAAGCAGAACGATATCTCCGTCAAGGTCAAGGAACCGGTTCTCGATTCCACGTACACGGATTCTACCTGCAAGTACACGGAACGCGAAATCATCGTTTCTGCAGTTATGTTCGAGACGCTGAACGTACCGCAGGCGACGTTCAAGACGGTCGAAAAGATTGCTTCGGAAAAGCCCGTGCTGAACGATATGCCCGCTGGCAGCGTGAAGCAGGCGCCCTTCAACGACAGCCTCGTGCTTGTGAGCTACAGGGAGGCTATCGGGAACGATTCCGTGACCGTCTCTTACGTGACGAACGCGAAGGGCGACGTGGTGGACGGGCAGATAAAGGTTTCGTTCACGACGAAGATTGACGGGAAGGCTGTCGAGATTTCGTATGTGGCGGATGCCTTCACCGGCGCGCCCGTGGAATCGGAAACGGGTGCGGTCTATACGGTAAGCTACCGCTATACCGACAGGAACGGTGAATCTGTCACGGTGGGCTATGCGCTGGATTCCAAGGGCAAGACCATCGAGGACAAGGACGGCAACGTGGGCTACGAGGTAACCTACACGTACGAGAATGCGTTCGGCAATGTATCTAGCCAGTCCATCTATATCGTGGTCGACGTGATTCCCCCGAAGGTGGAAATCCTTTCGCCGGAAAACAACGCGATATTCTATGCCAACTACGTGGACGTGAAATGGACCGTTGACAGGAACGACGGCAACGGCCCCGTGGTGATGGACACGCTTACCGAGCAGGGGCTCGTGAAGGGTGGCAATGCGATTGTGCGCTTCTACCGCGACAAGGCGGGCAACGTGGCGAGCGATACGGTGAAGGTCATCATGAAGAACTCGAAGGACCTGGATATTTCCGTGGTCACCCCGGTGACAATCGTGACCCGTGAGAAGACCGAGGAATACTATGCCAGCAACGAACCGAAGGAAGGGCAGACCTTCGCGGTGACCATCTACAATTCGAAGGCGGACAAGGAAATCGAGACGCTCCGTGGCGGCGATTTCAAGACGGAGGAAGGGAGCGGCGATGAACCGTACCCGGGACTCGAGGGGCACCTTGGCCCGACGCTCGCCATCGACACGAAGCTCTCCACGATTCGCCCCACGCTTGGCCTCGCCACACTCGATGACCTTGTCGGGAAGGACGGCCTTGTAAACTACGACGGGATTGATTCCGAGAACGGCGACAAGCACACCGTCGAGGAATACGTGCGTGAACATTGCACTGCGAAATTCCAGGAATCCCTCGGGAGCGACATTTCGATGGCGAGCCTGTACCACACGACGATGAAGGTGAAAATCTGGGTGTACACGACGCTCGGGAATTTTGTGGACTACTTCTCGTTCGAGCAGGATCTCGACAAGCCCGAATACACGAACGATGCGGGCGTGATGACGCTTTACTTCGAGCAGAAACCGGACAAGGACGGCTACGTGAGAACGGCGGACGGACGCCAGTACGCGACCGGCGCATACCTGTACAAGACCGATGTCTCGGTCAGGTCCGAACTGCAGTGCGATACGCCTCCCGTGGAAAGGGACAAGGAATCCAACAGGAAGGGTTACGTGCGCAAGGTGCGCGACGACCTGCTGAAGCCCTTCGGCTACAAGAGGCCGAACCGCAAGTAATTTTCTGTTGTCCGCATGCCTGGCGCTCTTTTCCGGATATTATTTTATAGATTTGGAAAGGTATGCCGAGAAGAAAGATAAACCAGACAATGCTTACGTGCATCACCATCGTCATGATGTTGGTGATGCTTTTTGGGTCTTTTGGGATAATCAAGCTCACTACTATTCTCGGCCCATCTTCGTACTTCCTCTTTATTTTGCTTTTCCTGATCGTAGCGGTTATCGGATTCCATATATGGAGCCGCTACCGCTCTACCGAGACCGCGCAGCAGGTTGCCGACCTCATGAAGGAGGTAATGACCTCCCCGCTGGAAAAGTCTCTCGCGGGCGATTCGCAGTATGCCGTCGCTGTAAGGCCCGATGGCAAGATAGACCCGAAGCTCACGAAGTACATGACAAAACTTGCACCAACGGTGAATGCCATCTCGAACTTTTTCAAGGATTTCATTTACTACGACGGCGTTGCCGAGAAATTGCGCCAGCATTTTGAACAGGGTGAAGGCACGGATACCTTCCAGGAACTTTCGACCATATTCCTCTCGGATGTCAACTACCTCTCGGAAAAGCTCGGGCACGAGATGAGCCTGGACGATTACGAGTCGTGCGGATTTGTAGCCCTGCTGTTGCGCCTGCGTACGAACGCCCCTGCCACTACGGACTGGAACCGCCTTGTACTGCAGTCGTTTGTCGACAGGGAAATAGAGATGGGCCCGCTGGTCCATAACCTCGAGAAGAACCACGCGCAGTTGGAATCTACGGGAGAACTCTTCCTGTTCTCCGCAATTTTTGGCGGGTATTCGCCCGATGCGGTCCGCAAGTACATGCGCCTGATGTACGATTACTCCGCGGCGCTCGCGAACATCGACGGCAGGCTCACTCCCGAAGAGGTGCAGTGGCTGCAGTACCTGGAACGCTATATCGGCAACAACCGTTCTGCGGCGCGGCGCCCGGGATTCGTGAAGTGCTCCACGCGCGTAGTGAACTATAAGGATACCCCGCTGAAGGATGCCGTAAAGCGGAATTTCCGCATACAGAAAGAGGAACATGTCCCGTCCGGCGAGGCGGTGAAACAACTTGATGCCCTCATTGGGCTTTCGTCGGTGAAAAAAGAAGTCGTCACGTTCTACAACTTTATTCGCGTGCAGAACGAACGCAAGAAGAAGGGGCTTTCCGTGCCCCCGACATCGTACCACTTCGTGTTTTCAGGAAACCCCGGTACCGGCAAGACGACGATTGCGCGCATCATGGCCGAAATTTTCAAGGACCTGGGCGTGCTCCAGAAAGGCCACCTGGTAGAGGCGACCCGTGCGGACCTGGTTGCGGGTTACATGGGGCAGACCGCCATCAAGACGAACAAGGTAATTGACGAGGCGCTGGACGGCGTATTGTTTATTGACGAGGCATACACTCTCGCGCGCAGTGCGGATAACGACTACGGGCAAGAGGCGATAGACACGCTCCTCAAGCGCATGGAAGATGACCGCGAAAGGCTGGTGGTGATTATCGCCGGCTATACCGAAGAAATCAAGCGCTTCGTGAATTCGAATCCGGGTCTATCCTCGAGGTTCAACAGGTACATAGACTTCCCCGACTACACTGAAGACGAGCTTGCGCAAATTTTCAGATCGTTCCTCAACAAATACGACTACAAGATGGGCACGGCCGCGGCTGCAGCCATGAAGCGCTGCATTGCAGAAGCGGTGAGCAGGAAGGATAGCAGGTTCGGTAACGGGCGCTACGTGCGCAACCTGTTCGAGAAGGTCATCGAGAAGCAGGCGAACCGCTTGGCGGCATCGCCCGACCTGGGCAGTGTTGACGTGAGCAGCCTTACCGCGACTGACTTCGAGCAGGCCACGGCTGAAAAATAAGGTTATTCCCCGACGATGACCTTGTAGAATTCAAGGAACTGCGCGGGGGAAAGTTCCTCGGCGCGTACCGTAGTGGGGTAGTCCAAAAGCTCGATGGCTTCCTGGATTTTCTTCTTGTCGTAGGCGCGGCCGAACGAGTTCGCGAGTGTCTTCCTCTTTTGCGTGAAGGCGGCGCGTACGAACTCGAAGTAGCCCTCGGGAGCGGCAAGCGGGCATTCCTTGGGTGTGAGGAGCATCGTGGCGCTGTCTACGTTCGGGCGGGGCGTGAAGTGCTCGGGCCCGATCTTGCGCAATATCTGCGTGTCGGCGAACGCGGACACGAGCACGGAAAGGCTCCCGTAGTTACTGCTGCACGGTGCTGCGCAGATGCGTTCGGCGACCTCCAGCTGGACCATTCCCATGAATCCCTTCGTGAGGTGCAGCCTGGGCATGAGCCCCGCGATAATCGCGGTAGACACGTTGTAGGGCAGGTTCCCGGTAACCCACGGCTTTTCGTGCGCGTCGAGGAATGCCTGCAGGTCGAACTTGAGGAAGTCGCAGTTTACGATGTGGAAGTTCTCGCGGCCCTGGAATTTCTGTTGCAGAAATTCCACGCACTGCTCGTCGATTTCGACGGCAGTGAGTTGCACGGCGCGGT
>JAEEGJ010025929.1_pt1 | contig 11939 bp, 8 predicted proteins | sample 8958761 | NCBI WGS metagenome assembly JAEEGJ01 (sample SAMN16246546, study PRJNA631951) | gut metagenome | biome: gut microbiome; feature: rumen; material: RS-attached | host: Bos | place: Iran: Karaj | collected 2018-10 | reverse complement strand
GCCGTGTCCTTCAATACCGGAAAATGACTTGCTATGGCATCCGCCAACTGAACTGTGCTTGTGCAGTCAGACCAGCTGGTCTCTCCCTGACAGCCGCAGCTCCTCCTGATGACAGGTGTAGTTGGAAGCTCCTTGTCCTTGCACGGTCTTCCGTCCACAACATCATAGAAGGACCTCACCGCACTCTTTCCGAGCTCTGACGCAGGCATGCGCGCTGTTGTCACAGGTATGTTCATCAGCCTGGACTCTATCGAGTCATTGAAGCCGCAGGCAAAGACATCACGTCCCAGCTCATAACCTCTTGCGGCGAGTTCCTGGGCAGCGGAGTACAGCATCAGGTCGCTTGCGCACAGGATGACGTCAAAATCCCTTCCCGGAAGCTTACCCCTGTTGTCCATAAGCTGCCTTAGGCTCTCCGCTCCCTTGCTCCATGGAGAAGGATCAGTGACAATCTCAGGGTCATACTCAATTCCGTATTGTGCGAGCATGTCCATGTAGGCCTTGAACCTCAGCTGTGATGACATGTGGTTCTCCGGTCCGCGCATGTAGGCGATCTTCCTGAAATGGTGCTCCTCAATGCAATGCCTGACCAGCGCACAGGACCCGCTGTAGGCGTCAAACCTGACATCAGGTATGAAGGGGAACTTGTCCGTCTTTCCCGCTATGGTCACCATGGGGCGGCTGAGCATCTGCTTGAAGCGGCCAATCACATAATCAGTGGATGCATCTCCCGTAAGCGTCGAGCACCAGATGATGAGCCCGTCAAGGTTGTCCGGGCTGACAAGGTCGTAGATCGAGTTCTTCATCCTTTCCAGCGGGGATGAGCTCTGCAGCCTCCCACCCGGGAATATGACAAGGCTGTCCCTGCCGTTGTCAGGGAACATCTCTGCAACTGCAGGCCAGAGAGTCACGGATGAACCTGTGAAAAGGTCTGCTAGGACAAAGCCGATTCTCATAACTCACAATAATAAACCATGAGTTTTCAGAACGCAAGCTTTTGTACTTTAACGACATCCGGAGTTCGGAATTATTCTATTTCCTCCACTTCCCGGAGAGATAGAACACAAGACCTATCAGCAGAGGCATGAAGCCCGCTATGGCATCACCATACCAGCATCCGAGGCTTCCCATGCTGAAGGAGAAGCAAAGAAGTGCAGCAAGACCTATACGCATAAGTATACCGTCAATCAGGGCAACAGCCAGATTCAGCTTCGTGTTTCCCGATCCGTTGATCAATGCGAAGCTGATGCTTCTTGTGGCGGCCCCATAGAAGTTGAGGATCATAGGCACAATCAGGATGTTGGCAAGAGACAGGACGGCGATATCACTTGTGAACATTCCGAATACCTTCTCGGGAATGGCGATCATCACTACCGTCATGACAGAGAACATAGCAAGTCCAATGACGGCAATAGTGGCCAGAATCCTCGGAACCCTTTCATATTTCTTAGCTCCCAGGTTCTGTCCGACCATCGAAGAGCCTGCTGCGGTAAAGGACATTGAGACAACTCCACCTATCACGTTGATCTTGTTGAATATGCCTGCGAGTGCGGAATACAGGACACCCTCAAGATTGATCCATGACATCAGCAGGACCTTTGAGAAGTTCACCGCGGCCGACTGGATGGCCATTGGGATTCCCAGCATCACAAGCGGCTTCAGGGACCTGCGGCGGATTGCGAAGCTTTTGAGCCTGAAGTCGAATCCGAAGCTCTGGCGCTTGATGTACAGGTAGATCAGGGATGACACGAAGCTGACGCCCTGCCCTATGACCGTCGCAAGCGCTGCCCCGAAGACCTCCATGTGGAAGACAACCACGAACAGGTAGTCAAGGATTATATTCAGGACCGCGGCCACTCCCACAAAGACGAACGGCCTCTTGCTGTCGCCCATCCCTCTGAGGACGGCAGACACTATGTTGTAGCCGTAGATGAACACAAGGCCAACTATGCAGGTGACCATGTAGTCCATGGCATAGGAGAAGGACTCGGGCGGAGTGTTCAGGGCATGCATGATCGGATATCTGAGGGCAAAGCAGACAACTGATATCAGTACCGATGCGGCCAGCAGGAATGAGAACAGCGTCCCTATTGTCTCGCTGACCTCCTTCATCTTGCCGGCACCCACGTTCCTGGCTATCAGGACCTGGCCAGCAGAGGCAAATCCCATGGAGACAAATGTCAGAAGATGCAGCAGGTCTCCACCAATGGACACTGCGGACATTCCGGCCCCGCCTATGAACTGGCCGACAATGATCATGTCAACCATGTTGTAGACGGCCTGAAGCGCATTTGAGACAAACAGAGGCAGCGCAAAGACCAGAAGCTGCCTTGCGACGCTTCCGTTTGTCAGGTCCCTAACCATTGTCTTCTGTTCTGCCATATCCCAGATCCTATCAAAGAGTGATAACAGTGATACTATAGGCTTTTTGCCTTTTTTTAGTCAAAAGAGTGCACAAGCCTCTTCGCCAACATGGCCCCGAGGCTGTCAGAGCTCGTTGATCTTCTCAAGGCCCATCTCGGAAGCCACATCGTTGACCATCTTCAGGTTCTCAGGCAGGACCTCAACGGTTCCGGACTCCAAAGTGGCCTTGTACTTGAGGTCCTCCATCTCACCCGGCATGAAGATGCCCTTTGAGTTCTTAGCCAGCTTGGAGCCCTTGAGCTCCGCGATCCTGGCATCAACATCCGCATAGTACTTCTCAGGATCATTGAAGGCGCTGATGTCAAATGCCACCATCATCAGGCTCGGCCCCTCGGACACATCCTTTGCCCTGTCACCTGTTCCGCCGCCGAAAAGAACTCCGGCCAGTATATCGACCATCACAGCCATGCCCCAGCCCTTGTAACCGGCCATAGGCGGGACAGTGTAATAGTCCTTCATGTTGGTGGTTGGCATGCCCTCACGGTCAAGTCCCCATCCCTCGGGGATGGTCTCAATGCCCTGCCTGCGCATGTTGGTCAGCTTTCCGTTGGCCACAACGGTCATGGCCATGTCCAGAACAGGAGAGACCTCCTTGCATGCCGGGGCGGCAACAGCCACAGGGTTGTTTCCTATGACCTTCTCACAGCCACCGAAAGGAGCCATGGTGGAATCTCCGGTACCCATGACATAGCCGATCATGCCGGCCTTCTGGGCCATCTGGGCATAATATGCAAGAGCTCCGAAATGGTTGGCGCCTTTGACGCAGACACAGCCTATTCCATGCTCCCTGGCCTTTTTCATGGCATCCTCCATGGCCCTGTAGCCTAGGATCTGCCCGCTTGAGCGGTTACCGTCCCAGACCGCCACCGTGCCGTTGTCGCGGATGACATTCACAGCCATGTTCGGGCGCATCTTGCCCTCGCGGATGAGTCTTACATATCTTGCAGTGCAGAGGATTCCATGGGAGTTTACTCCCCTCTGATCCGCCGCCACAAGCATGTCGGCGATAATAGTGGCCTCCTCTTCGCAGACCCCGACATTCTTGAATATCGCTGTTATCTTCTTCTTTGCATCATCGATGTTGATTCTGACCATTGTATTCTCACCTCTCAATCTTTATCACTTTTCCCTTGCTGTGCTGGATTGCATTGACGATCGAGACCGCAGCAAGGCCTGTGTGGCAGTCAGCCACAAACGGAGTCCCGTCCTGAAGGGACTTGTAGAACTCATCAATCAGAAGACCGTGGCTTACTCCCCACTCTGACTTCTCACCCGTAAGGACCTTGGCAGCATGGAAGATGGTGTTCCCGTCCTCCTCCACTATCGTCAGACCGCTCTGGCGGACAGTCATGACGGCATGCTCCAGCCTCAGCTCAAGGTCGCACACCTTAGATCCCAGATAGCAGTTCGTGCAGAAGGCAACTATGTTTGCGCCGCATGCGAGCCTGATCAGGGCCATGGCAGTATCCTCGACCTCGTAGTCATCAGTCTCCCTGAGCTTTGCGTCAAAGCCTGAGAGGGACTGAACTCCTCCGCAGTAGGACGAGAGGTAGTCAACAAGATCAAGCGTGTGGATGCTCTGGTTGATCACGCAGCCGCCGCCTTCTCCGGAGTACTTTCCCCTCCACGGGGACTCTGAGTAGTACTTGCCCTCCCTGTTCCAGGTCACAAGGCACATACCGCTGAGAATCTTGCCGTATTTGCCGCTCTCAAGGATCTCCTTGGCCTCCACGGTGGCCTTGTTCAGCCTGTTCTGGAAGCACACACCCAGGAGCTTTCCTGTCTCCTCGCTCTTACGGATCATCTGCTTTGCCTCGTTGGGGGTTATTGCAAGCGGCTTCTCGCAGAAGACGTTGAATCCATGGTCCAGAAGATCCATGACGATCTGGGGATGGGTGTTGTGCGGAGTGATGACATGAACAGCATCAATTCCTGTGCCGTAGAGGTCCCTGTAATCTGTAAGGGGCTTTCCCCCGTATGTCTCGGAGAACGCCTGCGCCCTCTCCGGGATGATGTCAACACAGTACTCCAGCTTTGTGTATCTGTTGTCCTTAAGTGCCTTGCCGTGATTCTTTGATACGGCACCGCACCCTATGACCGCCGACCTGAACATCTTATTCCTCCTTGCCGAGTGACTGCCTGAACTGCCCCGGGGTAATCCCCTCAGAGGCCTTGAACACCCTCATGAATGTCCTGAGGCTCCCGAATCCACAGCGCATGGAGACCTCGCTTACCGAGACTTCCTCCGCTCCGCTCAGGGCCAGCAGCTCCTTGGCTTTTGCTATCCTGTAGTTTGTAAGATAATCCGATATATTCTCCGTCCCGTTCTTCTTGAAGCATCTGGACAGATATGCAATTGAGACACCCAGCCTGTCCGCCACGAGGGACACGTTGAGCTGAGGATCGTTATAGTTTCGCTCAATCTCCGACATGGCGGAGGAATAGACCGCATAACCCTCACCGCCGGCGCTTGCCATGAAGACTGACTTCCTGTAGTCCATCATGTTTGAGGCCTGGACAAAGGCGGTGTGAATCTCATTGACATGCATTACTGGCTTTGACAAGGCATAATAGGAAAGATCCTCACGAGACTCCAAAAGAGCTCCCAGATCACCCAGCGCCCCTGTCTCCGCATTAACTATCATTGAAATGCCGTATTCCGAGGAGAAGCGGATGCACATGATTCCGTTCAGGGAGAGATCAGCCTCAATTGTAGGATTATCGGATCCGGATGTCTCCGCAAGAAGGATGCAGTATCCGCCAGGGACGGTATTGACCCCGATCTCCTCCATCACCGAATCAGGGAAGGATGAGTCCTCATTGAACACGATCATCGAGATCACGTGTGAGCGGTTCTCCTTCTTAAGCCTGGATACGGATGTGACGAAAGGCTGATAAGGGCTCTTGACCGACTCAAGGGTCTTTATGTCCGCTCCTGATTCCTCAACAGCGCTGTTGAAGCTGTTCCAGTGTCTGCGCACCAGACGGTAGATGGCAAAGGAAGAAAGAATCACAGCCAGGAGCAGCAGGGCAAGGACAGTCCTGATCACATTCCTGAGGTCCTTGTAATACTCGCTCTCATCAATCATCACAAGATATCTGATACCCCTCATCGATGAGCTGGAGGAAAGCACCATTGAACCGTTGATGCTCTTTGAGCCCTCCTCCTTGATTGAGTCCATATTGCGTATCACATAATCCAGGTTCCTGTCCCACTTCAGGGCGAACATCACCTGGCCCAGATCCTCATCATAGATAAGCAGGTTGAACCCCTCGTTCATCCCGGCGGGAATCAGGTCAGAGACATTGATAAGCACAGCCATGCAGTAGTCTCCGATGTTCTCGCTCTTTATGAAGCTCAACGGTCTCAGGACAAGTATCCATGATGAGCTGTCAGAAGACTGTGACAGATCTTTGATGTCTGTATAACCCAAATAGCCTCCGAAAAACTCAGCATTCTGCTCTTTTGAGACCATTGTGTCAAAAACACCACCATTGTAAAGACCGTTCAGGCTGCCGAAGTAAAGTGAGGAGAAGAAGCAGTTCTGTGACGGAGAATAGAGATAACACTCGCTGAGGTAGTTTCGGCTTCCCAGCATATGCCGGAGCTCTGTGGTCTTTGAGTACAGGGTATACCTGTCAAGGTCTGAAAGCGGGCTCACAGAGCCAAGAGACCTGAATGACGATGAGAGAAGGACCTCCTCACATAAGGAATCAACCTGCTTGAACGCTATGTTCAGCTCGTTCTCCACGGACATCAGGACACTCCTGTTTGCCTTATGGACAGAGCTGCGGACCACAGAGACCGATGTGAATGCAAAGATGATGAAGAGGACGAACGGAATCATCATTATCAGAAAATATGAGAGGCCCCATCTTCTCTTCAGTTTCTGCTTGATTCCGGTCTTTGGCATAGCGTCATTCTACCATTCTTCACTGATTATTAGAATATCATTCAGAATACAGGTCCCAGCACTGACTGCAGGAACCTGTCTGCCCTCTCGGGCCAGTCTGAGACATTGGCGCTGAAAGGTTTGTCCGGTTTCATCACTTCACGGGTTCCCAGTGAAAGCCCGTGGAATTTTGAGTCATAGAGATGAACCTCGTTTCTCACACCGCATCTATCAAGCGCTGAGGCGAACATCAGGCTGTTCTGGCATGGGACGGACGGATCCTTGTCGCTTGCCCAGATGAATGAAGGTGGAGTCTTGTCAGTGACCTGCTTCTCCAAGGAGACAGTCTCCAGCAGATCAGTCCTGTTTCCGATGAGGTTGTCAATCGAGCCCCTGTGTGCCAGAGGACCAGATGTTATGACGCTGTAACAGAGAACCAGGGCATTCGGCCTGGATATCTCACCGTACTCCGGCCAGAAGACACCGAGGCTGGCTGCCAGATGTCCGCCTGCGGAGAATCCCAGGACAGCTATCTTGGACGGATCCGTATTTAGATTCTCTGCATTGCAGCGGACCCATGCCACTGCACGTGCAAGCTCCTCCTGAGGCTCAGGAAAGACTCCTTCAGGACGATGCCCCTCATCAAGCGGATTGCATGTGTAGTACAGCACCGCGGCGTTGTACCCAAGACTGTTGAATCTGATGGCAACTGCCTCAGCCTCACGCTCGGAGCAGAAATGATAGCCACCGCCCGGACATATGAGGATGAAAGCCCGTCTTCTTGTCAGATCCAGGTCCTTGTAGTTTGAGAGTACATAAGTCCTCAAGAGAGCCTTTCCTATCCCGATTTCCCTGTAGATCATCCTTATTCCTCGAAAATGAATTTGCCGCCGCACTTCTGTCTTAGAAGGGCCTCATACCTGTCGCCGTCAACAGGAAGATCCACCCAGGAGCCGCCTTCCCATGAGGAGAGAAGAATCGCGTTGATTATCTCAAGGCTGTTGATTCCCTCTGTCCCGGGGGCAAGAAGCGGTGTGCCCTTCTGGATTGCCTCGCAGAAGTTCTTGATAATCCCGCAATGGGATGTGTATGTTCCCTTGACGGGGACCTCGCATTTCCATATCTCAGGATGACCGATCTCTCCCTTGAAACGCTTCTGGAAGTCATCTGTGTCCTCCCTGCAGCGCCAGAATGAGAGACTGTCGTTCTCCACCACAAGCTTTCCGCGGGTGCCTGAGATCTCAAGGCGGTTTGTGCCTGGCTCATCGGCTATTGTGGTGACATATGTTCCGATATGTCCGTCAGGATACTCCATCAGGGCGTAGACATCGTCCTCCACCTCGATGTTCCTGTACTTGCCGTAATAGACGGTGGCCTTCACGCGGCTCGGCATGCCGCAGATCCACTGCCACAGATCCAGGTTGTGAGGGTTCTGGTTCATAAGAAGTCCGCCGCCCTCGCCTTTCCATGTGGCGCGCCAGTCTGAGTTGTCATAGTAGGACTGGGGCCTGAACCAGGATGAGATGAGCCAGTGGCAGTGAAGGATCCTTCCGAGCTCCCCGCCCTGAACAAGATCACGAGCCTTCTGGTAAAGGGGATTGGTCCTCTGGTTGAACATCACTCCGAAGACCCTGTCCGACTTTGAGGCCACCTCGTTCATCTTCTTGACGGCATTGGTGTACACCCCGGCAGGTTTCTCGCAAAGATAATGAAGACCATGCTCAAGGGCATAGATCCCGTACACAGGGTGCCAGTAATGAGGGCATGTGGGGATCACGGCATCCACAAGGCCGCTGTCCATCAGCTCCTGTGCGGAATTGAAATAAGAGACCTTGTCTCCTGCGAGGGCCTTTGCCTTCTCAAGCTTCTTCGGGTCGATGTCCGCAATGGCTGCGAGCCTTGCGTTGGGGACCTTGTCCGCAAGAAGCGCCGTCGAGTGCTGGTTTCCCATGTGTCCGAAACCGATTATGCCTATCCTGACCTTATCCATCTTTCTCTCCTTTAATCAGCAGAGGCCCCTCATGACCTCAAGTGCCCTGGCCGAGTCGGCCTTCCAGTCATCACTCTTTCCCTCTATGGACATCGTCCCGTCATAGCCGGACTGTCTGAGAAGGCTGAAGAACTCCTTCACCTCATCTGTGGCCTCCGTGGGATAGAACCTGGTGCCCTTCACTGCGATATGAGTGTGCATGAACGGCGCGCATGTGAGGATCCTTGACATGTCCTCGTTCTCCTGCCACATGTGGTACGCATCGGCAAGAAGACCCACATTCGGAAGGTCCACATCCGCCTGAAGCGCCGCACCCTCCGCAAGGCTATTGATCAGGTTCGTCTCAGCCCTGTTCAGGGGCTCGATCGCGACCCTGATGCCATATGCTGATGCGATCTTTCCAACAATCTTGGTGACCTCAACAAGCTGCCTGTATGCCTTCTGCCAGCTCATGCCCGCAGGAACAAGGCGGCTCTTTCCGCTTCCGAACACCACAAGGTCACAGCCCAGGGCGTTCATGCGGGTGAATGCGACATCCAGGTAAGCTCTCATGGCCTTCTCGTCATACTGATCTCCGATCACAACCATGCTCTTGGGGAACAGAAGCGCACAGCGCTCCATCCTTATGTCAGCCTTCCTGAAAAGCTCCAGGACCTGGTCAAACTCCTCCTTGCTCCACAGCGCGAACTGGTTGAGCTTTCCGTCAATATAGTCATAGCCTGCGGCCTGGACCTCAAGCACGTTCCTTATGTCAGCGCAAAGACCGAATCTCATATCCTCTCAACTCCTTCTCTCTTGATTCTCCATTTTCCAGACGGCGTCTCTAGAACAACAACACCGCCGTCCAGCCTTGCACAGGCCTTTACGTCTGAAGGCTTTATCACCGTCACAGCAGTGAACGGGGCCTTGCCGTTGTAGGCCATTGTGACCTGGCCTATCGGCTGACGCACGGGATAGCCGTAGCTGATCCATCCGCCCTTCGGGTCCTCGGATCCGCAGAGCAGCCTTGAGGTAAAACTCACATCCGAGGCGAAATCCAGATTGAATTTCATTCCGTTCTTGGAAATATAATCAACATGACAACCGTCAAGCTCAACTTTTTCAGTATTGAAGTTGTACATCAGCCTGAAATCGTGGGAATCCTTTGCAAGACCGTCAACATAGTCCACAAGCACGCAGACAGAGCCCGGGGCCATGATCAGCTTCCTTCTGTGGAACACCGGATCCGGGAGATAGGCATAGCCGTTGTGCTCAAGATCGATGATCTTCAGGCCCTCAGACTCACCGAAGCTGTGGCACAGGCAGCGCACGCCGCGCACGCGGTCCACACCCGGGATTGCGCCGAGCTCGTGGTCATCGACATAAAGTGTGTTGTGGGCAAGGGCAGACACGAAATAGGCCCTCCAGTCCTTCCACACCGATGAGCGGTAGATGTAGCGTCCGCTGTCCACAAGGACGTCCTCGCCCTTGAGAGTGACCTCGGCATGCATGCTGTCGTTGTGCGAGTGCGTGGACCTCTCACCCCGTTCAAGCTGTGATGAGTGGGTGCAGAGGTAGTCGGCATTCTTGTCCCAGCCGCTACGCATGACATACACGCCCTCCTCTGAGAACTTATAGTCCAGCTCAGACGGTGCAGAGCCCTCCTTGCGCAGTGTTCCGAAATACCTGAACTCCTCATCTCCGAACAGGTCATACATCCAGTTCATGTAGGCTCTGAGCTCGTTCAGGTCCTTGGGGAAGAACGAGAGGTTCATTCCCTCATATATCGAGGTGTCCGCACGCCTTGATGTCAGGTCATCCCTGTCGGCATCACCGATCATCGGAGTCGAGAGGTCCGGCTTGATGAGGGAGCAGATGTACTTTGCGCTCCTTCTTATGACCTCCCAGGCGTAGTCGGGCACATATATTCCGTTTCTGTCACACAGGACAATGGCCTGTGCGAATGCTATTGATGCAACCATGTGGTAGATCGGGGTCTTCTCCATGTGGACCCCGTTGTCGGAGAAGCAGTAGCGGACCTCGTGCATCACACGTCCGTATGCTGTGTCGAACCACTCTCCGGACTCCTGGAACTCAGGGAACATTATGGCGATCTGAAGCAGTGCGCTTGTCTCCATGCTGAGCCAGTTGCTGGATCTGTCGTGGTTCGAATAGTGGCCCATCAGGAACAGGGCATGATCCCTGACTCCCAGAAGAAAGGCCGCAATGTCATCCTCCGTCCACACCGACGATGAGCGGAAGATCTCAAAGACCGGAAGCCAGGTCGTGTAGATCCTGATTCCTGTCTCGATCGTTCTCCAGGCAGTGCCAGGGAACGGCTGCTTGGGCACGAATGTCGTGTCCTTGATGAACTCATCTGCAGGCCATGCATCCCTGAAGGAATGAAGCTCAGCGAGGAACTCCTTCGTGTACTTCTCATCCTTTGTCAACGCATAGGCCCTTGCAAGGGGCTGCCAGTAGATGGTGCGGAAAAGCGACCAGCTCCACTCGTTGTCGCGGCTGGTCTCTGTGGTGGGGTTGAACATCCAGTCAATCGGGCCGTTGAACTTATGCCCGAAAATGTCATGATCCATGACCTTCTGCGCATCAGAGATGATCTGGTCATCCTTTATCTGGGCCGCCTCGGATGCATCAAAGAGATAGACGGGGTTTCTTCTCTCCGAGAAATGCTTCAGCAGTTCCTTTCCGGAAAGCTTGCTGAACTCCGGCTTCAACACACCCTTCAGTATGTCAATCTGTTTCATGTGAATGTTCTCCGCAAAATGTGGGATGGCCACAAGGGCCACCCCACAGGATGATCTGAATTAAAGACTTAATTCTTATCTTGAGATGAAAGCGTCATAGGCTTCCTGTCTCCATGCGACAGCCTGCTCGAGCTTCAGACCTTTGAGACCGGCCTGATACTCGGCGAATGTCTGCTCATTGAGAGGAGTTGCGCCTGTGATGAACTTGTTCTCCCACTCCTTTGCGTATGTCTTGACGTCGTTGACGATTCTGGCATACTCATCGGCATGTGCTGAGGAGACTGTGATCAGGGACATGTCATGCTCGCCGTATGATGTCTGTGCCCAGAGCTCGAGAGCCTGCTGGAGCTCAGGAACAGCATAGTAGAACTTCTGTGCCTCAGGCTCCTGGACGAACGGTCCGTTGATTGTGAATCTCATGTACTTCCATGCCTTCTCTGATGAGAGGGTTCCGTTCTCTGCCAGGACCTCCGGGAGGTAGACAGGCTCGCCGTTCTCGATCTTGTAGGAGACACCCTCGATACCGTAGTTGGCCAGCATGTGACCTTCCTTGCTGAACTGATAGTCAAGAAGTCTCATTGCTGCGGGGATGTTCTTGCAGCTTGTTGTGATGGCTGCTGAGTCACCGGCGTTGGAGTAGATTGTATCCATCTTGGCGAACATTGAGTTTCTGCCCTTGACAGGTGACAGCGGCTTTGCTGAGCTCATTGTGACTGTCGGGTCATCCTTCTGCATCTGAGGCAGCCATGTTCCGATTCCGCTTCCGCCAGGAGCATATCCGATGGCTGTTGTGCTGTTGAGGATCAGGTTACCCATTCCCTTCTTGTCCAGTGTCAGATAGTCGCTGTAAAGAAGTCCCTCTTTGTAGAGCTTGTTCAGGAAGACAAG
>JAEEGJ010025922.1_pt1 | contig 11941 bp, 7 predicted proteins | sample 8958761 | NCBI WGS metagenome assembly JAEEGJ01 (sample SAMN16246546, study PRJNA631951) | gut metagenome | biome: gut microbiome; feature: rumen; material: RS-attached | host: Bos | place: Iran: Karaj | collected 2018-10 | reverse complement strand
CGTCATCCCACACCGTGATAGCACACCGGCTCTCGGCATTCTCCTCCCCTCTCGTACGATTAAAATACATATAGAGTGCTGTCAAAGTATCTTCCACATTCAGCCTGAAACGGTAGGCTATCTTGACTCTCGAGCTGGTTGAGGTGATACCATATCCATTCTCAGGAGTCCCGTCGTCATAGGCATAATAGTTATCAAAAACTTGGATGAAGGTAGTGCTGTCATTCTGTGTATGGATATCTCCACTCACCCCCTCACGCACATGGTGGACTATGGAATAGAAGGTCGGAGCATCAGCTGTCACCACAAACGTATATCCTATAGGTGGCAACGCATGGGCTGGCGATGCCTGATATTGTAGTCCTCGCCAATATACAGGTATATTCTCATAACCTCCGTCATAGGAATAAACCTCTATCCCATTCTCATCATAGATATGATAACGATAATCCGTGGCCAGTTCCTCCGAAAACAGGTTGGCAATCGTCAGTGGGGCATTATCAGCCATCTCCACGGCCGAAAACTGACGAGAAGGCATTGCCTGATATCGGCTCAGCATAGAAGGGGCTGGTTCTACGAACGCCACATCGCGCGAGACAGTGTCGCCACGCCTGCGGCTTGCATCCAACAACACATAGTCAATATTCCACTGGTCGGCATTGCTAAGCATCCCTTTCTTATTCAAGTTGCTCAAACTGGAATAATTGCGGAAGCGAAAACGGAAACCCGAGGTAAAGTATCTCTGTTCCGTGATGCACACTTCCACATATTGCCAATACCTACCCGTATGGGCAAACAGCGAATCGGCCTCACAACCACCTCTTCCCCAGATCATATCCCACCGGTCGTTCTCAGCATCATAAAATTCCAACAGTATGGAGTCTGTCCCCTCAGGGGTATCTCCCACACGTTCCCACATATTGCCATATCCGCCTCCAGGCAGATAGAAGAAGCTCAGATATACCGAATCTGCAGCCGTCAAAGCACGCTGGTAAGGAACAAAAACAGAGTCCAATCTAATCGGCAGTGAGGCAAGCGTATCGCATGGGAATAGTTGCTCCGTAGTTGTCGGATATAGCCTACCCTCCGCATCAAAGGCATCAAGTGTGGCCATTCCCAATGTGGGAGGCAATGGAGCGTAACCCGCATTGACAAAAGTCCCACCCAGTACCCAATTCCTTTGTGATATCTCAGCCTTGCTAAAGTCATCAAAAAAAGGCAAAGAGAGTATATCGTCTGTTCCTTTCCCCAACTGAGAAACAGTATGACGAATCGGCAACAACGCCTCCTGTGCTACAGTCTGTTCCTGAGCACCTAGCAAAACAAGGAAACACAGTAGTCGAAGGAATCGCTGGGTGTTTGCCCCTATGGCTTTCTCCAACCTACCAGTCCCAACCGTCATCAAAGTCTGGGTCGTCATCAATCGTATAATAGTCATCGTACAGTTCCAACTCATTATTGAAAATCTGAGAGGAATCAACCTTGAAATTCGAAATAATTCGCTCCACATCCTCCTCTGTGGCATCGCAATACCACAAATCCACATAGGTACCCAAAGGATAACGTGTCACACCCGTATAGTCGGGGTTCAGTCTATAGCATACCGCCGTACTACGGTCTGTAACTCCGTCAAAGTGTTCCTGTCCCACATTCAACGAGGCTGCCAATATACCTCGACGAGCTTTGGCTGGCAACTGGCCGATGACAAAGGGCACCCGTGTACCCACAGGAGTCTCGCCCATGCCCACCGTGAGGTCCACCACGTCGTTTTGGTTCATCTTCTCACCCGCATACACCATCTTGCCCTTGCTAGAACATTCCAATATGACATTACGATAGGGGCTATCCACAAAACGCAGACGACCGCAACGCAGCCCTGCGGCCTCCAATGCCGACACCGCACTGCGCACAGTCATATTCGACAGTTCGGGAAGTACCACATCGGCTGGGGCAAACGTAGTGACCGTGACATACACCTTGCGGCGAGTCTTCACCATCGTACCAGGTTTGGGGTCTTGCTGAATCACAATTCCTCCTTCCATATCGGCATCAAACACCGAATCAATCACCACATACTTCAAGTTCAACGGATTGTCTTTCTCCAATTCTGACAATGCCACGCCATGAAAATCAGGCAGCTCATACTCTTTGCCTTGTCGCGCCACCAACTTGATGAACATGAAGCCTAAAAACACTATCACCACCGACACTGCTAGCATATATAGCAGATGTTTGATAAGGGGATGCTGTTCAAAAAAATCCTTACTCATACTTGCCATTCATGTATTTCTTTCTATAACGTAATTGCTCTCTATTTATTGTGCGCACAATTCACCCAAAAGTGTGGCGGCCGTGCAGTCCACCACCTTCACCTTTACATACTGCCCTGGCTGCACCTCATGGCGGTCGAACACAATCACCTTGTTCTGGCTGTTTCTACCGAACAGCCGTTCTTTGCTACGGTGCGACTCGCCCTCTACCAACACCTCATATACTCGCCCTATCTCCTTGCGGTTATTCTCCAAGGCTATCTGCCCCTGCAGGGCAATTATCTCTTCCAGCCTACACGTCTTCTCAGCCTCAGGCACATCGTCCTGCAGGTGCTTTTCGGCATAGGTATTGGGGCGCATCGAGAACTTAAACATATAGGCATAGTCATACCTCACTTTGCGGAACATGTCAAGCGTCATCTGATGCTCCTCCTCCGTCTCCGTACAGAAACCTGCAATCACATCTGTCGTAATAGAGCAGTCTGGCATATATCGCCGTATGGCGGCAATTCTGTCCAGATACCAAGCCGAATCATAATGGCGGTTCATCAGTTTCAATATTCTGTCACTTCCGCTTTGGACTGGGAGATGTATGCACTTGCAGATATTGTCATACTTCGCCATCACTTCCAGAAGCCTGTCACTCAAGTCCTTTGGATGCGAGGTGGCAAAACGTACCCGAAGCCTCGGACTTATTTCTGCCACCCTTGCCATCAACTCGGCAAATCCCACCTCTCCGTCATCCGTCCGCCAGCGATATGAATTGACATTCTGTCCCAGCAACGTCACTTCCTTATATCCATGGGCATACAGGTCTCGTGCCTCTGCCACAATCGTCTCGGGGTCGCGGCTACGCTCCCGCCCTCTAGTGTAGGGCACCACGCAGTAGGCGCAATAGTTCTGGCATCCACGCATGATGGATATATAGGCAGATATACCGTTGCTTCCGAGTCTCACCGGTTCGATATCGGCATAGGTCTCTGTCGTACTCAACTCCGTCTCTGCGGCCTTCACACCCTGCTCACGCACTCTCGCCAAAATACTGGGCAACTGCCTATACGCATCTGGCCCCACCACAAAACTCACGTTCTCTTCCTCCACCATCAACTGGCTCTGCAGCCGTTCCGCCATACAGCCCAATATGCCAATGCGCAAACCCGTATTGCGTTGCTGCAAGGCTCGTAGTTCTCTCAGCCTCTTGCGTATACGCTGCTCCGCATTGTCCCGTATGGCACACGTGTTTATCAGCACATAATCTGCTTCGCCAATCTCCGTGGTCACATCATACCCCTCTTTTTTCAGCAGGGAGGCCACAATTTCGCTGTCGGCAAAATTCATCTGGCAGCCATACGTCTCAATATATACTTTCTTCATGCTATATTTCTACTTGTTTTCAATCGTTTCATAACAAAACCACACTGCTACATCACAACCACCTTCTTCACACCCGTCTCACCAACCTTCACCACATAGACTCCTACACCCAGTCCCATCACTTTGACAGCCTCCATATTGTCCCCCTCCAAGCGGTTGCCCACTCGGTGGTACATCATCCTGCCCATACAGTTGTATACCGCGACACTCTCTCTTGCAGGTGCTTCAATCGTCAAGGTAGCATTCACCACATAAACCTTTACATCAGCCATAGCGGGCTGTTCCACTCCAACTCTATCCGTAAAGGTGGCAACCAACGTCTGGTCGCAGTCCATCACCACGTGCTTGGGATTATCCGTCGTGCCATCTGACCAATTTAGTAGCCTATATCCTTGTTTAGCGAGCGCACCCACCTCTACTATAGTCCCTCTCGGGTATACTCCATTGCCCACCGTCGTACCGGCATCGACATCCGAACTCATCGTCACCAAAGTGAAATAGGTGGTCGTATCCACTTCCACTCGCTCATATTGGTCGACCCACACCGTATCATGCTCTGCCGTAGGGATCCACACCGTATCGCACAGGGTCACCCACATCGTATCTCGCATGTCATTCCACACCGTATCTCGCACTATCAGCGTGTCGTGTATCACAATAATTGCATTCTCAGGCTCTTTCCCAGGCATTTCCACGCCTCTCATAAATCTGGCCTCATACCGGCTTCTGCTTGTCACCGTCACTATACGTGGATTGTCGGTATTACCGTCTGTCCAACCAGAGAAGCGGCATCCCTCTTGCGGTATGCCCGCTATCTCCACCGTGCTGCCCACTGGGTAGGTCCCGCCTCCCATGGGGGTTCCGAGAGCTTGAGCATCCGCCACCACTTCCAACACACCCATCTCTGGCGCCACATACACCGTGTCCCACACTATATTCACCATAGTGTCGACCACCCGGTAGTACACCGTATCGGTTGCACTAAGGTAGAGCGTATCGTGCACCCATCGCGAAATAGTGTCGTGCTGATAAACGTACACAGTGTCCCGCAGAATGGTATCACTCTCTGGCATCAACGTATCGGTTATGCTAATATCGTCGATATAAAGGTTGTACTTATAGTTTGAATAGTAATTCAGTGCCAGATACTTTACCCCTGCCGGCACCAGCAAGTCGCAATAGTGCCAACCCGAATTCACCACATTGATGTCTGCCAAGGTATCGGCAAAGGCAGCTATATCGTCGGTAGTGGTAGAATAAGTCACGCGCAACTGCTCGGAAGAGGTATGCGACCGCCGATAATAGAAAGTCAGATGCAGTGGATGGGTTGAGGGAAGACGCTGCGAAATGAGGTACTGGTTGTAGTCCGATGCCGAGTAGTAGCTGCTGAACCGATAGCTGTACTGCCCGTCGTGGACTTGGAAGTTGTCGGTCGCAGTTCCCACGCCTTGAAGTCCCCTATTGGAGCTGTTTGCACTAACCGAATACCAACAGCCAATGCCACCCGTCTCAAACCCTTGCTGCAAAGGGGTTGTAGCCACTCCTCCGCAGCTGACACTGGGATTGGGCGTAAAGGTAAACGAAACCGTATTGTGGTCCGACCCCACCTGTATATTACTCAAGCCAAACGACATATCTGCGGTTCCATCACAAAGAAATGGATGCGGATTTGTCGTAGAGTCAAACGCAGTCCGACCGTAGACCCCAAACGCTGCACTAGAGACGTTGCCATTGATTGTGTCCACAGCACTATTGGGGCGGAAGAGCCATAGTTGATGAGGAGTGTCGAAGAAATCGAAACCTGCATTATCCGCACCCACACTCTCGTTGTAGCGCCACACCAGCAGTCCTCGTCCGGGTATCGACGAGTCGAAGGTATCTGAGGAGTTACGGTACTCCAATATATACCATTGCTGCCTATCTGACGAGGCCACCCTATAGGCATGGTTAGGCCCTGAGGCCAACGATTGCATAGTGTAGGTACCTGCAACCGTCAACTCTGGTATGCTGTCGAACCAGTTTAGGTATAGGTATTTGAATAGCGAATTGGTCTGCTGAGGAGGTGTCTGATTGCTGTTCATCAAGTCCCAGCTGCCTCCAGGCGACACGTTGGTATAGTCTTCATAATGATATATGTCCGGACAACCCAAGGTATGGGTCATCTCATGGCAGAGGGTGCTCACTCCAAAGTAGTGTTCGCCCGAACCAGCCAACTGGAAGTTGAAGGTATACACTCGCTTGCTGTTGATATATACATATCGGTCATACAGGCTCCATTTATGTGGCCAAAGCAAATCGCTCCAACCCGTGTAGGTGCCGTTCACCACAAAACAGACATTATCGACCAACCCGTCATTGTCCACATCCAGATTGAGCGACGACGGCACAGGGCAGTTGGTATTCACCCAGTTTACGGCATTCTCCAAGAGTGCGAACTCGCGCATGCGACTGTCCGAATCCGACACATAGCCATAAGGGTTGGTGGCACTATAGGGCTGGAAATAGCTACGGGCATGGCTGTCTTGATACGAAAGCACCACGTTGCCACTCGGAGCAGGGTAGAAAGAGGTGTTCACCGAGAGCTTGTTGTAGCTAGCCTTCTTGAAATAGTTATACATCGACGATGCCCCCGCCGTGCTGTCGTTGAACTTATTGTTGATGGGACTGAACGTGCCAGAGGTGAAACTCGCGTCGTCTGCAAAGCGGATAAAGATGACTATATTGTTTATTACCCCATGGTTGCGACCGCTGGTCTTGGGTGCGGCAGGACGGTATTTCTCCGGCACCACCCACTGCTGGTGCAGTCGTTTCAACTCCTCGTTCGAGGGAATCAGGTTAGGCCTCAGACCCACTTGGGCGGGATTGACCTGTCCCGGCACATACGCCGTGGGCACCAATAAGCCTTCTTGCAAAGAGGCAAACACATACTCCCCCGTCTCTGGATTTAGCACAATGGTATAGCCCTCTTCGTCATGCAGCCGATGAAAATACTCGTCGCCCGAAACAAAACAACGCAAAGTGTCCCCATTGGGTTGGATTCGAAGTACTGGAAGATTGTACACAGGTGCTGCCATCGACGAAAACGATAACAACAGATAAATACTTAAGCCAACAACCAGACTTCGTCTATAACTATTCTTACTCATATTCAAAACTTGATTATTAATACCTTCTTCAATATCAATTCACTCGTTTCACCGCCACCAGTCGGTCATACCGTTCGCCAGGGGTGCGGTAATAAACAAACGCGGTGTAAGTGTTGGGGGTCTCATAGTGGTCGCCCTCCAATGTTGCTGTCAGCCCTTCGCTCTCGCCTTTCGGCACAAACAGCAGCTGATAGGCGTAGTAGCCTTGCTTCAACTGCAACCTTAGCGTATAGGCTTTTCGCTCTGGCTGGTACTCCATGCGGCTTTTCTCGTCCAGTTGCCACTGAGTCAAATCGCCCACCACATAGACATTCCCATTTAGGAAAGGGTACTCCATCGGAAGGGTGAAATTCACCTGCACGTAGTCGGCCTCCGTCTGCTTATTGGTACGGTCCCACACATTCACCTTCATGCCCCCGTTGAGAGTTTGCTCAGCCACATAATGCGCCTTCGACCTATCTTCCAAAGGCTTCAACAGCACAAACCACTCTCCGCCATAGTCCTCAATGTGATACACATTATACATCTTGGTGCGTATATTGCTTATGTCGAAAAAGCGGAAGCTGTTGCCTCCCCAAAACAGATTACTCTCACGGTTGCGATAGCACAATGTCCCACGGTCATACCCCCCAAACTCCAAACTCCTGCGGTTGTCCTGACGCCCATTCTGCTGAACCACTACGGTGAAGTAGGCTGGGTTCAAGGTTGGAGGAAGCAGTTCGCCTGTATAGTCGCGGTTATTTTCAACCGTCACATCCACCTCTCTTTGTTGGAATATGGACCTGTTGTCATACGGAGTCGTGACCGACACATCGACCTTCACCGAGCCCTCCACCACGCAGAAGCGACGGGTGAAAAGCACACTATCAGGATAGTCCTGTGGGAACACCGAAAGCACATAATTGCCCGATATCAGAAAGCGGCTGAACTGCGCAGGAACATATTGAAAATAGTTAACATAATCAATCAGCGTAGTGAACGAGCTGTTGTAATTCTCTATCGGCCCCTCTTCAAATCCGCTGATATACTCATTGGGTTCCATATCGTCCACATGCCACTGACTATCGCAGTGCTGTATTCGATAGCGATAGTTGTCGGTCTCAGCCCCTAGCACATCGAACCGCAGCAGCAACCGCTCATCGCTGCCCAAAAGCAAAATAGGTGCCTCCAACTCTACGCCATTCCGATAGAGTGTCACCGTCTTCACCTGCTCCACCCAATTGGAATCCGTCACCACTTGGGCATACACACCCACGCGACAGCCCATCACCATCGCACACAATACTATGAACAATAATAAAATACGTCTATTCATCAAATCATAATATAACGTGCAAATTTACACAAAATAATTTGATTATTGCCCCTGCTGAATATTTAATCATATAAAAATAGGTTATTTTTTTGATATACAAACATTTTTTATTATTTCATTGTGCCAGTTGGCAGTTTTTCATTGTGCCAGTTGGCAATTTTTCATTATGGCAGTTGGTAGTTTTTCATTATGCTAGTTGGCAGTTTTCAACACTCCTTTTAACCCAGAATACCGTTACAAAGATTATGTTTTAGAAAAATAATGTTTCAGAAGCATAATATTTGTAACCATTATCCGTTATATCAGAAAAAATACGACATGAATAATACCCTAATCCCATTTCTTGACCGCCAAAGAGAACAATCAAAAATACAAAAGGCACTCAACAGAGAAGCCTCGCAACTAATAGTGCTATATGGCCGACGTCGGTGCGGCAAATCTCGTCTGCTCACGCACATGCTCGACGAGGGTAAAGACATCTATTACCATGCCGACAGAACCGATTCCTACCACCAGATTGAACTATTTTCAAATCAAGCATCCATCATTTTAAATGGATTCAACCGTGCCACCTATCCTAATTGGGAAACCGTTCTACTAAGCCTCAACGACCGAATGAGCGAACGAAGAGTTGTCTGCATCGACGAGTTCCCCTACCTTGTCAGAAGCGAGCCCTCACTGCCCTCTGTGCTACAGCGACTAATCGACACTCGCCAGCTGAAATTCGACATCATTCTATGTGGTTCGTCGCAGCAGATGATGAACACTGCTATTCTCGACAGCGGTTCGCCTCTGTATGGACGTGCCGACGAAGTGATAAAAATACTCCCACTAATGCCGCACTACATCCAAAAGGCATTAAATATCAACAGCGTCAAAGCCGTTGAAGAATACGCCATCTGGGGCGGCGTCCCACGCTATTGGGAGATACGTTTGCGTCACGATTCCCTGGTCGAGGCCGTAATGGAGGAGGTTCTCAACAGCGACGGCCTGCTTTACGACGAACCGTCACGACTATTCTTAGACGAGATGCGCGACCTCGAACTCTCATCCTCCATTCTATCTCTTGTAGGCAACGGCTGCAACCGACTATCCGAAATTGCCGCACGTCTCGAGCGGCCTGCCACTAGCCTCACAACCCCCATAAGTCGGTTAATCTCCTACGGCTACCTACAACGAGAACTACCCTATGCCGAACTGCCCAAAAACAGCAAACGGAGCCTCTATAAGATTGCCGACCCATTTCTCAACTTCTACTTTCACTACGTTACACCCAACCGTTCCCTGATTGAATTCCGCCGACAAGAGCGACTGAAAGACCTGCTGGAATCAAGCCTGTCCAATTATGTGGCAAACATGTGGGAACACCTCTGCCGACAAGCCATTCCACTAATGACCATCGAGGGCATGACATTTCGTCCCGCAAGCCGTTGGTGGGGTACCGTTAGGCGGAACACCACCATTGAGCTAGATGTAGTTTCCGAATCCGATGACGGCAGCACCGTGTTGGTAGGAGAATGCAAGTGGAGCGGCAGAGAGAATGTCGACCAACTGCGCTCCTCCTTGCTCCAGCGAGCCTCCCAACTGCCCTTCCTTCGTGGCCGCAGAGTCCTACCTCTCCTGTTCCTCAAAGAAAAGCCCAAGAGCGACACACCCGACGGATGCCTATATCCTAACGACATCATTGAGCAGCTAACATAACAAACCGTATCAGTCGTCCCCTTTAGAAGGAGGCCACAATAGTGGCGGGGTTTGTTAAAGAAAGGACAATTCATTGAGTTGTTCGCCAAAAGATTATTTACACATTTTTTTAAATTGCCTCGAAGATGCAGACTCTCAATAATCCCAACACTTGCAGTGTGGGGATTATCAAGCAAATATATCATAGCGTGTAGAAGACACTCTCAAAAATGAATCGTTCTTATGCTATATTTGACTGATTTTTCAACAGCATCAAAGATGCTGAATCTTAATAACCCCACACAAGGTACGCAGTGTGGGGTCAACGATAACCCTAATACTCAGCGTATCGGAGATACGCGACATTGAGGAAGTTTGACAAAATCAGTCATATGTTACATTAGAGCGATAAACTTTACTATCATAGTTGGTAATATCTTTCCCCAGAAAACAAAGAAAGAGTTGTAACCCAATTATCCACCAAATAATTTATTTAGAAAACGGTCTGCCTTGAATTTGTTATATTCCTCATGGGCGACTACAACATACCCCTTATCGTCAATAGCGAAATCTAAGTAAACATATTTTTTACCGGTATTGGTACTGTAACGCATTATTCTATTGAAACAATTGCGTATGGTTTCAATACCATCAGAATTGCGGGTAATGGCATCGTTCTTGAGGTACAAACAATCATTTTTTACATACATTATTCGTTCTTCCTCCAAATACAGCCAATAATCTACTGGCAGACACCAACTTGAAAAAAACTCAAATTTATAATATCTGGTGAAAGATGTTTTGCTCTTTATTGAGACATTGACGAAACATTGATAGCCCTTTTCCATTTTTTGTTTTTTTTAATAATAAAACACGGCTCGGTGAGAACTATACCAACAAGGAAAAGTGGAGCCATCCATCTTACCCTATCCTTGAAGGTTGGGCTTGGACTCCCATTGTGTCGCATAAAGTGATAAGGTCATTTGAATAACCCCACTTGTTGTATATCGTATGATAACGAATACAATACAAGTGAGAAGTCATTTACCTTATTCCGACTTTATGCTTTTGTGAAGTGTCCAAGTTCACCTTCAAGCGGAATAGAGAAAACGCACTTTCCCTCGGTCTTCCTATCTGTTGAAAGACGATGCAAAATTACAAACTTTTTTTGGATTGACAAATTATTATTTGACATACATTATTTACCAATAGCCATCATAATAGTATACCCTGCCATTGTGACTGTTTATGGGCTTTCATCCTCTCTTATTCCCATTTTTTTGTATATTTGCAGAGGGATTGGACACAGAGGCTTTATATTTAATTCACCGATAGTCAGTAGTATGAACACTATTATACCACTTGTATAACGCTAATATAACAATAGTATTACACTATAAAAGTGGAGATATAGTGGAGAAATAGTGGAGAAATAGTGGAGAAGTACTGGAGAAATAGTGTTGATGTGAAGGTGTATTTGGTGGGTTACGGTGAGGGGGTGATGGCGTGAGATTTGGGGAAAGGTCTCGAGCCAAAAAGTGGTGACCCGCTGTCGCCTTTATGAGCAGTACCTCACCGACGAGGCGTTTGAGCGTGCCGCCCAGAGCTATGGCGGACTGACCAAATCGCAATTCCTCGCCCCGGACATGGAGTAACTGACAGAATGCACCCCGTTGTCTGAATACCCGACATGACAAAAATGAAAAAAAGCCCCTGTTTCAGGGGCTTCTGGGTGGTCTGTGGCAGACCACTAAACACCGATACAATTTATTGTGTTTCAGTGTTTGCAGCCTTTGAAAAACTTATCGAGTAACAAACGGGAAACAAAATTGTACCTTTATAGGCTTTCGGGCTGCTTTTTTTTGCTCTCAAAAACGGTGCAAAATTACATTTTTTTCTGCAATATTTTCTGTTTTTCCTCATTTTTTTGTTTTTTTTCACGGGGGCAGATATGCCTCCACGGTGCAGGTTCTGACATCCCACGGGGGCAGGGACACCACGGGCAGCGTGTCGGCTGGCTCTGATGAACACCGAGACAGAAAGTAGCCTACCGAGACAGAACCTCAGCCTGTGAGCAGAACCGCAACCTGTGAGCAGAAAGTAGCCCATCGAGACAGAATCCCGACTGGTGAGCAGAAAGTAGCCTACCGAGACAG
>JAEEGJ010025919.1_pt1 | contig 11942 bp, 12 predicted proteins | sample 8958761 | NCBI WGS metagenome assembly JAEEGJ01 (sample SAMN16246546, study PRJNA631951) | gut metagenome | biome: gut microbiome; feature: rumen; material: RS-attached | host: Bos | place: Iran: Karaj | collected 2018-10 | reverse complement strand
AAAAGCTTGGCCTCGAAGTCGGTGGGAGCAGCGGCTCCCAGGTCCATACGTGAATATAGACTCGAGTATTCGCTGGCAGAGGTCCCATCGGGGGCCATTCCTCTGAATGAATTCTTTTTCTGGCGTTGGATGTTAAGACTGCCGATGTCGAGGTCTGCATAAATAATGGAATCATCCATCTGGAACCTTTTGTTCTCCGCAATCAGGCTGCCATTCTCGCAGATGATGGATGCACCACCATAGACAGTGTCCATAGTGGATTCACCATAACCGGCAGAACAGTAGATATAGCCCGACACAGTACGTCCGGATTGGTTGGAGATCAGCTCTTTGCGCTGATGGTGCTTGGCCATCACCTCGTTAGAGGCTGAGATGTTGACAATCACTTGCGCCCCGGATGGTGCCAGGAATGATGACGGGGGGATAGGTGTCCAGAAATCTTCGCAGATCTCGATTCCGAAGGTCGTTTCTCCTACTGTGAACAGCATATTCGGAGAGATATTGCAGCGTTGTCCGCAATACTTGATGTCAGAATCAAAGCCGTCCCTATAATAGTTCCGGCCGTCATCGACAAACCGGCCCGATACCTGTCGACCGGGGGAGAGGAAGTCAGATCCGGAAGCGAACCATCTGCTTTCGTCGAACTCGGCATAAGTGGGCAGATAGATCTTGGGAACTATTCCTTTGATCCCTCCGTTTTTGATGACCACTGCGCAGTTGTAAAGCCTACCGCGGAACCGGACAGGAGCACCGACAACCACTGTAACGTGTTTGCCTCTGGTGTACCAGCAGATCTTGCCCACGGCCTCATCCGATTTCTCCAGCAGAAGGTCCTGGCCGAACAGGTCCATGCAGGTATAACCTGTGATTGAGAGTTCAGGGAATACAACGAGTGATGTACCCTCTGCTTCAACCTTGTCTATAAGCCGGCAGATTGCTTCCCGGTTGAAATCCACGTCTGCGACCTTCACCCGGGGAACAGCGGCAGCTACCCTAAAGAATCCGTAATCCATGTGAAAAAAATTATGCGTTAGAGGGATCGTTTCCCTTGTCCTCCTGCATGAGCCTTTCTCTTTCTGCACGGCGTCTGTTATTGACTGTCACGGCAATTCCCCTGTAAAGGAAGTACAGACCGATTAGAACTATACAGATATTAGCCCAAAGTTTTCCTTCCCCACCCAGGAGGGTTGCAATTCCGAAGTACAGGATGAATGCAGCAAAGAGGAAGTAGATGATATTGATGTATTTTGCCATAATGCTAAAGGGTTTCAATAAGCTTTTTGAATATTGAGCACATCTTGTCTGCGGCTGCGTCCGCGGCCCTGATCACATCTTCGCCGTCATTCTTGTAGTCGGCTGCATAGTGGTCATGGGCTTCATTGGTTACTACTGACATTCCGAAAACCGGTATATCAGAATGCCTTGCCGTAATTACCTCAGGTATGGTCGACATCCCAGTCACATCTCCACCGATGATACGGATGTACTTGTATTCTGAAGGTGTTTCATAGGTAGGACCGGTGCCGCCAAAATAAACACCCTTGTGGACTTTGATTCCCAACTCGGCGGCGATGCTCTCAGCCTTGGCTATGAGGCTCAGGTTGTATGGTCTTGTCATGTCAGGGAACCTTGGACCGAATTCGTCTATGTTCGGACCGATGAGGGGATTAGGCTGCTGGCAGATGTGGTCCTTGATGATCATCAGGTCACCGATCTTGTAACTGTAGTTGACGCCGCCGGCGGCGTTGGACACAAAGAGATACTTGATTCCCGCAAGGATCATTACCCTGGTAGGTAAAGTAACCAGATCCATGGAATAGCCTTCATAGTAATGGATCCTGCCCTGCATCATGATGACTTCCTTGCCACCGAGCTCACCTACGATGAAATTGCCTTTGTGACCTATCGCCGTTGAAGATGGGAATCCCGGAATAGTCTTATAGGGGATGACAAGCGGATCCTTGACCTCATTGGCAAGCTTTCCAAGACCGCTTCCGAGCACTATCCCGACAACAGGCTTGCGTTCACCAAGCTGCTCCTTGAGATAGTCTGCTGCATTGTGTATTCTTTCTAGTCTGGGGTCCATGACAATTATGATTTATGTGTCAAACTTTCTATCAACTTAAGTTCTGCCTTTCCTCCGTCGAGAATATCCCTTTCTGAAGGAACAACCCTGTCACGCATTACAAAACGTCCACCGGATATCAACGAAACCACGCAATCGCTATGGGCTGAATAAACATAGTTGGCAAGGAAAGGAGCCGGGGACAGGAAGAAGGAATTGTCCGTGTCAACTATCTGGATGTCTGCTTCCCAACCTTCTTCGATCTTTCCGGTGTGGACTCCGAGGGCCTTTGCTCCGTTGACCGTTGCCATCTCGATAAGATCCTGGAGCGGTAGGATTGTCGGGTCGTTTGACCATGCTTTTTGAACTATGGCTGCAGTCTTCATGGCCTCAAGCATGTCGAGGTTGTTTGATGACGCACATCCATCTGTTCCAAGGCAGATATTGGCTCCCGCATCTACCAGATCGTGCCATCTGAATCCGTAGCCTGACGCAAGTTTGAGGTTGGAATTGACATTATGGACGCAGTTGACATGCCTTTCTCCAAGGATTTCAACATCCTTGTCGGATACCCAGAGGGAATGGGCGGAAATCACATCGGGGCCGAGGATTCCCAGGGCATCGAGGTACTCGACAGGGGAGAGGCCTCTATGGGCTTTGCGACAGTCCAGGACTTCCTTCTCGGTTTCCGAGATATGGATGTGTATCATCAGACCATGTTTACGCGCGAATTCAGTTGCCCAGAGCATCAGCGATTCACTGACTGTGTAAACTGAGTGAATGCTTATTGCGAAAGCAGACCTCGGCCCCCATGAAGGGACCGTCTCGAACATTTCAAGGCATTTCTCCATCTGCAGCCTGGAAACCTTTTGGTCAAAGTTGTCCAGGAAGGTGAACGAAACCATATTCCTGAGCCCTGTTTCTTCCGCTGCTTTGCGTGCGACAGGGGAGAACCAGTACATGTCGTTGAATGTGGTTGTCCCGGTCTTGATCATCTCAAGGGCGGCTACCTTTGTGCCCCAATAGACAAAAGGTTCATCCAGGTGTGACTCTATGAACCAGATGTGGTCGAGCCAGTCTTGAAGGACCATATCTTCTCCCACTCCCCGCATGAGGGTCATCGCTGCGTGGGTGTGCATGTTGACAAAGCCAGGCATCGCTGTCTTGCCATTGCAGTTGACTATTTCTTCATCAGGGAACGTTTCATGCGCAGCATTGGAATGTGGAGTGATCGAAGCGATCAATCCGTCAGCGATCCGGATGTCGACCTGCCTGCCATCCAGGGTTATGTTCTCAAGATATATCTTTTCCATGACCTCGGATAATTTTTCAAATATACTAAAAATAGTTCAACCTATTATTAAAAAAAGGCAGAACCAAATTTGGCTCTGCCTTAATTGACTTAAAGATGAAACCTACTAGTTGTAGGACTCCTTCACGAAGTCAGACTTGAGAAGGTAATCAGCGCACATCTTGATGCTCTCCTTCCAATCACCATTGGTGTAGCCCTCAAGCTCGACGATAAAGTCCTTCATGCCAGCAACGTCAGCGTTGTTGTAGATGGCGTCGAAGCCAACCATTCCGCTTTCTCCAAGCTCAAGGTGATCCTTGATGTGGAGCATGGTGAAACGGCCGGGATACTTCCTGAAGTACTCAACCGGATAGGCACGGCCCATGCAAGCCCAGTAAACGTCCATCTCGAAGAAGACGTACTTGGGATCGGTGTTCTCAAGCATGAAGTCATAGATGACCTTGTCCTCGATCTTGTTGAACTCGTGGGAGTGGTTGTGATAGCCGTAAAGGATGCCGTTCTCAGCGCACTTCTTGCCGATCTCGTTGAAATAGTCGCAATAGGTCTTCAGGCCTTCGAGAGTCTCGGGAATACGGAAGCTGGGAGTAACGATGTACTTGCAGCCGGCTGCCTTGTGGGCGGCGATTGCCTGGTCCCACCATTTCATTGACTCTTCGAAGTTGCCGCTGGCCAGCTCCTCAGGGGAGAGGTTGTGACCGATGTGGCTGGAAAGGGACTTCAGTCCTGCAGCCTCAAGGTCGGCCTTGTACTGCTCCGGATCGACTCCATAGAGTTTTCCGTCGTTGTAGCTGGCAGCCTCGACTGCGGTGTAGCCCATCTCGGCGAGAGCCTTGAAGACAGACTCGTGGTTGGCGGCATACTTCTCGGCATCACCGATGACGTTCCTTATACTATAAAGCTGAAGAGCGATATCCTTCTTGACAGGCTCCTGCGCCTTAGGCTGCTGACCGCAAGCGGCCACCAACATAGCGCTCATTAACACGATTCCGATACCCTTCATATCTAGTCAAGTATTTTGATTTTGATATTGCGGTACCATACATCGTTTCCATGATCCTGGAAGCCGATGTAACCCTCGTGAGCGTCGCCACCAAGGTTGTTCAGGAGCTCGAAAGCGAGCGGCCATGCCTCCTGGGAGAATTTGCTGGCCTGGAGCATCTCGGTCCACTTCGGGGTCCAGAGATGATACTCGAGGACATTCTCTCCGTTCTGGGCGTGGACTACGGTACCCTGGTAGACCATGATGCTACCGGTGTTCCACTGCTCGTAAGGATTCTGGTTCTGCGGGTTGGCCGGGATCATGTCATACAGGGAAGCGCTCTTGCGGTTGCCGTCCTTTCCAAGCTTTGCATCCGGATGGTTCTCGTTGTCGAGGATCTGGTATTCAGGTGAAGAGATGTAGATAGGCTCATACTGTACGGTGCCGTCTTCCTTCTTGGTAGTGACCTCGCGGGCGAGATAGAAGACTCCGGAGTTTCCTCCCTTGGAGATCTTCCAGTCAAACTTCATCTCGAAATTCTTGAACTTCTTGGTGAAGATGATGTCGCCACCGTCTCCAGACTGGGACTCACCTGCGCCGGTGCCGGTGAACTTCAGGCAGCCGTCCTCGATTGTCCAGCGGGCAGGAACATTCTCCTTGCCGTAGCCTCTCCAACCGTTGAGGGAAGTTCCGTCGAAAATAACGATATATCCTTCGTCGTCGACAGGGAATCCTGCCAGGTCGACCTGGGCATTCTCAACTACTTCGTAAGCAGGCACTGCGCTGGTTTCTTCAGCAGCGGCTGCCGCCTTCTTGTTCTTGCATGATGCCAGGCAGACAACAGCGGAGGCACATGCGACATAAAGCAAAACTTTCTTCATAATAATTCGATGTATTTGATAAATCTATTATTCAGGCATGTCAGGAAGGACATATCCCTCACGATACTGGCGCTTGATAAGGCTGGCGGCGAACTCGCGGGCATCGACAGGATCTGAATAGGTCTTGTTAAATGTCGGGTGACCATCCTTGATGGTGAAGCCGTCGTGGATCTGGAACCTGACCTTTGCGTTGGCAGGGATGTTGGTGAACTTCATGTTCTGGCCATCCCAGTTGAGTACCTGGTTCAGTCCCTGGAGCCTTACGGCTGCGACACCGAGGTCGACCATCTCCACGAAAGGACCGGCCTCGCAGAAGTCTGAGGTCGAACGGGTGAAGTTGTCGGGATCCACCATGCACTCCTTGACGGCACGGATCCAGTCCTGCTGATGGGATACTTTGACCTCGCGGAGGACGTGAGGGACCTCAGGCTTACGGCCGGAGAGGAGATAAGGCTTGTTGCCATAGCAGCCTACGACCATGATGTCCTTGGTGCCATAGAAAATGCTGCAGCCACCGTCGGTGTTGAGGTTGATTCCCTCGGGAAGTCCTTCAGGCCTTTCAGGCTTGAAACCACCGTCGTACCAGCGGACCTCGACCTCGGGGAGGGCGAGCTTAGGCATGTTCTCACGGGCGGGGAAGGTGAGCTTGATCATCTCGGCGCTCGGGCAGCAGTCGGTAAGGACAGGGGTGGAGCTGGCCTGGGCCTTGATAGGATAGCCGAGTTTCAAGCCCTTGAACGGGACGTGCATGATGTGGCAAGCCATGTCGCCCATTGCACCTGTACCGAAATCCCACCAGCCGCGGAAGTTCCAGGGATGGTAGATCTCGTTGTAGTCACGCATGGGGGCGGGACCGATGAAAGCATCCCAGTTGAGGGTTGAAGGAATAGGCTGGACCTCGGTGGGTTTCTCGAGACCCTGGGGCCAGATAGGACGGTCGGTGAAGCAGTCGACGCGGGTAACCTCGCCGATCTCACCGTTCCACAGCCATTCGATAGCCTGGCGGGTTCCGGGGCTTGAAGCACCCTGGTTACCCATCTGGGTTGCTACCTTGTACTTCGCAGCAAGTTTGGTAAGGAGCCTGGCCTCATAAACAGTAAGGGTGAGCGGCTTCTCGCAGTATACGTGCTTGCCGGCTGCGATTGCCTGGGCGGCGATGATTGCATGTGTATGGTCGGCGGTCGCGATCATCACGGCATCGGCCTTGTCCAGCATCTCGTCGAACATGACACGGTAGTCATTGTACTTCTTGGCCTGCGGATATCTCTCGAAGATATGGTTCGCATACTTCCAGTCGACATCGCAGAGTCCGATGAAGTTCTCGGTCTCCATCTCGCGGAGGTCAGCTGCTCCACGTCCTCCGATACCTACACCGAGGATGTTGAGCTTGTCGATAGGGGCAACCTTCTTCTTTTTCTTGTTGTCCTTCGGAGTTGCTCCGGCGATGATGATGTTGGGTGCTACTGCCAGTCCGGCAGCCATTGCTGTTCCCTTCTTCAGGAAAGAGCGTCTTGAGATGTCATTACTCATTGTTAAGTGGATTATGTGTTGCTAAAAAAAGTTGTCTTGTTATTCAATCAATAAAAATAGGAATATACTTTCAAAAAAGCAAAAAAAATCCTCTTCCATTAATGAAGAGGATGAAAATAATGTCGCGGACCGCTACAATTCGTCAAAATTGACTTCGGTGAAATGATCGTTTCCTTCCTTGGGTGCCACATCGGCTGAAGCGGGAGTTTCAGGAGCATTTTCCTGAACTGATGGTCCGTTATATTCCGGGATGTCTTTCAATAAGTTATCCTTCATATATTGAATAACTTCTTCAAGACCTTCGCGGAATTTGTCGAAGTCTTCTTTATATAGGAATATCTTGTGTTTGTCGAAGGAAAAGGAGCCGTCGGCTTCCTGTCTGCGCTTGCTTTCAGTAATCGTAAGATAATAGTCGTTGTTGCCCTTCGTCGTCTTCACGTCGAAGAAGTAGGTCCGCTTTCCGGCCCTGACAGGTTTCGACCATACATCATCGGAATTGCGGTCAGCATAGTTGGGCCGCTCGAAATCGTCTCTGTACATCTAGCGCTTAATAATTTGTTACCTCACAAAAATAAGAAAAATCTGAAATTGTGTGTTATCTTTGCATAAAATTTTGCTTTTGCCATGCTCAACAGAAGAATCCTGCGGATAAAAGCGTTCAAGGTGCTTTTCAGCTACGCCGAGAATCCTTCAATGACCCTCAAGGAAGCCGAGTCACAGCTCGAGATTTCATGCGAAGCCACAAGGTCGCTGTATCTCTTCATGCTCGACATCATTCCCTTCCTTACGGCCGAGGCTGCCACCAGGATAGAGAACGCATCCAGGAAGATCCGGCCTACCGAGGCTGAGAAGAACCCGAACATGAAATTCGTGGCTAACGGAATCGCCCCGCTGCTGGAGCAGGATCCTGATTTCCAGAAACTTCTGGCACGCCGCAAGCTTTCCTGGGAGCCTTTCGACGCCTTCATAAGGAATACGTACGATTCCATGAGCCGCAAGGATTATTTCCAGGAATATATGGCTTCCCCTGAGCGCTCCATCAAACAGGATGCCGCCCTGTTCACCAGGATGTTCGAGGAAGAATTCGTGGATTCCGTGGAACTCGCCGGGATCCTGGAAGACCTTTCCATCTGGTGGAATGACGACCTCGCATATGCCCTTACGGTCTGTTGCGACACCATGAAGGAACTCTCCAAAGGCAGGAGATGGGAGCTTCCGCCCCTTTACAGGAGCGAGATGAAACCTTCCAAGTCCGTCGACAGCGACAAGGCCTTCGTCACCAAGCTGCTACGCACCTCGTACACGTGCTATGACAAGTATTTCCCGCTCGTCGCAGCGAGCACTGACCAGTGGACCGAGGACCGTCTCTTCACGACCGACACGGTGCTCATAATCATGGGCCTTGGGGAAGCAAAGGCATTCCCCGAAATGCCGGTCAGGGTGACCATCAACGAGTATGTGGAGATATCGAAGTATTACAGCACTCCCAAGAGCAGTTCCTTCGTGAACGGAATCCTGGACAGGCTGATCAAGAAGCTTGTCAGCGAAGGAGAGATTGTAAAGAAGGAGTTTTTTGATTAGATTTGTAGAAACCAATAGTATTTAACGATGAATATCCTTACCATCACACTGCTGCAGGCTTCCGCAGGCAGCGCCCCTGCTGCCGGAGGCGGCAGTATGTTCTGGATCATGATGATCCTTCTCTTCGTCATCATGTGGGCTTTCATGATCAGGCCGCAGCGCAAGCAGCAGAAAGAACTTGAGAAGTTCCGCAACGAACTGAAGAGGGGAGACAAGGTGGTTACCGCCGGTGGAATATACGGTACTGTGGACGAAATCAAGGACAGGTCCGTGCTGATCAAGGTCGACGGGGATGTCAAGCTCAGGGTAGACAAGAATTCCATCGTAAGGGACTATACCGAAGACGCTCCCAAGGCATAGCTCCTCAAGGAGGATCCTGGCATGTGGAAGGACTTGATCCATAGTCTTCCCGGAAGATTCAGGCTGAAAATCGGCGGGAGGGACATCGGAGTTTTCCTGATGTCTCTCTTGCTGGCTTTCGGAATATGGCTCATCCATAACCTTTCACTGCTCTATTCCGACACGATGACGGTGCCGGTAATCGCTGAATGCAACCTCGACGGCCATTCCAATGTGTCGTCGAACTCAAGTTCCATAGCGGCCAGGTGCAGGACCACAGGATTCAACCTTCTCAGGAACAAGCACAAGGCAAAGAAGGAAGCCATCCATATCCGTTTCGATTCCAGGGACATGCACCTGAAGGAAGGGGAGATGTTCTACATAACATCCGCTGAACTCGGGAACTATGTCTCAGACATTTTCGGTGAGGGTGTGCAGCTCGAGTCATTCCTCTCCGAGACCGTGCAGTTCCGTTTTCCTTTCGAGAATCACAAGAGGGTTCCCGTGCACGCCGTTTCCGTGGTTTCATTCAAGCCGCAGTATACCGCGATGGCTCCCATCAAGCTCATACCTGATTCGGTGACCATATACGGTGAACCATATCATCTTCAGAATGTCGAGGGGGTGTACACGAGGACCATCGACCTGCCCAACCTCAAGTCCAGCGCGCATGGATCCGTCAAGATCGAGCCCGTGCAGGGTCTTAGGATGTCCGATGTAGAGGTCAACTATTCCCTTGACGTGTCCCGGTTCGTGGAAATATGTACGGAAGTGAACGTTACCGCGAGGAACGTTCCTCCGGGAGTGAAGCTGTCGGTCTTTCCTTCGACAGCCAAGGTGGTCTATAAATGCTCCTTCCCCCTGTCGCATGATCCAAGCGACGTGGTCAGTTTCTTCATCGACTATCACGATTTCGAGAAATCGATCGGGGGGCGTTGCATAGCCCAGTCTTCATCCATTCCCGAAGGTGTCATTGAATATTCGATTGATCCGGAAGTGTTCGATTGTGTGGAGGAGGGAAGGCGATGAAGACGGTTGCGGTCACAGGAGGTATAGGAAGCGGCAAATCTACGGTTTGCTCCTTCCTTTCTGCCAGGGGGATACCGGTCTATGATACGGATTCTGCCGCAAAGAAGCTCTATGTCCGGGACGATTCGCTCCTGGACTCGATCGAGGAGGCTTTCGGTTGCAGCATCAGGTTGGCTGACGGCTCACTGGACAAGGGGAAACTCGCTTCCATCATATTCGATTCTCCTGACAGGATGCGTACCCTCGAAGGTATAGTCCATCCTGCAGTGATGAAGGATTACATCCGCTGGAACGCCATGCAGTCGTCAAGGTTCGAGGACGAAGGCTGCTCGGAGACATTCTTCGGCCATCCTCCTTTCTGTGTCATCGAGTCGGCCATAATCCTGAGCAAGCCTGAGTTCCTTCCGCTTCTGGACAAGGCTGTCCTTGTGGATGCGTCCCTGTCGATCCGTCTCCAGCGTGCCTGCAAAAGGGATGGCGTGGAACCGGAACAGGTCATCAAGCGGATGGCCACACAGAGTTTCGACCTCTCGAAGGTCGATGCAGTAATACGCAACGAGGGAACTGAAGAGGACCTGTCCAAAGAGATTGCTAAGGTCTTCAAGTCTCTCGATTTGGATTAGGAAAATAATATCAAAACATAAATGAATATGGAAACAGATCTTTCAAAAATCCTCTCTATCGCGGGTCAGCACGGGTTGTTCCTGTACCTGGCCCAGGCACGCGGAGGTGCAATCGTCGAATCTCTCTCAGACAAGAAGAGGATGGTGGCCGGCGCCAAGAACCGTATCACGACCCTGGCTGACATCTCAATCTATACGGAAGAAGGCGAGATCAAGCTCCGTGAGGTTTTCCTCAAGATGAAGGACGTTCTCGGAGACAAGGCTGCTCCTACAGCGAAGGCCGATCCCGAGGAGCTTAAGGAACTCTTCGCCAAGGCCGTCCCTGATTATGACGGAGAGCGTTTCTACGTGTCCCACATGAAGAAAGTGGTCGAGTGGTACAACGAACTCAAGGAGTTCGCATCGTTGGAATTCACCGATCCGGATGCTGAACAACCCGGGGAAGATAAGGCTGAATAGTTAGTGAAGTCACTGCAGGTCATAACGTTAGGCTGTTCCAAGAACACCGTTGACACAGAGCGTCTGCTGGCCCGGCTTGATGGAGTGTATACCATCCTCCCGGAAGGCACGCCAGGTCCAGTCGACGTACTGCTTTTAAATACATGCGGTTTCATCGGGGACGCCAAGGAGGAATCGATCCAGGCCGTCCTGTCAGCCGCTGAGCGGAAAAAGGCCGGAGAGATCGGCAGGCTGGTCGTTTTCGGCTGCCTTTCGCAGAGGTATATGTCGCAGCTTCCCGGACTTATCCCGGAAGTGGATTCCTGGTTCGGTGCAAGGGAACAGGACTCACTGGTCGCTTCTCTTGGCGGACGCCCGGCATCTCCTTCCGGCAGGTTCCGCACGGATGGCCACGCATATGCCTACCTGAAGATATCCGAAGGTTGTGACCGCAGGTGTTCATATTGTGCCATCCCGGGTATCCGCGGGCCGCACCGGTCCGTCCCCATCGAGGACCTGGTAGAGGAAGCGCGTGCCTTGGCCCTTTCCGGAGTCAGGGAGTTGATACTCATAGCCCAGGATACGACTTTTTATGGACTCGATATCTATCACAGGCGGGAGCTCGCCAGGCTAATCCGCAGCCTTTCGGAAATAGAAGGTATCGAATGGATCCGCATCCACTATTCGTATCCTGCCGATTTTCCCGAGGATGTACTGGACGAGATGGCGAATAATCCCAAGGTGTGCAAATATCTTGACATCCCGCTCCAGCACATTTCCGACAAGGTCCTTGACAAGATGCACCGTCATGTGGACGGAGCCTGGACCAGGGAGCTGGTAAGGAAACTCCGGGAGAAGGTGCCGGGAGTCGTCCTGAGGACTACGATGATAGTAGGTCATCCCGGGGAGGGCAAGAGGGATTTCGAGGAGTTGCTTGAATTCGTCCGTGAAGCCCGTTTCGAGCGGTTGGGCGCGTTCATGTATTCAGAGGAAGAAGGTACGTTCGGAGCGCTCAATTACAGGGACAGGATTCCTCGTCACGAAAAGCAGAGAAGGCTCTCTGAACTCATGAGTCTGCAGGGAGAGATATCCCTTGCATATAACGAATCCAGGGTCGCCACTACCGAAAGGGTATTGGTCGATGATTATGCCGACGGCGTCCTGG
>JAEEGJ010025915.1_pt1 | contig 11943 bp, 11 predicted proteins | sample 8958761 | NCBI WGS metagenome assembly JAEEGJ01 (sample SAMN16246546, study PRJNA631951) | gut metagenome | biome: gut microbiome; feature: rumen; material: RS-attached | host: Bos | place: Iran: Karaj | collected 2018-10 | reverse complement strand
TGACGGCAAAAGCCCTTTGGGAAGACTCCGCAGCGCCTGCACCTTCCGGCGGTGGCGGCGGTGGCGGCGGTGGCGCAACCACTTATCCGGTCACCCCGGCGGAAGCCGAAAACGGCAAGATCACGGTCAGCCCGAAGAACGCCGCGGAAGGGGACAAGGTGACGATCACCGTTACCCCGGATGAAGGTTACGAATTGGATGAATTGACAGTAAAGGATAAAGACGGCAACGAGATCGAGGCCAAGGACAACGGCGACGGCACGTTCACCATTGAGATGCCTGCCTCCGAGATCGAGGTCGAAGCGACGTTCAAAGAAGCTGAAGAAACTCCAGGCTCCGACGACGGTTTCCCATTCGTAGACGTTCCCGAAGAAGCTTACTATCGCAAGCCTGTAGAATGGGCTGTGGAGAATGACATCACAAGCGGCGTCAGCGAAGATAAATACGGGCCTGAACTGTCCTGCACCAGAGCTCAGGTGGTCACGTTCCTGTGGATCACCTGCGGCAGCGAGGATGCCGGGACCGAGACCGGATTCGACGACGTAGACGTGGACGCTTATTACGATAAGGCGGTCGCCTGGGCCGTGGAGAAGGGCATCACCGCCGGCACGTCCGAAGACGAATTCAGCCCGGAGATGATCATCACCAGGGCACAGTTCGTGACGATGCTGTGGGTCGCTCAGGGCAAGCCTGAAGCGGACGGCGATATGCCGTTCACGGACGTCCCGGAGGACGCCTACTATGCAAAGGCCGTTGCCTGGGCATATGCGAACGACATCACGGCAGGCAAATCCGCCGACAGTTTCGCGCCGGAAGATCCGTGCACGAGAGGCCAGATCATGACCTTCCTGTACAACGCATACGGTGAATAGCGCCACCCTCGGCCTTTAGGCGCAATTCATAAAAAACGGACGGTCCTTCGGGGCCGTCCGTTTGTCTTTGCAAATATATAATTGACATTATTTACCAATTATTGTATATTGTCTATACTTCTTCTTGCGGGGGCGGAAAGGAAGAAGAATGGATCGTGGAAAAAACATGAACAGACAATACAAGGACCGTCTGTTCAAGGTGATCTTTGGGTCACCGGAGCATAAGGAATATGCCTTATCGCTGTACAATGCGGTGAATAACAGCCATTATTCAGATGCGGAGCTGCTGGATTTTTATACGATAGAAAACGTCGTTTACATGGGTATGAAGAATGATCTTTCCTTTATATTCGACGCTACTCTTAACCTGTATGAGCAGCAGAGCAGTTTCAATCCTAATATGCCTTTACGTGGATTGATGTATCTATCGAAACAGTACGAAAAGTATGTGGAGGACCATCATTTAAATGTTTACAGGGGTACGCTCTGCAAGGTTCCGGCTCCGCGGTATATCGTGTTTTACAACGGCAACGATATCCAGCCGGATAAGAGAGAACTAAAACTGTCAGACGCATTTATCACATCGATCCATGATGCTGCGCTGGAAGTTACTGCGATCATGTTGAATATCAACTATGGGCAGAACAAAAGGATCATGAAAACGTGTGCGCCTCTCAATGACTACTCAAAGTTTGTTTCGTATGTTAAAATGAACCAGAGAAAAGGCCTCGCGGTACAGGATGCTGTAAGCATTGCAGTGGAAAAGGCTATCGAGGAGAATCTTCTGGATGGTTTCTTCGCGGAACACAAAGCGGAGGTGATCGGGATGATCTTAACAGAATACGATGAAGAGTTCGTCCACAAAGGCTGGTTTGAAGATGGCGTAATAAAAGGAAGGCAGGAAGAACGCTCTAACATCATTAAAGGTATGTTAGCGTCAGGGATGACTCCTGAAAAGATTTCTGACGGTACTAAGATTCCTTTAGAGACGATACTTGATTTTGAAGAATAGCCACAAAACGGACGGTCCTGCGGGGCCGTCCGTTTTAAAGCTGCAAAGTTGTCGCCGGGAACCGTCCCCAGCGACACTTTTTATGATTCCTCTGTCTCCACTTCGCTGAAGACTTCCTCCAGCTGGGCGTCGAATTCGCGGAACCAGTCCGCCGCGCCTTCGCCGGAAGTGGAGTCGTACACGACGCTGCCCGCCAGGACCGTCAAATCGGCCCGCAGCGCGTCGAATTCCTCCGGTGTGGACAAACTGCACGGATCGACGGAGAAGACCGCGAAATCGGCGGATTTTCCTTCCGTCAGCGTGCCGAGCCCGTGTTCGCCGAGCCGCCAGGCCGCGCCTTCCGTGCGCTGGGTCAGCATGTCCTCGCCGCTGCCCACCAGGGGCAGGGGACCCTCCAGCGGACACTCGTACACGTCGCCCGTGTAGACGTCCGCCTTCTCCTGATCGGAGACTTCCTCGTCGAACGCGACCGTAAAGGCCGCTTTTTTATAACTGGTGGAAAGACTGCCGAGGGCCTCCATCGCCTGCAGCACCATGGGCTTGTCCATGGCGTTGATCCGGATGGAATATCCTTTGTCCGCCGCGGCCGCGCACATGTCCTTCAGATAGGCGGGGGACATGTAGATCGCGTCGCTCTCCCTGGAATCCGCGGTCAGCAACAGGGTGTTGAAGTTCACCATGCCCTGCAGTTCGGAGCAGGCGGTGCGCTTGCGGTCCAGGTTGTACATGACCGACATGGGGGTCAGCATGCGCTTTAAGGGCAGCGATCCGAAATATCTCTGTTTGATCAGACCTGCCTGGAAGAATTCCAGCAGCAGGTTGCGGTACATGTTGTCGAAGTACGTGCAGCTTTCCAGGTTCAGCACGGCCGTAAACCCGCGCTTCGCGTAGTCTTCCGCGATCGAAAAGGCTTTTCTGGCCATGGCGGCGTAGTCCAGCGCCACGATGGTGTTGAAGACGTAGTTCGGCGTCACCGCTACGGCGAACGTCTCCGCTTCGGCTCTTTCCTTCACCATCTGCTGGGCGGTGCGGTTCATGCGCATGCCCACGCTGTCCTCGCCGATGACGAGAAGGGGAATGCCGGGGCAGGCGTCGTCCAAAGCGGGCAGTTCCTCTTCTTCAGAGAACCAGCCGTAAGCCAGGATGAACTCGCAGGGGTCGTGCGAAGCGGCCCATGCGTCGACCATGGCAGCCACTTCCTCCGCGGAAAGCCCGGCGTGCAGCTTGAGATAGCTGCCTTCCATGACGTCTGCGGCGGGCGTGCCTGCAAGGTCGATAAAGCCCGGGACAAGGAACCGTCCCCGCAGATCCGTCACCTGCGTGTCGGGCCCGATCAGGGGCGCGATCTCTTCGTCAGAGCCTGCCCGCAGGACTTTTCCGTCCTTGCAGGCGATAGCCGTCGCGTCCTCGGTCTCGGGGTCGAGCGTATAGAGATGGCCGTTCCGGAACACGGAATCGGCGTACGTTTTCTTTTTGAATAAACCGAATGCCATAATGTCCTCCGTTCGCCTAATATGTTATACTTTAAAAAGAGCGATTTCAAGGAGGAAGCCATGGAATACACCTACGATTATTACAGGAAAAGCGCGGATTATATCCGTTCTGTCATCGGGGATTTCGAGCCGGAGATCGGCCTGATCCTGGGCACCGGCCTGGGCAAGTTCAGCGCCCGCATCGAAGACCCGGTGGAGATCCCCTATAAAGACATTCCGAACTACCTTGTGAGCACGGCGCCGGGCCACTCCGGCAAGCTGATCTTCGGCACCGTCGAGGGCCGCAAGGTGATGTGCATGTCCGGAAGATTCCACACGTACGAAGGCTACAGCTTCGAAGAACTGGCGATCCCCGTGCGGGTGATGAAGCTGCTGGGCGTCAAACTCCTGGTCGTGACGAACGCGGCGGGCGCCGTGAACGTCGACTACCGTCCCGGCGACGTGATGATCATCAAGGATCACATCAAACTGAACGGGTTCTCGCCCATGCGCGGACCGAACGTGCCCGAATTCGGCGACCGTTTCTTCGACATCAGCGACCTGTATTGCAAAGAACTGCGCCAGATCGCGGAGCAGTGCGGAGAAGACAGCGGCCTGACGATCCACGAAGGCGTGTATTTCTTCTTCCCGGGCCCGCAGTTCGAGACTCCGGCGGAAGTACGGGCTGCCCGCATCCTGGGCGGCGACGCCGTGGGCATGTCCACGGTCACCGAGACCCTGACGGCCGGCCACTGCGGCATGCCGGTGCTGGGACTGTCCCTCATGACGAATATGGCGGCCGGCGTGCTGGAGCAGAAACTGTCCGGCGAAGAAGTGGAAGAGACCGCGCAGCGGGTCGCGCCGCTTTTGGAAGCATATTTCGCGAAGGTGCTGAAGGCGCTGCCGCATTACGAATAATAGAAAACCATGAGTATCCTGTTTAAAAACTGCAAACTGCTGCTGCGTTCGGAAAACGCGGACGGTTCTCCCGCATACCGGGCGGAGGACGGTTTTCTGGGCGTAGAAGGCAAGACCATCGACTATATCGGCACGCAGCGGCCGGAAAAGCAATATAGCGAAGAGAAGGACCTGGCGGGCAATCTGCTGATGCCCGGCCTCGCGAACGCCCACGGCCACGCCGCCATGACCCTGGTGAGGGGCGTGGGGAGCGATCTGTCCCTGCAGGACTGGCTGTTCGGCTCCATCGTGCCCATCGAAGACCGCATGACCCCGGAACAGGTCGTATTCGGCACGCAGTACGCCATTCTGGAGATGCTGGCCTGCGGTACGACGGTATACGCGGACATGTATTCGTTCCCGCTCGAATGCGCGCAGGCGGCTGCGGAGAGCGGCATCAAGGCGAACATCCCGCGGCCGCTCATCTGTTTCGATCCCCAGATGGAGGCGGAGGACTGCGACCGCATTCAGGAGACCCCGGCCATGTTCCGGGCGATCGACGGCATGGGAGACGGCCGCGTGCTTGCGGATTTCTGCATGCATTCGGAGTATCTGACCACGGAGAAGACCGTGCGCCGGTACGCGGAAATGTGCAGGGAATTCGGCGCCCGCATGCAGGTGCACCTGTCCGAGACGAAGAAAGAACACGACGAGTGCATCGCCCGCCACGGACTGACGCCCATGGCGTATTTCGAAAAGCTGGGCGTCCTGGACAGCCCGACGTACGCCTCGCACTGCGTATGGTGCACGGACGAAGATCTGGACATCGCCGCGAAGCACGGCGTCACCATCGCCCACAACGCGACGTCCAACCTGAAGCTGGGGAGCGGCTTCGCGCCCATCCCGCAGGCGCTGAAGAAAGGCATCCGCGTGGCGCTGGGCACGGACGGCTGCGCGTCGAACAACAACCTGAACATGTGGGAAGAGATGCATCTGGCCGCGATCGTCCATAAGGGTCACACCGGCGACCCGACTGTCGTCAGCCCGCATCAGGTGCTGGATATGGCGACCCGCAACGGCTGTCTTGCCATGGGAAGGACGAACAGCGGCGTGCTGGAAGAGGGCCGGGACGCAGATCTCATCTGCGTGGACCTGAACGCCCTGCACATGCAGCCCGCGCTGGATATCCCCGCGCTTCTCGTGTACAGCGCGCAGGGCTCCGACGTGCTCATGACCATGGTTGACGGTAACATCCTTTATGAAAAGGGCGAGTTCCTGACCATGGACAGAGAAAAAATCGCCGCAGGATTCAGAAAAAGCTGCTTTGAGTTATTAGGAGTATAGAATGGAACGACAAGACGAAGGCATGGCCTTCCTGCTGCAGTACGAGAACATCGCCTGGTTCGACAAAGGCAAAGTCCGCATCCTGGACCGCCGCGTCTATCCCGAGGTGAAATTCGTGACCTGCAAGAGCCACCGGGAAGTCGCGCAGGCCATCACCGACATGGTCACCCAGTCCTGCGGCCCCTACGTGGCCGCGCCCATGGGCATGGCCCTGGCTGCCTGGGAATGCAGAGGAAAGACCGGAGAGGAACAGCTGGCTTATCTGAAGGACGCTGCCGAGACGATCTCGAACGCCCGTCCCACGACGAAAGCCCGCCTGCAGATCGTTTGTCAGCAGTGTTATGAGGCCGCGGAGAAGGCGATCGCGGAGGGCAGGGAACCCCTGGACGACGTGTTCACCGAAGCCGTCGAGATCAACAACCGGCGTTACGCGAAGATCGCGAAGGCCGCCGACTATCTCGTCGACATGATGCCCTACCGGGGCAAGGTCATGACCCAGTGCTTCGCGGAGACCATCCTCGGCGCCATGCTGCGGGAGATCAAAAAACGCAATCTGGACATCAAACTGTTCTGCCCGGAGACCCGCCCGTATTTTCAGGGCGCCCGGCTGACGGCGACCGTCGCCCGCGACATGGGCTTCGACGTGACGCTCATCACGGACAACATGCCCGCGTTCGTCATGAAGAACGAAGGCATCGACCTGTTCACGTCCGCGGCGGACGCCATCTGCGTGGACGGCCACGTGGTGAATAAAGTGGGCACGTACCAGATCGCCATCGCGGCGAAGTATCATGGCATTCCTTACTTCGTCAGCGGCAAGCCCGAGATCGATCATCCGACGATCCAGTCGGTGAACATCGAGATGCGCGACCCGGATTTCGTGCTGCAGGCCATGGGCGTGCGCACGGCTGCGGAAGGGGTCAAGGGGTATTATCCCAGTTTCGACATTACGCCGCCTCACCTCGTGAGCGGTGTGGCCACGGACAGGGGCATCTTCTCGCCCTACGACCTGGCCAGATATTTTGACGGTATGAGTATGGCAGAGATGAAGGAGTTGATGGTGTAGCCATGAGACTGTACACGGTAGAAAAAGACGGAAAGAGATTTGTCGCGGCAGGATACGCGGGAAGCGAAGGCCTGTGGCCGGTCAAAGAGTGTTTCGGCATCGAAGCGGACTGCATGCTGGACATCGTCTGCTGCGGCGAAAAACAGGCGCAGCTGGCGGCGTTCGAGACGAAGCCGGAAGGCGAAGCACCGCTTAAACTGGCGGACGTTACGCTCTGCGCGCCCATTCCCAATCCCGTGGGCGACGTGATGTGCCTGGGCGTCAACTATTACGCGCATCTGGTGGAATCCAACAAGGCGGGCCACGTTTCCCTGGCGCAGAAGGGCCACACGGTCTACTTCTCCAAGAGAGTGAACGAGGCGGTCGCCTGCGGCGGCGTCATCCCCAGCCACAGGGATATCTGCGACAGGCTGGATTACGAAGTGGAACTGGGCGTGGTCATCGGCAAAGACGCGGTGAAAGTGCCCAGAGAAGATGCGCTGGGCTGCGTGTTCGGCTATACGATCGTCAACGATATCTCCGCCCGCAACATCCAGGAAGAGCATAAGCAGTGGTACTTCGGCAAGAGCCTGGACGGCAGCTGCCCCATGGGCCCGTGTATCGTGACCGCCGCCGAGTTCGGCGATCCGGCCGGCCATGCGATCTGCTCGATCATCAACGGCGAACTGCGCCAGAATTCCAATACGGAACTGATGATGCAGGACGTGCCGGGGCTGATCGCGGAGCTTTCTTCCGGGGTCACGCTGAAGGCGGGCACCGTGATCGCGACCGGCACTCCCGCCGGCGTCGCCATGGGCATGAACCCGCCGAAGTGGCTGCAGCCGGGCGATACGGTGGAATGCAGGATCGAAGGCATCGGCAGCCTGATCAATACAGTAGGAGAGTAGAGGAGAACGATATGAAACCCGAGATCATCAAATTCAAGAGCGAAGGAGCCGTAGGGCCCTACAGCAACGCGGTGAAGTACGGCAACCTGCTGTTCGTGTCCGGACAGACCGGCGACGACCCGAATACCAGCGTAGCGCAGCAGACGAAGGAGGCCATGGACTATATCAAGGCGATCCTGGAAGAGGCCGGCAGCACCATGGACGACATCGTCAAGTGCCAGATCTTCATCCGCACGCAGGACGACTTCGCGGAGATGAACGAAGTCTACCGCACGTATTTCGACGAAGCGAAAGGCTTCCCCGCCCGCATCTGCACCTACGGCGCCAAGCTGTATGACGGCTTAGCGGTGGAGATCACCTGCGTGGCGGCAGTAGAAGAGTAGAAAAAACTTTTTAAAAGAATGTCAGCAAAAAGGTGTTGACATTCTTTTTTTATTGTGTAAAATTAAATTGTATCAAATATAAATAGCAACCAACCCGATCTGATATACACGCATCAAGGAGAACAAAATGAATTTTTACGATCTGACTGTTATGAACGCCGAAGGCGAAGAAGTGTCCATGAAGGAATTCGAAGGCAAAGTGGTCCTGGTGGTCAACACCGCGACGGGCTGCGGCTTCACCCCGCACTATAAGGATCTGGAGGAAATGTACGAAAAGTTCCACGACCAGGGCTTCGAGATCGTCGACGTTCCCTGCAACCAGTTCGCAGGCCAGACGCCGGGCACCGACGAAGAGATCCACAGCTTCTGCCAGCTGACCTACGGCACCCAGTTCCCGCAGATGAAGAAAGCGGACGTCAACGGCGAAAACGCCATCGAACTGTTCAAGTACCTGAAGAGCCAGAAGGGCTTCGAAGGCTTCGGCAAGGGACCTATGGCGCTGGCGATGGGCGCGATGCTGAAGAAGATCGACAAGGATTACAAGAACAACCCCGAGATCAAGTGGAACTTCACGAAGTTCCTGATCGACCGCCAGGGCAACGTCGTCGCCCGCTTCGAGCCCACCGAAAAGATGGAGAACGTGGCGAAGGCTGTCGAAAAGCTGATGTAAGAAGAATCATCCGGAAGGAAAGAACCATGCAGTACGACCCCGATGAAGCCTTAAAACTGAAGAATCAGATCTGTTTTCCGCTGTACGCGGCGGCGCGAAGGATCACCGGGGCCTACACCCCTTACCTGAAACCGCTCGGGCTCACCTACACCCAGTACATCGCGTTGATGGTGCTCTGGGAACAGGACGGGCTGTCCGTGAGCGAGATCTGCAGCCGCCTGTGTCTGGATTCCGGCACAGTGACCCCTTTATTAAAGAAGATGGAGACGGCCGGCTGGGTACGGCGGCGCCGCAGTGCCGAAGACGAGCGCAGCGTGCAGATCTTCCTCACAGAGGAGGGCAGGGCCATGAAGCAGAAGGTTTCCGACGTGCCCAGGCAGGTGGGCAGCTGCTTCTGCCTGAACGCCGAAGACGCGCAGAAGCTGTACGCGCTGCTCTATCAGATCCTGGCGCCGGAATGCAAGGCGGAATAGGAGAAACGTTATGGAAAAGAATCGCGATCAGATCATCATCCGCACCAGTATCACGGGCATTATTGCCAACGTGTTCCTGGCGGCATTCAAAGCCTTCGTCGGCATGGCGTCCCACTCGGTCGCCGTCGTGATGGACGCGGTCAACAACCTGAGCGACGCGCTGTCGTCCCTCATCACCATCATCGGCACGAAGCTGGCTGGCAGGGCGCCGGATAAGAAGCATCCGATGGGCCACGGGCGCACGGAATACCTGAGCGCGGCGATCATCTCGATCATCGTGCTGTACGCGGGCGTCACCGCCTTCGTGGAATCTGTCAAAAAGATCATCCACCCGGAAACGCCGGATTACTCCAAGCTGTCCCTGCTCATCATCGCTGTGGCGGTCGTCGTCAAGATCCTGCTGGGCCTGTACGTCAAGAGGACGGGCGAGAGAGTGTCTTCGGATGCCCTCGTGGCTTCCGGCAGCGACGCGCTGTTCGACTCCATCATCTCCGGCTCTACGCTGGTAGCGGCGCTGATCTTCATCACCACGGGCAAGAGCCTGGAAAGCTGGCTGGGCGCGGTCATCGCGCTGTTCATCATCAAGTCCGGCATCGAGATGCTGCGCGAGACGCTTTCCTCCATCATCGGCGAACGTATCCCCGCGGAGACGGCCATGGCCGTCAAGGACGCCATCAATTCCTTCGACGAGGTCAGCGGCTCCTACGATCTGATCATCCATAACTACGGTCCAGAGACTCTGGTCGGCTCTGTGCATATCGAAGTGCCCGATACGATCACGGCGCACCGCCTGGACGAGCTGCAGAGAGCCATCATGCGCAAGGTCATGCAGGATACCGGCGTCGTCATGACAGGCATCTCCGTGTACGCGAAGAACACGCAGAGCGAAGAGATCAAGGCGATGGAGGATTTCGCCCGCAAGACGACGTTCGCCCACGAGCATACGCTGCAGCTGCACGGATTCTACGTGGATGAGCCCGAGAAGCGCATCACGTTCGACGTCGTGATCGGCTACGAGGAGAAAGACCCGGCGAAGGTGATCGAAGAGATCCGCTCCGCCATGCAGGAAAAGTACCCGGATTACAAGTGTTACGTAACACTGGATTATGACATCTCCGACTGAACCGTCTGTATAGACAAAAACCCCGCAGTTATTGAAACTGCGGGGTTTTCTTTGTGTTACCGTATTACTTTTTCAGAGTGTTTTTGATCGCCTGGAACGTCGCTTCGCTGATGTAATGCTCCACCCGGCAGGCGTCGTCAACGGCGGTCTGTTCGTCTACGCCGATGCGGCGGAGAGCTTCCGACAGTACGTTGTGTCTCTCGTAGATGTTTTCGGCGATCGCACGGCCTTCTTCCGTGAGCGTGATGGCGCCGTCAGACTGCACGTCGATGAACCCGCGGTCTTTCAGCAGGTGCATGGCGCGGCTGACCGAAGGCTTGGAATAGCCCATTTCTTCGCCCACGTCGATGGCGCGAACCATCTTCAGGCGCTTGGACAGCACCAGGATAGTCTCGAGATACATTTCGCCGGATTCTTTCATTGCCATGATCTTACTCCTCCGCTTTCATTATACAATGGATCGGCGGAAAATTAAAACACTTCTTCGCACTCCGTCATGACCTGTCTGCGGACGTATTCGTCGTGGTCGATCATGCGGTCTTCGTATTCCATTTCGCCCGTCTGATTGTCATACGGGTCGAATCTCCAGTGCTTCTTTTCGATGTCGAACATCTGGTGGAACGCGTTGTTCGCCACCATTCTGCCCGGGTCGAGGTTGCCGAAATAGAACTTCCGGGATTCCTCGTTTCCGCTGCGTTCCGATCCTGCGCCGAAAGAGCCGTCCGCGTACAGCCAGCCGTAGGGCGCGATATAGAATCTGGCCCAGTCGTGGGCGCCCACGTCGAACGGTTCCGCGTCGAGACCGCTCTGCCACTGGGCGGGAATGCCTGCGATGCGGCACATCGTGATGAACAGCAGGGCGTAGATGCCGCAGTCTCCGGTATAGTTGCGGGCCATGCTCTCCGGAATATTCTCGTTGATGATGTAGTCGGGAACGAAACTGTACACGACGTTCTTCGTGATCCAGTCGTAGATCGCTCTGGCTTTCTCCAGGTTGTTCGGGCAGCCGCAGGTGACTTCCGCGGTGAGCCGCTTCAGATAGGGCGTAAACAGGATATGCGGCGCCTGTTCTTCCGTGCAGAACGAGGGCTGCCAGGCGTCCGGGGTCATGTGCTCCGTATCGTGATACCATTCGGTGTGGACGTAGGAGTATTCCACCCAGAACTCCGTGTTTTCCTTCAGATCGACTTCCCAGCAGATCGTGCGGGCGCGGGACGTTCCCGGAGCGACGATGCCGCCGGCAGGGTTCATGCCGCGGATCTCGATCTCGCTCTGCGTTTCGCATTCCGCGGGGATGGGCAGATGAACGCGGACAAAACCGGGTTTGAAGCATTCGTCCTTGATCCGCACGGAGGCCCGGATGGTCATGCGCAGGCCCATCTTGCCGTTCGTCTTCATCTGCTTGATGGAGTAGTTGCGGAACGTTTCGTCCGTGCCGGGCATCATCGTCGGTTCGTTCTTACGGCCGGCGCGCTTCGCGATCGCGGGATCCTTGCACATGGACCCGAAGAAGCTGTCGATGTAGTGAGGAACGCCGTCGATGTAGACCCAGTGCACGCGTCCGGTGTCGATGCAGGCGTCGAACTCTTCCTCCGTGAAGTCGGGGATCTCCTGATGGATGCGGTCCATAGCCTGTTCGTAAGTATAGATGTAGTTCTGCGGGATGCGGCGCATCATCTCTTTCTGCGCGGTCAGGCAGTACTTCATCGCGTCGGGCACGTCGTCCCTCTGCAGATACATATCG
>JAEEGJ010025914.1_pt1 | contig 11943 bp, 8 predicted proteins | sample 8958761 | NCBI WGS metagenome assembly JAEEGJ01 (sample SAMN16246546, study PRJNA631951) | gut metagenome | biome: gut microbiome; feature: rumen; material: RS-attached | host: Bos | place: Iran: Karaj | collected 2018-10 | reverse complement strand
CCTTGTAGCCATCCTTCTCAACAGACTTCACCTGTGTCACAACGCAAGGACCAGCTTCGATAACAGTGCACGGCACGTTCTTGCCGTCGGCACTGAAAACGGAAGTCATTCCGATTTTCTTTCCTAATAATCCTGGCATTTCAGTTTTACTTTGTTAAAATAATAATGTTGTTTGAATATATTCGTTCGTTTTCAGCCGCCTCGCGCCACTCGGCACACAAAATCCCGTCTAAAAAGGAACTCAAACCGCTTCGTTTTCGAAGGCTAAGTTGCTCTTTGTCAAGGTATTGTTAGCTCGGGAGCCAGCGCAATAACAACTTTTGCGGGTGCAAAGGTACACATAATAAATGAGACGCGCAACAACAGGAAGCTGTTTTATAACATTATTTAATATTTTTTTGCTTTTTAATCTCCATTTGAAGCTTTAGACACCACCCCCTGGCCTTTATTCATAATAAGGGAGCCAGCCGTTTGTGGCTGGCTCCCTGCTGGTTTCAGGTTATTCAGGATTCAATCAAAAACCTTTTACCTTGATTGAATGATTTCGCAGGCTTTATTGATCCCAGGGAGAGGGTGTTGCCCTTAGTTTGAACCATCCTTCATGACCGTCGGTGCTCTTCAGGTGAGCCAGGACACTCATAGTACCGTCACCATTGTCTTTCACCATGAATTTGGCTTCCGTCAGGTCATCAGCGTTGAATTCTATCATGTTGTTGGTGGCCTCCCACCCTGCCGACGGGTCGATGAAAGTACCAAGGCTGATATAGAGTGTCTCGTTGCCATTGGCCTTTTCAGCAAGATAGTCAATCTCCTTGCCAACCATATCGTCGGTAATGTTGAAGATACCTCCCCAGCCGACGGTGGCATATTGAGGATGCTCCTTGCAGAAGTCGACATTGTAACCGGAACCTGTTGAGCCTGTGCTGAAATAGGCGTAGTCCTCCGCACCAGTAAGGTCGTATTCCTTCTCGTCAATCACATACACATTGTCCTTCAATTTGTCAGCCTTCTTCAAACCTTCGTCAGTAATAACGTCGCCACCCCCGGGCTCTTCCTCCTGCTTAACCTTGATGGTAGCACTGCTGTTCTTACCCCACGGATCCGGGTCCTTGCCTGATGTAGAGCCGGTGACCTTGCCTTCCGTCGCATCTTCCTCAGGGGTGAAGGTGATTGCAACGGTACCGTCTTGTGCCGTCACAGCAGACGTTGGGGCAACCGTACCGCCTGTAGCTTCGAACTGCACGGTCTGTCCACCGAAGCCGGTCCATTCACCGGTCTTCGAGGTGTAACGCTCCAACTTGTAGATGATGGCAGCCGTTGCGCCCTTCTCGATTTCCTGAGAAGCGGGAGACGGTGTCAGACGGTGGTCGATAGCCAAGGCCGTCCAGTCGTCAGCCTTGATGCCATCTCCTTCATCAACAGCCACACCTTCCTCAGGCTCTTCGCCCTCAGCACCGAGCACCACTTCTGCCTTCACCTTGCCGCCCTTCAGGTCGTTAAGGGTGAAGAAGGCGCTGACGTTGCCGTCCTTGTCGGTATAGCCATACTCATCTTCGAGCTCACCGCCCTCGGCCTCAAAGTGTACGAGAACACCGGGCGCATTGTAAGTCTTGCCTGTCAGGTTGATCTTGTTGGTAACATGGTACTTCACCTCGCGCTTGCCATTGATGAGCACCTCCTCCTCAGGCTCGTTGAGTAGTTCAATCTCATCAGGCAGGCTGACGAGCGGAATATCAAACACGTTGATAGGATCAATCTCACCCAGGTCTTTCTTCCAGAAGAAGAGGTCGAGACAGAGACCCAGCCCGAGGTCAACACCCGTGCTGACGCCGGCGTTCCAGGCCACGTACTTATTGTCCACGAGACGGCCGTCGGCCTCTGCCTTGAGGTAAGGCTGCGGGCTGATGGTGGGACAGAGCACTTTGTAGATGCCTATCTTGATTTGTGGATAAGCCGTAGCCCGAGCCTCGGCGTGGGCTTTGATGTCCACGTCCGGCCCTACCATCTCCATCGTCTTTTCGCATTCCACGATCGGCACGACGCTGTTGTTCGTGGCACTCCATTCCACGCCGCAGGTGACCTTGTTCGAAGCCTTGATGCCCGATGTGATGCTGGCCTCGCCAGAAGCGCCAAGACTCACTTCAGCCATCAGGTCGGCCCCCACGGAGATATACACGGGAACTGCGCCCACCATGAAGGTGTATTTAGCCCTGAAGACATCTTCTTTCAGCGTCCATTCCTTCTTCCACTCCACGTTGCTGGCAACAAGATATTTCAGCACCATCTCCATGTCGAATCCGCCCTCAAGGGCTATCTTCAGGTGCTGCAGGTCGCCCATGCGGACTTTCTCAAAGGGCACGTCGCCGAAATCGAACGAGAAGATGCCTTTCAGACCGACGTTGAAGTTCAGCTTGTCCCACGAGAGCGACTGAAGGCCCTGTTGCCAGAGCACGGCTCCGTCATCGTTGTACTCCCAACTGAAAAACTCGTTCTCGAGGTCCACGGGCGCCCTACGGCTTCCACCCGTCGGCTTCTCGTCATTGTACACCTCAACATACTCTTCGCCCGTGAAGATTTCCACCTTCGTCGGCAGATAGACAGGCCCTTCATCGTCGTCTGCCGACGGGGCGGCACGACGCGGGGCAGCGTGCCCCCCGCCCTCTGTAGCAAGGGTGAACTTCGTGTTCCTGAAGAGGTTACCCATCTTGCCCTCACGTGTGGCAAGCGTTACGGTCTTGCTGCCCTCCGACTGCTGTATGTTGTCAATCAGCCGGATGACACGATCGCCGTCCTTAGGCAGCAGCACCACGTCCAGCTGCCCCATCTCGGGCACATTATCGGTAAACGTCAGCTGGGCCGTGCCCGTGGTTTCATTGAAGCTGTCGAGCGTCGTCTTAGTCCAGTCAATATCAATATAGTGGGATTCTGTCTTTCCCATCTGTATGACCACCAGCGTGTCACGCAGCTCCTCGTTGGCCTTATCGATGAACACGCCCCTGCCCTCACGCAGTGTGAAATCAGGATTCTTGGTTATCGTGAAGCGCAATGAGTCGGTGCCAGCAACGGTGCCTTGGTACTGAAGCCATGCGACGTTGGGATGATAGACATATTCTACGTTCGTGTTCACCTGAACAGCAAAGCGCTCCTCCTCGCCACTGACATACAGGGTGTCGGGGTGTGCAAAGAGGAACTCGGGGTTTCCGGCGAAGCCCTGAACGTTGTCGAAAGTGTAGGTGGTCTTCTTGGAGGTCTCTTGGGGCGTACCTTCGCAGACCGTGAAGCCCGGAGGCGTCTGCTGGAAGGTAACACTATCCAGCTTGCTCACATCGTAGGCTGTCTTGTTGCCGTGCTTATCCACCACGTCGAACGACTGTGCCCGACCCGCTGACCATAAGCCGCTGACCATGAACGCGGTCAGGAGGGCAAAAACGAACTTTTTCATCTGCGTACTACTTTAGTGGTTACACTGCCGTCCTTCAGTATATACGTCCCCTTGGGGAGTTCCGAGAGCGAGCGGATTTGCCTCTTGACGAGTCGTCCGCTGAGATCATACACAGCACAGCCCCTGACAATGTCGAGCTTGGCATCGGTCTTTATCTCATCGATTCCGTTAGGAGCTTCAATGTCTTCGAACGTCAGTTTACGCAGGTCTGCCAGCCTCCACGACAGCGTGGTGCCGCCATTCTGTAAGCTCACGTTTCCGTCCTGATACTGAAACTCAGGCTTTCGGTTGAACAGGATTTCCGTCTTTGCGCCGTCTTTCTGCCAAACGACAATCTTGGCATCACCAGCCCATGCGCCCACCTCCATCAGGGTGAGCAGCAAAGTAAGAATAGCATGTCTTGGTTTCATAAGCGATAGTGTTTATGTTTAAAATTTAAACCTTTCAGGGTACAATTCACCCCTATATATTCTTTAATTCCTTAAGTCAGAACTCTCGTTTTAGTTTTAGTTTTCGTCTTCGTCTTCGTTTTCGTCAAGAAACAGCCGTTAAGGTTCTACCCACGTTTCCTGGCTTCTTCGACGTCCGGCACCCGTTCCGTGAAGAGGCGATGCAGTCCCTGCTCGTAGGCCTGCAGGGCTTCATGACCTTTAAGAGTAATGCGACAGACGGAGCGTGACGAAGGACCCGAACCGCTCCTGTCGGCACTCAGGTAGCCGGCATCCTTCAGCGTGGCAATCTGTACGCTCAGGTTTCCACGTGTGGCACCAGTGATCTCGCACAGATACATGAAGTTGGCACTCTCCAGGCAGTCGAGAGCTACCATAATCTTCAGGCGCAGCTCGTTGTGCAGCAAAGGATTGATCACAGCAAACTTAAATGGTTTCATAATAATTCCTTACAAATTGTTTAAACAGATGTCCGGGGATAATCAGGCCTACGACGGCTATCAACGAGGCTACGAAGAGCTGCCACGGCCAGAGGTCGCCCTGCAGAAAAAGCGGCACGATGGAGAGCAGCGAGGCTATGATGCCGCAGATGGTCTTGGGACGGAATCTCAGGATGATGCCCGTCATGAAACAGCCGATGCCAATGAGCAGGCCCTGATAGGCGCAGTAGCACTGTTCGAAGAGGCCGGCAAGACCGATCGACACGCTTCCCACAGCACTGATACCGCCGATGAAGATCCACATCACCAGGATGACGTTCTCGTCGAGGGTGCGGCGGCGTGTGCGTTCGTAATCTTTCTTGAGGAAGTACGCCATCAGCGGCGCACCGAAGAGCGGTATGCCCACCCAAAGCCACGTACACCAGTTCTCGTGCCACACGATCAGCGCCAAAAACTCCAGGAAGAGGATGACGGCCGTAGGATAGCCCCACGACAAGAAAAGATTCTCGCCCGTGACGTCCTTGCGGGACATCACCTCAGCACGCATCTTCCTGATGATTTCCAGTTCCTGATATTCCATAAGCCACGACAAAAATAATGTTTATTTTCTAAACATATAACGCCATGGCCTATTATTTAAACATTATTAAGAAAAGGAGGAATTTTATTCCAAGGGTATTTCGGGGTGCTGCACGGCCAGCGGCAGATCTTTCTGCGAGAGGTAGAACATATAGAGGATGACGGGCTTCGTGCCTCGGTTCTCGCCGTGGTGAACGGTGTTCACCATCTCGACGACGGCCTCACCCTCATGCACGACCTTTTCCTGTCCGTCCACTCCGATGATGGTTAGTTCGCCCTGCACCAGGATGCCGTAGTTCATCACGGGATGATGGTGCCATCCCAGCTTCTTGCCGGCGGGGAACACGTATTTCACGGCCACCAGTTCAGGCCGTCCCTGGAAATAGTCGGGCAGCTCCACGCCGTCCCAGCTCTGGCTGGTGCGAATCAGTTCGGTGGACTGTACGGAGGTCACCTCAACCTCCTCGGCCAGAGCGCAGCATTTGTCGCAGGAAGCGCAGCAGTTGTCACCAGAATCGCTGCATTTGTCGCAGGTTACCACGTCAGTGGTTTCCCCGCTGGTAGCGCACGCCTTGTCACAGCATTTTGTTACAGCCACCGTGCAGCAGACGATGATGGCGATGGCAATCAGATAATAGAAAATCTTTTTCATTGAGTTGAGGTTTTGTGGTTTGAGTTCGTGAATTATTTAGTGCCGCCACCGAGAGCGATGTAGAGCTCAATGACGGCCTGTGCGCCGTCGTACATATTCATGGCTTCGTTGAGCTGCGACTGCAGCAGAGACTCCTGCGCGGTGAGTACCTCGAGGTAACTGGCCTTGCCATTGTTCATCAGCTCGTGAGTGCCCATGTAGGCATCATGGAGCAGTTCCACCTGCCGATGGTAGTAGGCGTGCTTCTCGCGGGCATCCTGGCAGTCGGCCATGGCCTCATTGACTTCGTTGCCGGCTTTGATGACGGCTTGCACGTATTGCTTCTTCAGGTCTTCCTCGGTGAGCTGGGAAATCTTGTAGTTGGCCTTCAGCTTTCCACGCGCAAAGATAGGTTGCATGAGCTGGCCCACGAAGTTGAGCAGCAGCTTGCCGGGATCTGTCACGATGCCGCCTCCTGAATTCGTCCAACCAAGGGTGCCGCTGAGTGTGAGGCTTGGGAAGAAGGCTGCACGGGCGGCCTGCGTATTGTAGAACGCTTCTTCCATGGCGAACGTGGCCAAGCGAAGGTCAGGGCGCAGCTCGAGCATGGCTGCCGGTACACCAATCTTCAGGAAACGGGTGTCGAACATATTGCCATTTGACTCGCTGCTGTACAAAGGCGATGCGCCCCATTTGCTGCGACTGATGTGCTGCGGGGTGATGGCGAGCAGCACACATATATTGTTCTCCACGGCGCGGATGTAGCGGCGCGTTTCCACAATCTGCGTCTTCACTTCGAGGTAGGACGACTCCATCTGGTTAACGGCTGTGCTGAAAGTCTTGCCGTTCTCCCACAACGACTTCTGGGTCTGCAGGGAGGTGTTCCAGAGGCTGTCGGTCTGCTGGAGGATATCGAGCTGGAGGTCGAGCACCTGAAGCAGAAAGTACTGCTGTGCGACAGCGCTGATGAGGTTGCTGCGCACAGCTTCCTCCCGCATCTGGGACTGGAAGAGCACAGCCTGTGCCGCACGCTTGCGGTTAGTGATGCCACCGAACAGGTCGATATCGACGGACAGCTGCAGAGGCAAGTCGTAGGCTTTCGCCCAGGGATTGTTGCCGAATTTCGTCACGGAGCCCTGCGGCGCGAGATAGAGCGACGGCAGGTAGGCCATCTTGGCCGTCTTCAGCGCGGCCTCGCTCTTCTCCACGGCGATGCGGGCAGAGTTCAAGTCGGTGTTGTTGGCCAGCGCCTGCTCAATGAGCTGTTGCAGCTGCGGGTCGGTGAAGAACTCGCGCCATGACAACCTGGCGATGGAGGAGTTGGTCTCGGCGGGAAAACCGCCGAGCACACTGCCATTGGTAGTGGTGCCGGATGCGTCGAGGAGGCGGCCATTGGTAGTGGTGACAGATGCGCCGAGGGGGTGGTCTTGGGCATCGGTGCCGAAAAGGTTGGCTGGCGTCTCCGTCTGCTGTTCGTATTTCCGAAACAGGCCACAGCTCGCGAGCAGGAGGCTCACGGCTGCAACGAGGATGATATTCTTGAATTTCATATTCTTTCGGGATTTCGATATTACGTTATTACGTTATCACGTTATGCCGTGGCGACTTCACTTTTGCCCTCACTACCTTGGAACTTCTCGTGCAGCGTCTGGAACACGATGAAGAAGGCTGGGACGACGAAGAGCAAGGCAATGGTACCGATGCTCATACCGCCGATGACACCGAGGGCCAGGGCGCGGTTGCCGTTGGCGCCGGCACCTCCCGCAATCACGAGGGGAATCATACCGATGATCATCGTGAGCACCGTCATCAGGATGGGGCGCAGACGCTCCTTGCAAGCCTCGAAGGCTGCATCCTTGATGCTCAGACCCTGGGCTCGACGCTCGGAGGCGAACTCAGTAATCAAGATGGCCGTCTTCGCCAGCAGACCTATCAGCATGATCACACCCGTCTGAAGGTAAATATTGTTGTCCATGCCGGGCAGGCCCTGCGTGTAGCCAAGATAAGCAAACACGAAGGCACCCATCAGTCCGAAAGGCACACTGAACAACACGGCCCACGGCGTAAACCACGAGTTGTAGAGCGAGGCCAGAATGAGGTAAATCAGGATGGCGCAGATGACATAGATGAGCGCTGTGGCATTGGACCCAGCCGTCTCCTCCAACTCACGCGACATGCCGCTGTACTCATAAGAAGCGGAACTGGGCATCTCCTCCTTGAACACCTCGGCAATGACTCGGTGAACGTCGCCCTCGGTGTAGCCGCTGCCTGGTTTCGCATAGCAGCTGATACTCTGGAAGAGGTTGAAGTGCTCGATATTGGCGGGACCGACAATCTGCTTCAGCGAGACGAACTGGGAGATGGGCGCCATCTGTCCGCCTTTCACCTGCATGAAAATGTTCTGCAGCGACTGCGGGTCGAGGCGGTACTCGGACGAAGCAGCAGCCATGATGCGATAGACCTTACCGAACTGGTTGAAGTTACCGATGTAAGCGCCGCCGCAGTAGGCACCCAGCGTGTTGAGCACGTCGGCAGGCGACACTCCGGCACGGTCGCATTGGGCAGCGTCCACGTCCACCTGATACTTCGGGAATCGCTCGGAATAAGTGGAGATGGCAGAGGCAATTTCCGGCCGCTCGGACAACTTGGCCAGGAAGTGCTCGGTCTGACGGGCAAACTCCGACAGGTTGCCGTCCGTGGGGTCTTCGACAGAAAAACCGATATCGTTGCTGGTACCGTAGCCGGGAATCTGAGGCATCTCAAAAGGAACCACCATGAGGTTCTTGATGTCCTGACAGTCATAGTAGAAACGCGCTGCGACGAGGGCCAGCAGATGGTTCATTCCCGATCGGTCGTCCCAGTTCTTCAGACGCACCACCATCGTGGCATAGTTAGAACCGGCACCCGACAGCATACCGTAGCCACATGAAGTGGAGAAGCTCTCGAGTTCGGGAATCTTCTTCACCTTCTCCTCCACCTGCTTCACCATCTCGCGGGTCTGTGCCAGTGTGGTACCCTCCGGGGCTGCAATCTCAACGAGGAATACGCCCTGATCTTCCTGGGGAACGAGACCCGAGGGAAGGCTCTTCATGAAGAACCACAGCAGCACACCGGCCAGCGCCAGGAGGATCCACGCGATGACGGGACGCTTGATGAACTTCTGAACTGCTTTGCTGTATTTGTTGTAGATGGCATTGTAGCTGACGGTGTAGGCCTTCTTCGTGTAGTAGGTCAGACCCTTGCCTTCCTTTCCCCCTTCGGTCACACGCATCATGATGCCACAAAGGGCGGGACAGAGTGTCAGCGCCGAAATGCAGGACAGACCCACGGACGAGGCTATCGTCACACCAAACTGGGTGAAGAACGTGCCCGAGGTACCCGGCATGAACATCACGGGGACGAACACCGCCATAAATACTAAGGTACAGGAGACGACAGCCACCGACACCTCGTTCATGGCTTGGCGTGTGGCCTCGCGAGCATCGCTGATGCCATTCTCCATCTTTGCCATGACCGCTTCCACCACCACGATGGCGTCGTCCACTACCGTTCCGATGGCCAGCACGAGAGCGAACAGCGTCAGTATGTTCAGCGAGAAACCCGCCATCTTCACAATGGCGAAGGTTCCCAACAGCGACACGATGATGGAGATGGACGGGATGATGGTAGCCTTGAAGTTCTGGAGGAAGATGAACACCACCAGCACCACCAGGATGATGGCGATGACCAGGGTCTCCACCACATTGTGGAAGGCTGCGAAGAGGAAGTCATCGCTGGTCATCATGGTCACAAATTCCAGACCGGCAGGCATATTAGCCTTCACCTCATCAAAAGTCTTGTTGATGCGGGCGTTCACCTCTGTGGCGTTGGCACCCGGAGCGGCAAAGACCATGAAGAGTGCGCCCGGGCTGTCCTGGATATTCGAGGAGAAGTTGTAGCTCATAGCACCTATCTTCACCTCGGCCACGTCGCTCAGGTGCAACATGCCGCCTCCGTCGGTGCGAAGCACGATTTCGTTGAACTCCTCGACACTCTTCAACGTACCCTTGTACTGCATGGAATACTGGTAGGAGTTTTCGGACTGCTCGCCCAGGGAACCTACAGCAGCGACAAAGCTCTGTCCGCCGATGGCCGCAAAAATGTCGTTAGGCGTCAGACCGTACTGAGCCATCACATCGGGCTTCAGCCAGATGCGCAGGGCGTAGGTGTTACCCAGGCTCTGTACGTTGCCCACACCGGTGATTCGCATCAGCCTCGGCTTCACGTTGATATCGACATAGTTCGAGACGAAGTCTCCGTCATACTTGCCATCGGCACTCTTCACGGCAAAGATGCGCAGGATGTTGTTCTGTCGTTTTTCCACCGTCACACCGACCTTGTTGACATCTGCGGGCAGCAAGGCCTGGGTGCGGGTCACACGGTTCTGCACGTTCACCGTAGCCATATCAGGATCAGTGCCCTGCTTGAAGTAAACAGAAATTTCCGCACTACCGTCAGAGGCAGCCTTCGAGGTCATGTAGGTCATGTCAGGCACACCGTTGATGGCCTCTTCCAGAGGCTGGATGACAGACTTCATCACCGTCTTCTCATCGGCACCGGAGTAGCTGGTGGAGACCTGTACCGTGGGCGGTGCGATATCCGGATATTGCTCTACGGGCAGCGTGCTCATCGAAATGTAGCCCACCAGCGCTATCACAATCGAGATGGCACACGCCATTACGTATTTGTTGATAAATATATTGTTCTTCATAATTGTGAATTATGAATTATGCATTATGAATTATGCATTGTGAATTATGCATTGTGAATTGTGAATTATGAATTATGCATTGTGCATCATGAATTACCGCTTTTCCCTTCTTCAGGAAAGAGCACCTGCTGTCCCTCGGTCACATTGTTAGCACCGGTGGTCACGATCTGATCGCCGGGTTTCAGGCCGCTGGTGATGATGAAGTCCATTCCGTTGCCAGTATCTTCCGTCTGCACGTCAACAGCGGTGGCTGTGCTGTCCGGCTGTACCTTATAGACCAGCGACTTGTCCTGCAGGCGCACCACAGCATTCTGTGGAATGACAATCACGTCTTTTTCAGCGAAAGGCATGACGATGGTGCCCTGGATACCGGAATAGAGATGTCCGTCGGGATTGGGAAACAGGACCTTGCAGGTCAGTGAGCCCGTGGCGGCATTCACGACCCCCGTCAGGCTGACGACCCGTCCTTTGTGAGGGAACTCCGTACCGTTCTTCATGATGAACGTTGCCTCGGGTAGCGCGGCAATATATTTTTCCACATCGCTGGCATTCATGCCTTCCTGGACCATGGCTTCGACAATGGCCTCCGTCACCGAGAACTCAGCGTACATCGTGGTGTTGCCGCTGAGCATGGTCAGCTGTGTCATGGGCGACACCTGGTCACCGACACGGACGGGAATCTCTCCGATGACGCCTGTCACGGAAGCCTTGATGGTGCAGAAGCCGAGTTCCACCTTTGCACGGTTCACCACGGCGCGTGCCTGGGCTACTGCCGCCTGAGCCTGCTTGTAGAGGTTCTCGGAGTTGCTCAGCATATAGCTGCTGACGATCTTCTTCTCAAACAGGTTCTTGTTGGATTCATACTCCAGCTTGGCCGAGTTCTCCTGCGCCAAGGCAGCTTGCAAGTTGGCCTGAGCCGCCTCCAGTTCCAGCTGGGCATTGCGTGAGTCGATGATGAAGAGAGTCTGTCCACGCTTCACCGTTTCGCCTTCGGCGACGCAGATCTTCATCAGCTGACCGCTGACCTGCGGTGTCACCGTCACGTCGTTTTGGCCTCTCATGATGGCACTGAACTTATAGGGCAGTTCGATGTCTGATTTCACCACTTTCATGGTCTCAAACGACGACTGGGTCTCCTTGGGCATGTCTATGCCGCATGACACCAGTCCGACTAAGGTACCGAGCAACAAGGTACTTTTAACAGGTTTCATTTTCATTGTTTTTTTGTATGTTTGACTGTGAATACGCCGCAAAGATACAATATATATTGGAAACGCGCTGCACTTTGGCGAAAAAAAACGTCAAAAAAAACAGGTGAAGATGTATCTTTTCATCATCTTCACCCGCTGTAATTCTTACAATCGGCATCACCATGCTCCATTGCAGACGTCTTAGAGCGACAGGAAAGGGAGCAATACTACCAGTTGAATGCTTCGGGGGCAGGTTCCACCTCGATGGTGAGTACCTTGCCGGCAGCCAGGTCACTGTGGTTGACGAACCAACCCTTCAGGGGCTTGCCACCGATGAGTATGCGGCGTATCTTAGTGCCTTCGCCACGGCGGACGATGGTGAACGTCTTACCGGCGTGAGGCAGGTCGAACTCCACGCGCTCGAATAGAGGCACAGAGACGATGTACTGCGGATCGGCAGGT
>JAEEGJ010025911.1_pt1 | contig 11943 bp, 13 predicted proteins | sample 8958761 | NCBI WGS metagenome assembly JAEEGJ01 (sample SAMN16246546, study PRJNA631951) | gut metagenome | biome: gut microbiome; feature: rumen; material: RS-attached | host: Bos | place: Iran: Karaj | collected 2018-10 | reverse complement strand
AATAGCTGGGCTAGTCAGTACGATAACATCATTTTCATCATTTGAGGCAGTGCAACAAGTTGGATGATAAGCAATGTCATTGACAGCAGGGGCGGACTGCATGATCGCATCACAGTTGAAATGCCAATCCACCCGTTTACACTCAAGGAGGTAGAGGCTTATCTTGAAAGCAGGCATTTCGTTTGGAACCGTCAAATGATACTTCAGGCATATATGGTCTTTGGGGGCATACCCTATTACTTGAGCCTGTTAGATAATGAAGATAGTCTGGTGCAGAATGTGGATCGTCTATTCTTCAGCCAGGACGTGCAGATGCGCCGTGAGTTCCGTCGTCTTTTCAATACGCTCTATAAAAATCCAGATAAATACATTGATATCATCAAGGCTTTGAGCAAAAGCCACAGGGGGATGACACGTGAGGAATTGGCAAAAGAATTGAAAAGCGCTAACAATGGCCATCTGGGAAAAAGATTAGAGGATCTTGTCCACTGTGACCTCATACGCAAGAATATTGTACGGGAGAAGGAAATCAAGCGGAAAGATGCCATCTATCAGCTATGCGACTTTTTCAGCCTGTTCTACCTTACCTTTATAGACAGGGCGGAGGTTGAGCAACAGTACTGGGCACACCACATCAACACACCGGAAATCAATTCCTGGATGGGACTCACCTATGAGCGTATCTGTCTGGCTCATATACAGCAGATTAAACATGCACTGCGAATAGACGCAATATCCACGCTCAGCTATTCTTGGCGAAGTAAAATAACTAAGCCTGCAGCGCAGATAGACATCATCATTGAGCGAGCCGACAGAATCGTCAACGTGTGCGAGGTGAAGTATAGCCAAGGCGAATACGAACTGAATAAAGAGGAATATGATAAGATCTGCAAGCGAAGCAATGCCTTTATTCAAGAAACAGGACTGAGGCATGCACCTTGGATAACCATGATAACCACCGAAGGGGTTGCATCTGGTAAATACGCTGGGATGATTCAAAGCCAGGTAAAGCTCGACGATTTGTTTACTATTTAGTCAGTCTTTATGGGGGAATGACCGTTAAACTAAGTCAAAAGTGTTAAATGTGAAGGCTTTGAAAGTTGTACTGCAAAACTCTACCATATTTGTACCGTTTAATATATAAATATATGATAATCAATTAGTTGCATCTTCTGCATCATGATCAAAGGATGCTGCTATGTATGTTTTAGTATGACGATATCCTATTGCCATTTTCTCAACTCTTTTATTGCTACTTTATCTTTATCTCCCTTCCAAACAACGATATAAAAGTCATTATTGATGATATCCTTATTGATTGCAAATGCATCTACAAGATAATGAAGAATATCATTTAAACCTATGGTTGTTCGTGAAAGTCCAGATCCCAACAATGGTAGAATTACAGGATACCCTTGTGCATTCTGATTACAGAATTCTATTAATTTTTGTACAGCAAGTGCAAAATCTGCCTTTGAAGTCTGGGCATTCAAATGTTCATCAAAATAACTAAGGCCTAGTAAATAATAAGATAGATTGTCATCAATCTGCAAATTCACAGTTGTACCTACATTGTATCTTTTCCTGTTTCCTTCAGGCTTTATTTCAACGGTTAAATCTTCGTATGCTGTATCTCTTCTTAGAATATCACAAATTTTACTATTCAAACTATCTGACGTAAACTTTTGGTCATCATACAATTTCTGGAACACCTGGCCATGCTGTGTGTTATGTGATACAAGATGGTCATCAACAATTGTGTCAAAGCAACGGTTAACAGAAACCACAATTGCTCGTTTACCATTGTAGCCTTTTTCTACGATATCTGGAGAGTACATATCACCATACTTTACATATACGCTATTCTTTGTTGACGACTCACCTAAACATACTTCATTAGAATGAAGCACTATCCAACAGGCTGCGATTGCTGATATGATAAAAACAGCCAATAGAACCAAGATGCCTATCAACAACTTACATACAAAAGAAGCATCATCTTGAAAAACTCCATTCAATGGTTCAAAGAGAGAAACAAATCCCCAAAAAGTAAATACAACGCCAGTATAGGTACAAGCTAATTTGAATATAGCAGACTTGTTAATCCACAACCTACTAAAAAAACTATTAATTGATTTTTTAATACTCATATGAAATACTATTTTATATTTAATCATTCAATATTCTAATTCCTGCTAATGAGCCATATAGTTCATCTAAACCAGACGTTCCTTTACCTCTCATCTCTTTTAAATTCTCACAGGATAATTTCTTAAATCCCGTTAGGTCAACCCTATGAGTCATCAACAATTTGTCTAAAGAATCCGATAATATTGACTTTTTTAAGACAGAAAAATACTTAACTTCTCGTCTGACTAAACGGGATGGCAGCAATGACATCATTTTGTTCTCCTCATAAATCCAAGGTGACAATGTCTTCGCCGTTGATGTCTTTCGCAAACTTGGCAAATGGATGGAATGCCCGCTATTTATAAAGATACAGCACTCCGCATTATTTATTATATCCATTATCGCCATACTCAACATAGCATGTACGTGCGATGTTGAATAATTTCTTCTACTATAATTATATCTTCCGTCCTTTTGTTTGCAATAATGGTCATCAATATCTTTTAATAGACTATCTGCACTACCCCACACGTAGTAGTCAAGAAAAACTCGTAAGCCACACTTTTGCTCAAGCCATGAAGCAAGAAATATTGCATCATCCGTGTCGTCATGGGAATAGGAAATAAACACATCATAATCCCCATCTTCTCCTGTAGGAAAAATGTAGTTCTTAAGAGCATTACCATCTATCACATTTTCGGCAGAAGTAGATCCTTTCACAAGTGCTTTCAAATTGGGACGAATCGCCTTCCTCACCTCATCTATATTAATGGATTCGATTCCATATATTGGTCGAGATTCGGAAAACGTCTTCAGTCGATGAATTTCAGAGATGTCTAAATTAAACTTTGCATACATTGCCCCAAATATTAGTTTTTATAGTAGTAAACTCCGTTTTCTGTTTTCTTTTGAATTATTAAATCTGGATCGTTAAGAGCGAAAGTAATTTGTTTCTTATTCATTGGCACATGAAGTGTTGGTACTTTATGCATGTTATCTCGGAACATAGGTAGCTTATTCCATAGAGCTTTTACGTTATCTTTAAGCCCGTTACCGTCGACTATAGAGGTATTGTAATTGTAATCAGGATATACAACTATCACAGGTAATCCTAATACATTAATTCCGTAATCAATTTCTTCTCTGAGAGCTCTGCTATTACGAGTGTTCTCACTTAGGAACAGAATAATGTTCTTCGAGTTTCTCAATCTTTTGCGCAATCTCGGCTTTAGTGTAAGATCCCAATCACTGTTATCCCTTACATTATAAGTTGTGTCATGGGCATCAAGAAAGGGGAAAGAATTATCTTTGCCCTTCCATGCTCTCAACATATTGTAATAAACAAAGTCTTTAGCCGAGTAAGCCCCCAAATTCGTTTCAGAGAAAGGTTCCGAAACATAAAATGCGGAATAATTTCTATTTGCCATGATATCTCTTATGAATGTTACTTTTTATTGATTTTTATTCATCACACTCTCAGCCAACAGATACACTCGTGTTCCGAGCGTCTGAGGCCAACGGTCATTTGGATTCTTGTCCAATGCCCTTGCTCGCTCTATAGCCTCCTCGACATGAGTAATCAGCATTTGAGCATCGTATGCCGCCTCGTGGTAAGAACCCATTTCTTGACGCAATCGCATCTTTAGATATGGGTCTGTCCTCCTCGAAGTTCGACGATTCTCCAACCATTGTTGTTGCTCTTCGGGAGACAATGAAGTGGCATCTACTAAATGCAACAGCAACCAAAGTTCGATGCACGGATTACTCAAAGCCATGTGCATGTATTCATCTTGCGCACATTCCGTAGCTACACGAGATAGCATTGCCTCTGTCCAACGGTCTTTGTCAATGACAAGCCAGAGTTCATCGTCGGCTTCCAAAGCATATTGTTCCTTGTAGTCGTTCAACTGCTTCAAGACGTGTTCCGGACTGGAGTTGTTCTGCTCGGCTTCACTTCGTTCCAAGATATGCACATGCACACGAGGATTGGTATATTCCTTGGCTAATGCCTTGAAATATATCCGCTCGGTGTCTTTGCCCTCAGAGGCTATGACTATCAGGCGGGCGTCTCGAAATGCTTCGCGACGTTCACGCATCAAACTATTCCTACTTCGCATCGTCCCAATGAATATTATTCAGTTCGCCAAAGAACGGAATCGCTCCATAGCGACCATTCAGATAACCTTTCTGCACATTTTCCCTCGGCTTATACTCGCAGAGTGAAGACAAATGGCTTTCTCCTTTCTTGTCTTTTTCTACAAACCAGACTTCATCCTGACGGATAGGGGCGGTAGAAAGAAGATTGGACTCGTGTGTAGTGCATATTAGCTGCATTTGCGAATCGCTTTTAAGCAGGCTGTTGTACATCTCCAATAATTTCAATGTCAACATTGGATGCAAACTCCTATCGACCTCGTCAATCACATAGACCGCATCATTGGCACGCATATCTATAAGCATTGGAATGAAGTCGAACAAACGTGACGTTCCATCAGATTCTTCGAACATTTCGAATATATAGTCCGAGTTGCTGTCTTCCTTCTTGTGGATGGTTTTCAGCTCATGCCACTTCAGATTCTTCGACTTATCTTTTTCTGCAAAGATGAAGCGGTTCTCATTGTGAATCACCACACCTGTTTCGGAGCCTTTGCCTTCAAGACTTTCCTCAATCTTTTGACGGATTTCGTCGGGAATGCCCAATTCTTCAGGTTTAGACTCTACGCGACGAAGGTCTGAGATACCTGTTCCAAAATAATTTAGCAGTTCGCGCATCACAGTTCTGAACTGGGTGTCGTTCACAACTCGGAATGGGAAATCTGTTCTATGTGTATTGGGGAAGATGATATTCAGATTCTCAAACCATTTACGAGCAGACTTAATCGTATCTATTCCCTTTCCGTTACGCTTGATATACTCACTTAAGAAAGCACCCTTGGTAGGAGTGCCATCAATCAGGAACTTCAAGAATTGTCCATCCTCATCTTTTAGGAACTGAGGTGCAATAGTATTATCCCAACTGTCACCATTACGTTTACGCTCAAAGATCATGGTGTCATTGCGGCTGCCAGTCTTATATAGCCATTCCTCAAGCAAACCGCCTTTAGAGAAAGCTATTCCGTAAGCAAAGAACTGGTTGTCTGCCTTAAACTCCAATTCGATACTCGAACGCTCTTGGGGGTCATCAGTCATCTTGAAGTAATTATATTTGAGGTTGCTCCAACCATTCAAGGCAAACTCCTTGATAATCGCCAAACATTTTATGATGTTTGACTTTCCAGAAGCATTGGCACCATAAATCAATCCCATGCGGAGCACAGATATATCATCCCGCTTCTCCGCACGTGACACTTGCAACGGCAATTGGTCGCTCTTGCTGGCAGTGAACAAGATGCGCGTTTCCTCGTTAAACGAGTAAATGTTTTCAAATTTGGCTGACAATAACATAATGACGTCTGATATTTTGTGAAATTTCGTTGCAAAGATAATAATTTATTTCAAAACGCAGACAATTATTTGCGTTAAATATGCATAAATACGACAAAAATAATGTATTTTGTTGCTGTTTTGTCAGTTTGTGACATATTTTTATTAAAGATTCGACTCTGACTTGATGTTTGCAAGGATAATATAAAACGCTATGACGTTTACGTCAAAACTGAACGCAGAAAGGAGGTGTAATAAATGAGAAAAAACCAACATGTTGTTCCTGCTGGAGATAAGTGGGGCATTAAGGGCGAAGGCAATTCAAGACTGACTTCAACATTTGATAGGCAGTCCGATGCAATTGCTGCCGCTCGTCAAATTTCCAAGAACCAGCATTCCGAACTATTTATTCACGGTCGTAATGGACAGATTCGAGAAAGAGACTCTCATGGTAAGGATCCATTTCCTCCAAGAGGATAAGTTTCTCAGCATTCTCTCCGTTTAGAGAAGAGCCCTAATACCACAGGGGCAGGTTGTGGTAGAGTAAAGATGTGCCATGGCGAAATTCGCTGTGGCTTTTTCTTTTTAGTCGAATCAGATATAACGATTTTTTTGCCATCTACAATTGGCATTTTTTGTTTCCAGCCCTATTTAATAAAGTTAAAAACGTTAAATCTTCCCATTTCTGACTCTTCATAGAATCCACGCAATCACTTTTCTACCGTTTAATATGTAAATAATTGATAGTAAAAGACTTGCAAATACGGTGACTGAAATAGACTTCCTGTTGTCGCGTAAAGCTAAAGTATGCCCTATAGAAGTTAAGTCATCGACATCCAATGTCCATGTTTCAATTGATGAGTTCCAAAAGAAGTTCTCGGCTCGCATCCTTCAACGATACCTCCTTCATTCGAAGGACATTCGGAAAGAACGGGACTTGATCATGCTGCCAATGTATATGGCAATGTTTCTTTAGTGCAATCAGCTTATAGGTTTGAAACTATTACATATGATTAAGATGATGGTCTAAATCCCCGTTTGGGGCTCATTTCGATAGTTAAACTTAGTCAAAAGTGTTAAAAATGAGGGGGACGAAAACGGTACTTCAAAACTCTACCATATTTGTACCGTTTAATTGACAACCAACTGACAATCAATAAGTTGCATTTTCTGCATCGGCAAATAAAGAGAATCATTTTTTGGGGACTCATGACAATAGAAAAACTCAGGGAGCTGATGTGCGTCCCAGCAGATGCCGATAATATCAAAGATCGGTTTGAAGAAATTGCTGAAATCATCAAGAATTGCTGTGTAATTAAATTCAAGGGCGAACGGTTCCGCATCTTGGACTTTGAATTCTATTTCTATAACAAAAATCATCGTGATATTTCGGTTCACCCCAGAGAGTCTGAAGCATTATGCTGGTACTTTAATGATTTTGGCGGAATAGACTTAAACTTTGAGAGCAGGATTGAAAAGGAAGCAAAGAATTCTTTAAAATACGTACTCACTGAGGACTCCTACTTTGGCGGAATCCTTATTCGGCAGATTCAGTGTATCAGCGATGAAGACAAAACGTTATTTAATGGTCCGTGGAAGGTCGCAGAACTGTTTCGTGTATTCAATGCCACCAACCAAAAGCAAACAAATCCCATTCTAGAGATTGAACAATTAGCCCCTATCCCCTTTATGGAGCCACAGGAAAGATATCATTTATTGGGAAGCTATAACGGCAGTGATGAGGAGAAAGCCAAAGCAAAAGCAAAAGCAAAAGCGGACAATAACCTTAAAGCGTCTTTTACTGGCTATTCTGAATCTGATAAGAGCCGATTAGAGAATGAATTGTACCACTTCAGCAAATGCAAATATCGCTATTGCTGGATTAAACCAAACTAATGGTCAATTAACTCATCAGGATATTCCAGGTGCAGCAGTTTAGGGCGCCGCCTTCATTGACAATACTTTCACAATTAAACACTGGATGACATTCGCATTCAGGGTATGCTTCGGATATCTGTTTCAATGCCGTTTCACCCAATCCATCCCCTACCAAAGGAACAAATAAATGCTGCCCCACATGCAGGAAATTGAGGTATGCCCAACTCCTGTCTGTAAAAGTGCCATAATGCAGCTCAATGATGTTGAAGTGAGATTTCAGCGCAGCCAGCAGTTTCTTGCGCAGGGCGTTGTCAAAATCGCAATAATTATTGAGCAACACGTTGCCTTCTCCCATATAACGCACCATCCCGTCGGCATGTCCGTATTCTTCATACACATCTTCGGGAATCAGTACAATTTCAGCCTCTAGCAACCGGCGTAGAGAATCAACAAGTTCCGACTGACTGACCTGAGGATTCTCCCTAAATATTTTGTCGGTCATGATCACCTTATCTCCACAGCTGACCACATTGCCGCCATCAACCACCAAGTCACTATCAACCACAGTTAAATCCAACGCTGAAAGAATAGCAGAAGTATCAGGCTTGTACTCAGGGTAATTACGCAAATAGTCTGGGCTGTAGTTAAACCTCACAAACTTATTCTTGCTCACTTGCATGGGCATATAGTCACGGACCCAAATGTGCAATGGGGAGTCAGTACAAGGTAGCTGCCCCCATTCCACGTGTTGATTTTCTAATGCCGTTACAAGAGAATTGGCTGCACGATAATATGATGCCGAGTTTAAACCCTTTGCAATAAAAACTTTGTCTGTTTCGAAATGACTGAGCATATAATCTCATTGGTTAAAGTTATTCTATCATTAATCGCAAAGGTCAAGAATAACGGCCATCCGAGCAAAAAACTTTTGTTAAAACTTACAAAGATTTCGCAAAGAGTTATTTATGTTAAATTGTTGAGTGTAAGAGTATTTAAACAATAGTTTCTATCAACAATATGACTATTAATGGGATTAGGGTGTTTTGCGTTTGAGTTTGTCTTTGAGGCGTTTGTAGCCCTCGACGCCTAGGATGGTCAGACCTCCGTATTGACAGGTCTTTGCCAGGCCGAAGAGGATGGTCCACAATATGCCCTTTGCCGAAACGCTGATAGGCAGCAGCATTTGGGCAAAGGACAGTATGTAGAACGGTATGCAACACAACAACACGATGACACCGGTCCTGAAAGAGAGTGACTGCAACCAGGACTTCAACTTGTGCCACACGTGTTGGATGCCTTGTTTAGGTGAACGGGAGGGCATCATCAATTCTTTTCGGGCATCCACTTGGGAGCCGCCAGGTTTCCTTATTCGCTTTGCTCACTCTAGTTGAGCACCGTCGGCAAATGCATTACCGACCGTTTTCCCCAACTGGATGTAAGTGTGGTGGATGGGGTCGAACGTGATAATCTCCATCTTTTCCACGCTGGGTTCGCCGTCAATTGCCAGGTATTTCTCATCGCAAAGGACGTTGACGATTTGAGCAACAAGGTTATAACCTGATTCTGATTCATCAAGCTTTTCCTTGATGCGGCATTCCAGTGTCATCGGGAACTCTTTGAATACAGGGGCATTCACGTTGGGTGCCTTCTCGATAGTCCAGCCAGCCTTCTCCATCTTGTCGGGTGTGGTGCGGCCACTGGTAATGCCCACGTAGTCTGCAGCCACCATAGTCTGGGTTGTTGCAAAGGCAACAGTCAAGTCACGATTGTCTTTCAGGTTATCGGTTGTGGCGTGGGAGCCAAGCGAAATCATGATTTCTCCATTATCCCACTGTCCACCCCATGCCGCGTTCATGGCATTGGGCTTGCCGTCCTTGTCATAGGTGCCAATAATCAATACGGGTTGTGGAAGAATCCACGGCTTTGATCCAAAACTTTTCATAATAATGTCTCCTTTAAATTATTTGATATATTTCACTTTAGAAACGTCACGGGGTTTAGCATCGGGGCGCTTGTCGGCATAGCCGATGGCGGGAATGTAGTTCAACTTGCTGCCCTCAGGGATGTTGAGGCGGTCAAGGAAGAGGATGCGCACGGGAGCCTTTTGTTCGTCTCTCAGATGCTAAAGCGGGACATTCCGCCCGGGCAGAAGCCGATGTGCCGGACTTCCTTATTTCTTTAATGAGTTGATAATTGCGTCAAGTTCTTGGGCCAGGTGCCGATTTTCCTCGAAGCCGAGCGGGCATGAAGCGAATTGTTCACTCATGCCGGCAGGAATGAGGCTGTAGGCTTTTTGTTCCATGTCACGACCTTTTGCGGTCAGGCTGACGAGGTGTTGACGCTTGTCTTGCTCTCCCCTTTTGCGGCTGACAATCCCGAGTTTTTCCATGCGTTGGAGCAGTGGCGTGACAGTGTTGGTCTCCAACAGCAGCCGATGGGCGATGTCGTTCACGGGCTGACAATCCTTTTCCCACAGCACCATCAGCACCAGATACTGCGGATAGGTGATACCCAGTTCCGTCAGCATTGGCGCATAGGCCTGTGTGACCAACCTTGCTGCCGTATAGAGGCGGAAGCAGACTTGATTATCTAATTGTAACTCTGCGTGCATGACACTGTTTAGGCCAACATGGCTTCAACGTCTTTCTCAAAGTCCTTGGGCTCGGTGGTGGGAGCATAACGCTTGATGGTCTCGCCGTCCTTCGAAATCAGGAACTTGGTGAAATTCCACTTGATGTCGCTGTCCTTCTCCACACTGTTGCTGATGGACTTGAAGAGCAGTGCGGCACCCTTGGCCTTAAGGCCGTGGTATTCCTCGGTAGGAGCCTGAGCCTTCAGATACTCGAAGATGGGCTCTGCATCAGGGCCGTTCACATCAATCTTCTTCATGATCTGGAAAGTCACTCCGTAGTTCAATTGGCAGAATTCCTCAATCTCTCCATCAGAGCCGGGATCCTGCTCCTTAAACTGGTTGCAGGGGAAGCCAATGATGACCAGCCCCTTGTCTTTGTACTTCTGGTTGAGTTCCTCCAACCCTGCGAATTGGGGCGTGAAACCGCACTTGCTGGCGGTATTCACAATCAACAATACCTTGCCCTCAAACTCCTTGAAGTCAATCTCTTTACCTCTGCTCGTCAGAGCCCTGAAATCATAAATCTTTGCCATATCTTTTCTTGTAATTATATCGTTTGCGACACAAAGGTACAGCAAATAATTTATATCGCAAGCGATTATCTCAAACATTAAGGTAGTTTAACATTATATCGTGTACGATATATATCCCATAAAACAGTATGACACCGAGCCGACCTGCGAGATCAGCGACGCGGACGGTGAACTCAACACCGTGAAGTTCACCTACCAGTACCAAGACAGGCGGACGTATCTGCCGACAGATTACCTGTCCGTGGATCACGACCGCATCTTCACCGAGCAGTTTGACCCATCATTCCAATAGACCTATGGCACAATCCATCCACATCAGCACCCTTCGCAGGATGCTCAAGGCCGGCGACCCGGTTGACCTGAAGCTCTGGACCAAGAGCGGGGAGATCCAGTGCTGGCGCAACTGCATCCCCCTGCGCTACAACTTCTACCAGGGCACCCAGCAGTTCAAGCTGCTGGACTCGCACCAGATACGCCAGGCCCGTATCTGCTGCATCTTCGAGATCAACGGCCTCGAAGTGTTTCTTTAATATAAACGTTTAGATTACATATATAATATAAACCTAATTCAACGATTATGAGACTACGAGAGAAAGCAGAACAGTATGCGAAACACTGTTTGGATCGCTTTAAAAAAGAGATTGTTGATGCCTACATAGAAGGTTACTGTGAAGGTTCATACGATGAAGAACAGAAGCATGCCAAGAACGAAGATGAAGACAGCGACTTCATCGATCTTGGTTTGCCCAGCGGAACGCTTTGGCGGGAAGAATTACTACATGATGAAGACGGTGAAATCAGACGTTTGGCATATAACGAAGCCCGCGACTTCAGTTTGCCGACTGAAGAGCAGTGCCGCGAACTGATGACCAAGTGTTTTCTTGTCCGTGAAAAGTACGGGATTACGTTCCGGGGCAAGGACAATGAGGAACTGTACCTCACTTTTACAGACCAGGCCGAGGATTCAAATGGCAGAAAGGATCCATGTATCCGTTTCTGGGTCAAGGGCGACGTCGATGGAGACCTAAAGGCCCCATGTCTGCAATGCTCCATCCTGCTGCTCCCGGGTGCTGCAGGGTACCACATCAGCCGCCGATTCGTAGGTGAGAAGATTGCCGTGCTGACCGTAAAGAACAAGAAACAAAGCAAATAATCATGGAACTTCAGTTCAATTCAGTGGAAACCATCCCGGTGCTCAACGCATCGGCGGCGTTCAAGACCGACAGCGGCAAGGTGTTCAAGGAGGACGTGGACATCGTGCCCACCGTCATCGACAAGTCGTTGTCCTACATCCCCTGGGGGGCAGACAACAACATGCCGTACCACATCATTGACCTCATCGAGAGT
>JAEEGJ010025908.1_pt1 | contig 11944 bp, 6 predicted proteins | sample 8958761 | NCBI WGS metagenome assembly JAEEGJ01 (sample SAMN16246546, study PRJNA631951) | gut metagenome | biome: gut microbiome; feature: rumen; material: RS-attached | host: Bos | place: Iran: Karaj | collected 2018-10 | reverse complement strand
CCGGCGATACGATTGGCGTTGGAGGCAACTCGGGCCGCTCGTTCGGTGCTCACCTGCACTTTGAAATGCGCTACAACGGCGTGTACATCAACCCGGAAACGGTCTACGACTTTGCCGAAGGCACGTTCAGGGACATCTCCGTCACGCTCGATACAGACAAGTTGCAAGAAGCCGAAGCCGCCTACCAGAAGGAAATCGGCAAGAGCAAATTCTATAAAGTTCGTCGCGGCGACTGCCTCGGAAAGATTGCCCACAAGTACGGCACGTCTGTCGAACGCATCAAGCGCTTGAACAACCTCAAGTCCGAAAAGATCCGCCCGGGTCAAATACTCCGCTGCTCGTAAGAATGAATTTTATTTAAGTGAGGATGCCGCGCCGAAAAGCGCGGCTTTTTTATTGTACAAATTCTAAACAAGAAGCCCGCCGGGCGGGCAACGATGTCGAGAGCACTACTCTTTAGCGATTTTATCGTATGCCTGGATGAGTTCGCGGTCCATATCACGGCGATGCGCCGGAGACGCAAACTTGTTGAGCACCTGGCTCTTGTAAATCGTCCAGTTGCGCGAGAAAGCCATGTGCATCACAGCCGCAATCAAGAGGCCCGGCAACAGGCTATAGCCGCCCGTCATTTCGCAGACCATCACGACACCCGCAATCGGAGCCTTCGCAGCGCCCGCAAAGAACGCGGCCATCCCGACGAGAATGAACATTTCGGGCATGCGGATAAATCCTGGGAACGCAAGTTCGCATATTCCAGCAAACATGGCGCCAATAACCCCACCAATAAATAGCGATGGTCCAAAGACACCCCCAGAACCGCCCGAACCGACCGTAAGCGCAGTCGCCACAATCTTTGCAAGCACGATGCCGAGCAAGAGGAGCACGCCCCACACGGTATGCGGCACAAGCCCCGTCATCAGGTTATCGATAAATTCAAAGCCGCCGCCCGAGACCTCCGGGAAGGCAAGCACCAAGAGCGAAATGAACGCGCCGCCCATTGCAGGCTTGAGCCACACGGGAATCGCCCACTTGTTAAAGCGCTGTTCCGAAGCGTAATAGCAGCGCACATACATGTACGAGAACGGGAAGCACAAAATCCCGAGCAGCGCGCACGCAAAAAGCTCGACGCCGTTCGTGAACGGGAAATCCATCGTGCAGCCAATCACTGGTGCGGAACCAACAAATGCGATATAAACCGTAAACGCCACCACCGACGAGATAATCGAAGTCGCAAAGGCGTTCGACTCAAAGTCCTCGCGGTAAAGCATTTCGACCGAAGTGAGCGCCCCCGCAAGCGGAGCCTTAAAAATAGCGCCAAGCCCTGCCGCCGTGCCCGCCAGCATAAACTGCCCGCGCATCATTCGCGGCATCTTGAAGAACTTGCAAATCGTCGAAGCGATGCCAGAGCCAATCTGCGAAATCGGCCCCTCGTAACCTGCCGAGCCGCCCGTCGCAAGCGTCATGATGCTCGCCACAAACTTCACCGGCGCCACGCGCGCCCGCACATTCCCGCCCTGGTGATGGAATGAATAAATCATCTTGTCGGTCCCCTGCCCCGCCGTCTCCGGCGCACGCGCCACCTTGTGGATGAAAAGCCCGACAACAAGCCCGCCAATCGCAGGCACCGCAGCAAAAGCGTACCACGGCAAAAGTCCAAGCGTCCACGGCTTACGCACCCATTCAATCGCCGTGCCAAGCCCAAAATGGAAAGCAACCGCGACAAGCCCCGTCACACAACCGATTACCGCAGCAAGCCCAAGCTTCGGCAAGTAACCATTCACTACGAGAAGTTTCGCAATCGTCCGATGAATACGCTTCACAGGCCGCAAGATAGAAATTTTGGGGTTCCCTTCACACTCATTTTTTATATATTTCCAATCCAAAAAGCGAAATAGCAAAAAAATTATGCGACTCGAAGTTCATCCAGAAAATCCGCAGCCTCGCATCGTGAAGCAGGCCGCCGAAATCCTCGAAGACGACGGACTCGTCCTCTACCCCACTGAATCTGGCTACGCCATCGGCTGCAACGCCGAATCCTCCAAGGCCATCCACAAGCTTTACGCCCTCAAGAAGCCCATGAAGAAATTCGTCATGGCGCTAATCGTCCCCGACATTCGATTTGCAAGCGGATACGCCCACGTCAGCAACTTCGCGTTCAACATCATCAAACAGCGAGTGCCAGGCCCGTACACGTTCATCCTCCCCGCCGACCCGCACATCGCGCGCAAGCTCGACGTCAAGCGCCCGGAAATCGGTATCCGCATCCCGACGCACCCGTTCTTCAAGGAACTCTTCCAACACTTCGACAAACCCATTCTCAGCACGGCCGCCAAGCTCAGCGAAGAGGACATGTACGAGACAGACGACATCTGGAAAACGTTCCAGCATTCCGTAGACATGATGGTCGACTGCGGCAACATCGAAATCAACCCGACGAACATCGTGAGCCTCATCGGAGACAGCGTAGAAGTCATCCGCGGGGAATTAATTTAAAGCGGCACGATATTCAATTGCCGCGATTTTCGACGCATTAGAAAAGGGCCGCGAGATGCGGCCCTTTTGCTATACCCGGTTCGCGAGTCGAACGCGAGTTTAATCCTTAGGAGGGACTCGTTCTATCCATCTGAACTAACCAGGCGAGTAAGCGCAGACGAATATAGTAAATATTCGGGAAGTTATCAACCAAAAGCGCCCACCTTTAATGCCTGATGCTCCCAAGATGTCAAAAAAGAACGCCCGTCACCGTTTTCACGATGGCGGACGCATTTCACTTTATGGCTGACAAATCATTAACTAATAAGACACAATGATCGTGTCATCCTTTTCTGGATAGCAGAAAGGAGAACTCGTCAATGTATGGTCACTTGCATATTTTGACAATTCCGCAACAGTAACAACTCTGTTATCGTCAGAATCAGCCTTCTGATCAACAATGTCATTACTTGCAGCTTCAAAGTACGACAAATCCCAGCCCAAGCCCTTACACCAGCTATCAACTACATAACCATAAATCTGAGTTGTAGAAGACGAGCTTTTTCCAAATGTATTTTCTTCGGACTTAGAAGTACACAATACAGAATATTCGCTGCCAGTAAAGCTGTTCTTGCGAAGCTTAGAATTTGTTTTTTGGAACGCGCTGATAACGGAATTCTTAAATTCAGCTGGATCGAAGGTTCCCAATTCTTCCTTCTTCAACAAAGACAAACCATCCTTGCTCAATTCATCATCTTGAATCGCAGAACCGCTATGACAAGAGCTGATAAACACAATTTTATGGCAATTGATACGATCCAGGCAAGCTCTAAGAGCATCATAGGTAATATAAGTATCAGCTCCCGAGTCATCTCTCAGAACCCAAATTCGGCCAACACCACCATGCGCATAAAGCATCAAAATAGCCAAATCATCTTGATCAAACCCACTAAAATATGAATCAATCTTACTTTCAAGCTGTTTTTTGGTTTGATCTATAATGACTTCGGAATGAATTCCATTACGTTCAAAGGCCTTTGACATTTGCAAGCAACTATTTGGCGAACGCCCATTCGCACTCGTCGCAATGCAAAGTGCCTTGCGCTTTTTAAAGACATGGATACTACTTGTCGGAGAATTCTTGGATATGCCGCAAGCATTCTTGGCAACGACATAATATGTGTTAAGAACATTATATTGCGGATTGGAATCTTCAAAATTAACACTTTGAGACGAGCCAAGCAAAATTGACTTTCCATCAACAACTTTGTAGAAATCATAGCTTGTGGCAAGAGGAGAAACAGAAGACGTAATAAGGACACGGCCTGTTTCAAATTTCAAAAGCGGTTTCTGAGGAGCGGCCGGCATTTTGCCCTGACATACAATCGACTTTTCTGCACTTGTTGGAGACTTCAATCCTCCCCAAGTCTTTACGTATGCACGATAAACATATGTAATCCCGGGTTTAGTTGTAGCATCAATAAAGCTTCCCCCCGCTTCTGGAGAAATAAACTTTTGCACAGAAAATGCACTTTGTTTTTTATTTACAACTGTAGCGCGTTCAACAATAACATTGTCATGAATTAAACCTGTTGAAATCAAGCCATACACATAGCAATTGGCCGAATCACACATCAATTTTTCAATCTTAGGTGCTTCTGGAGAACGTTTTACAACACCCTTATAAAGCAACGTATTGCTTAACGTTGTTCCCTTAATTTCATAAACAGCAGTAACATCAGAATATGGATCATAAATAAATGTTTCAGAAGCTTTGTTATCATTTCCGGCAACAACATTCACCTGCAATTTCACCTTATCGCCAATCTGGACATTTCCTTCTGTATCAAGAAGATCAACAGTATGTTCTTGTCCAATAAGGATACTCTTACTTATGTCTACCGAATACGTCGTTCCATTAGAATGGGTTCCGTTAATTCTGATATGAGAAACAAACCCACCTGAATTTTTCAACGAAATACATCTTATTTTTTCAATCACGGCAACAGGAACAACGACTTCTTCAGTTTTATTAAACGTAAGTGTATTGTTCAAAGTCGTTCCGCTAATAGTGTACGCAGCGCAGCAATTCACACCTTTCTTATATGTAAATGCCTCCCTGGAAACAGCATTACGCCCACCAACGACATACGCTTCAAGCCGGATTACATCCCCGTCCTTGATTTTTGTACCCAAATCAGCAAGGCTTACCTTAGAGCTTGTACCTATAGTAATATCCTTGCCAAAATTATGGGTATAGGTTGATCCGTCAGAATGAGTTCCGCGAACGGTTATACGAGTAACAAAAGCACCCGAATTTTTCAACGAAATATGGTCAATCGGATTCGGATCCAAAACAACATCTTCTGCAATTCCATTGTAAGTAAGAGTATTATTAAGAGTAGTCCCCTTAATTGTATAACCAGCTTTACAAAGGGAATTCTTTCGATATATGAAAGTTTCTTTTGCAACGTTATTGTTTCCCAACTGGACAACGGCTTCCAAAGTGACCTTATCACCATCGCAAACAACATTACCAGTATCAGACAAATCAACGCGACGTTCCGTTCCTACCGTAATATCCTTACTCAAATTATAGGAGTAAGTTCCCCCGTTAGAATGAGTACCCTTCACCCTAATGCGAGCAACAAAAGCACCATTATTTTTTAAAGATATGGCTCTGACCTCATCATAAGAGACTGGAGTCGAGACAGGAGCCGGCTGTGAAACAGCTTTAGTTTCAATGCCATTGTACGTCAACTTATTGCTAAGAATCGTTCCCTTGATTGAATAAAGAGCCCTATTGCAAGAATTTTTGCGATAGACAAAACGTTCTTTAGCCTTATTGTTTTTTCCGGCCGTAACGACAACTTCCAAGTAAACCTGATCGCCGTCCTTTATTTTACCAACAGCATCAGCAAGATCCACCGTTTTTTCTTGACCCAACGTGATGTTTTTATCAAGATTATACGATGCACTTCCACCTTTGACCCTTATGCGGGCAACGAACCCACCATTATTTTTTAAAGATATCCATCTTATATCATTCATTTTTTATTCCTTTTTGAGCTGGTTATTTATTTTTCGAACCATACAAGCTTCTGTTTTTCCGAATTATCAGACAAAATGCAAAATCTTGTATAATTTCTTCCCATATCACACACTGTCCAAGCATCACGTTCACTATAGAACGCAGGAGCAAAAGAATCACCTTGAGATTTTTTTGTCATATTCACTTTCCAGAAAACGCAATCATCTGAATTTTGCTGAATAGACTGATCATTTTCGCATTCCGTAGTGCCAAGATTTATTCCAAGGACATTGATTTCGTCATAATCAAAAGTAAAGTCATCTGAATTATGTTTAAATGTCGATGTTACAGGATTTCTCAGCAAAGCCAAACTCAGTTCCATCGGATTGTTCACACTATTCGTGTCACCAACAATCACCAATTGACGGAACTGCTTCAATACAAACAAACCCTTTTCAGCAAAAAATGACGACGAAAAATCCTTAACAGGTACATACCCATCGCTAACTACGGTCCAACGATTGGAAACAGGATTATGCTTAACACTTAAGGTATTCGGATTGTAATCAATTACAATCTCCTCCGTATCCAAATTCGTTATATTATAGTTGAACAACGAATAATCATCACTAAGACCACTATTAATCAATTTCAGAGCGTGCAAAGTTGATTTACTATATTCCGCAGCATCTTTATTAGAAGATTTTCTCAAATCCCAATAAGTGATTCCTTCAGGTTCTTCAGGATGGAACGTAGAACTTCCATCAAATGAAAAATCAATTGCGCTTTCAAGAACATTATCTTTATTTTTTCTCAGATATGCTTCTGCACATTTTGCAGGTTCTTCAAATCTAAGCATTCCAGAATTCATTGCATCCTGAATTTGCCATTGCGCCTCAAGCCAATCCTTTCTGCAATCTATTTCACATTGATCTGGACATCCCTTTTCCATCCAAATAAAATAAGCTCTTGTTCGAATATATTCAGGGACAACCGATTCAACGTTTCTTTTCAATTTAAAGGCTACAATACCGTCATTCGCCTTATGATCTTCAAAGCCAGAAACCAGATAAATATTATCATAAGGGTCAAAACAGCCACCCTGCATTCCAGCTTTCAACAAAAACGGGCTACCATCCGGCATTTGCAGCGGAATTCCATTTGGGGTAACATTTGTGAATACAGGACCTTTTTGATTCTGCAAATTTTCAAAATTGATTTTAAAAGCCATCAGCGGAGAATTTCGGCCGCTAAATTCATTATTAATTTTTCCATCACTTGTATACAGGCAGCCATCATTCGGATTAACGGCACACCATGCAAGCCCTTGGAATGGTACATTTTCTTTTTTATAAAGGATTTCTTTCCAAACGAGATCAAACGTTTTCGTTGAAAAAACAAGAATCTGAGCATCGGCGGAGCCATCCGTACCATTTTGATAAATAGGAGCAAAGATATACCCATTAAAATAATCAATATCACCAATATGGATATCTCCAACCTTCACACCGACAATTCTGTTCAAATTATCGTAATATTTATAAAAACGATGAGATTCCAAAATTCCATGATTGTAAATCGTACAATTGGCTTGCTGAACTTCGCTTGCAGAAACGTCTTTACTCAAAGACTGATTCAAAAACACCTTATGGATCGTACCATGATTCCGGTTAAACGAATCGGTTCCCGCACCATGAGAGATATACCAAGCCTCATCATCATGGCAGATTCCCTGAACATCATTGCTGTAATTCGTGCAAGCTTTTTGGGGCGACTGATTATACAAGCTATAAGTCTGCTGGCTTTCAAAATAATTTGCGTAACAGTTAAAACTGGCCAAATAAAGTGAATTATCCCAAGTTGTCCCCTTAATAACATAGCTAGCAACAGAAGCGGAAGATTCTCTGTATATAAATTTTTCACTAGCCTTATTGTTATTGCCAGAAGCAACATAAGCTTCTAACTGTACAGAATCCCCATCCTGTACAACACCATCCGTATTCGAAAGATCAAGAGTTTTTTCCTGATATACACAAATGTCCTTATTTAGATTATATGAATAGCTAGAACCATTTGAATGTACACCTTTTATTCTAATACGAGTTACAAAAGCACCTTTATTTTTGAGAGAAATGTATCTAACCTCTGTATTTTCTTCAATATACTCTATAGACGTTCCATCAAAAGACAATTTACTGTCTAGCGTTCCACCCTTAATAGAATACGATGCATTAAATTTAGAATCCTTTTTATATACAAAACGTTCAGAAGCCTTTCTATTCTTTCCCCATTTTACATAAACTTCCAACCAAACTGTATCGCCTTCACGAACAACACCGTTTGTATCGGAAAGGTCTAACTTTCGGCTAAAGCCCAATGTGATATCTTTTTTCACATTATATGAATTCGATGTTCCATCGGCATGAATAGCGTGAATTCGAATACGAGCTACAAAGCCCCCATTATTTTTCAAGGTCAACCAACGAATATCCCCAACCATACCACTTGAGGATTCCGTAGATTCAAAGCCATCAAAAATCAACCTATTGTCTTGTGTAGTTCCATTAATAGAATAGTTTGCTTTTCTGTTGGCATTTGCTTTATAAACAAAACTTTCTTTAGCCGACTTATTTTTACCACCAGCCACATATGCTTCAAGATAGACAAGATCCCCCTCCCGAACAACACCCGCATTAGCAAGATTTAGCGAACGATCATCTTTTAAACAAATATCCTTATTATGATTATAAGATTCTACAGACAAATCAGCATGTTTAACATGGACCCTAATTCGAGTTACAAAATTACCTTTATTTGACAAACGGTACGCATTGATTGGATCAGGAGCCGTCACTGGAAATTTTTCATCCATTTTTGTTAACGACATTTTATTAGTCCAAAGCTGACCTTTAATAGTATAGCAAGCAATATTATTAGACTCTTTTCTATATATGAAACGTTCTTTCGCTTTATTATTTTTACCACCAATCACGACTGCTTCAAGCCAGACTTCATCCCCTTCACTTATTTTCCCGACGGCATCAGCAATGTCTACAGTTCTTGATTCGTAAACCCTAATATCCTTATTTATATTATACGATTCCTTTCCACCTTTAACTCTTATATGAACAACAAAAGAACCTTCATTTTTTAACGAGATCCATCTAATTTCTTCCATTTATTTTTCCTTTTTTAAAAAGTACCTATAGTACAAATGCATTACGCATTTACTTCAGTCATAATACCAAAGCATTACGAATATACGTTCAAAATCATATTGACATTTTCTTTGTTTTGTAAACTTTTTAGGATTTCTTTTACAAACAAAAAAGAGATTATTCAGCTAAACGATTTTTTTATCCAGCAAGGCAAAATAAAATAAGCAATTAACTGAAATAAAAATTTATCAGCAAAGAATCGTTAAAGCCAATAAAATAAAGCTTTCTATCGTTTTATAAGCACATAAACTTCATGTTCAAAAAGAACGAAAAGAACTGAATTTACTATTTCTTTTTCTAAAAAACACAATCTAAAAATTTATTTACTTTATATTTTTTACATTCAACATAAGAACCATGTTTGTTACATCATAGAAACACAAAATGCGTAAAAGGAATTCCTTTATAATCCTAGTAAACAAGCGGTTTCCGCATTCAAAGCATCCTTATTCATCATCATTTATCAATGTAAACTGAAAAAATATATAAAAACAATATTTCAATTCAAAACATTTTACATTTAAAACAAGTTAAAATAAAAAATTTAAGATAAAATCAAAACAGTATATTTTATTTAAAATACAAATACTCATCACATACGTGATATTGATATCTATTTTTTACACACTTAAAAAACAAACATCCAAAACATAAGCCTAGTCCCGCAAGGGGCTAGGCTTTCTAGATTCCGAGATGGAGATGCCCTCCCGGAACAGAGTCCGGGATGACAAAGTGGCGGGCATGACATTCTATACAGGCTTTGCGGCACCCGGCGCGGCATTTTCCGTTGCTTTTTCAGCATTCTCGCCCGCTTCTGGCGTGACTCTTGTGCGGGCATCGTACAAAGCTTTGGAAATGCGGGTGAAGGCTTCAACGACGACGGGGTCAAAGTGCTTGCCCGCCCCTTCGGTGATAATCGACATAGCCTTTTCGTACGGGAAACCCTTCTTGTACACGCGTTCGGCGATGAGGGCGTCGAAGACGTCGGCAACGGCCATGATTCGCGCGGAGAGCGGGATTTCTTCGCCCTTGAGGTGTTCGGGGTAGCCCGAGCCATCCCATTTTTCGTGGTGGTAGCTCGCCATTTCGATAGATTCGTTGAGGTAACCCGCATCGAACGTGTCGCCTGCATCGTGCACAATCTTCTTGAGGATTCGGCCACCTTCTGTCGTGTGGCTCTTCATGATGGCAAATTCTTCGTCGGTAAGCTTGCCGTTCTTATTCAAAATCAAGTCCGAAACCGCGATTTTACCGATGTCATGAAGCGGCGCAGCCTGCTTGAGCTTGCTGATATAGCCATCGTTCAAGACACCCTTGAACTTGCCTTCGGCGCGCAATTCCTTTGCAATCGCTTCAACGTATTCAGCGGTCTTTTTGATGTGGTCGCCAGTATTCTTGTCACGCGCTTCAACGAGTTCCGCGAATTCCGTAATCATCACGTTCTGCATTTTCTGGATTCTAAGAACCTGGTCGCGCACCTGTTCAATAAAGCTCTGGGTGTCCTCGGTCATCGAATTGAAATGGTCGTACAGCTGGCCGATTTCATCACTTGTATTAATCTTGAGGTCCTTCACATAAGCAACTGCATTTTGAATCAGCGAAAGATCGAGCTTGCCCATTTCAAATGCCATCGCCGTACGCATCGTAGCCCCGGAAATTTTCATAGCGGCATGAGACATCTTGTTCACAGGCACCACAAAGCCGTGCTTCATCACCTCAATAATCACCATCATGATAATCAACGAGAGACCAAAGAAGAGCGACAAAAGCTTGATAAAGAACATGGCCTCGTCGCGCACAATGGATTCCATCGAGATATCGGCAGCCACGTAGGCAACGGTGTTCCCCGCCGCATTTTTAATCGGTCTGTAAACCGTGAGGAGCCAGCCAAACTGGTCATCCGAAATAATGGGTTCAACTTCCTCGCCCGCCAAAAGCTTCGGCAAATAGGGTTCAAACGAGGGGTCAAATTCCACCAAGGAGCCCGGAGCACCACCCGGCACGCCATCTGTGTCGAGGTCAAATACCACGTGGCAACCATCCGGCAAAATCTTGTACACATACACGTACTTTGTCTGCGGGAAGCTTTCACGAATGCCTCCAAGCACATCACGGGTATGAGCATAGCCTTCGACCTCATAACCCTGCGCTATGTAATTGTCCACCTTTTCGGCATCAATTGCAATAGACGCCGCTTCGGTCACACCCCTTGCGATACTGACAAAATTATTGATGCAGTTGTCACGGTACAAGAAGAACCCGATCATGCTCGCAAGCCCGCCCAAAAGGACTTCGGCGATAATCACCATAGCCACAACCTTGTTCAGCAAGGAATGGCGAATCGACATTTTGTCCGAAGAAAATCCCTTTTCAGATCCTTTAAGATGGAAGAGCTGGACATCCTTCAGTTCATCCTTGAGTCTACGCGGGATAAATCGATAAATAAGTGCAGACAAAAGAACAATGGCACTCTTGTCAAAAACGTCAATTACGATATCAGCAAAGAGTTGCGAATAAAAACGGTTCCAGTGCAAAACGTCGTGGAACGCAATCGCGAACGGTGCAGAGATGCCCTCGCCAAAATTGAACCCGTACAAAGCATATGTAAAGACGGAACCGATACCACCGCCAATCAACGCAAAGAGCACAATCACGACAAGCAGTTTCCAGATGCTGTGGAAAAAACCACGGCGAAAAAGGAATGTCGCAAGCGTCGCAATTAAAATGCTCAGGACGCCGTAATACGTTGCGACCGGCTCCGAAATTCCGTTGATGGCGTTCACGCTAAAGCCGACGATAACCGCAGGCAGGTAACCGCCGAGCATAGCCGTAAGCACGGTGCCCAGGCAGTCCAAGAAGAGAGGTATTCCAAAGAAAATAGCAAGCTTGGCGGGGATGACGTTCAGGAGCAGGCCCACGAGCATCAACAAGAGGATGTTCCTCGACCGCGAGAAAAAGCCCTCGACGGATGCCCATATCGTTTTTAGTTTTAATTTAAATTTCAAAACATACTTTCTCATACCCAAATTCTTCCTTTTAGCTTACATAAAATAAATAAAAAAAAGAAGGCCCGCATGGTGGCGGGCAATAAAAGGACAAAAAAGTTTAGCGGTATTCGAACTTGGCCTTGAACAAGTGCTTGCAATTGTTGGAGTCGTTGCCCCAGTGGTCAGACGAACCTGCAAAAATGTGGATACCAAGGTCAGCCGCACCAGCTACCAAG
>JAEEGJ010025906.1_pt1 | contig 11945 bp, 11 predicted proteins | sample 8958761 | NCBI WGS metagenome assembly JAEEGJ01 (sample SAMN16246546, study PRJNA631951) | gut metagenome | biome: gut microbiome; feature: rumen; material: RS-attached | host: Bos | place: Iran: Karaj | collected 2018-10 | reverse complement strand
CTCTTCTTCTATCGCAAACGCAAGCGGCAACGGTTGTATCTTTTCCCGTAACGCAATCCGCGCCGCCGATTCCAGCGCCATGGCGCAGCGCCCCTGGTGGGAGTTAAAATCCGCCAGTCCCAGCAGACTTGCCGCCGCGTCAAACAGACGCCCCATGCTGGAAGTCTGAATTGCGTTCACGTTTTGCTGCAACGCTTTCTTTACAATTGCAAAGCGTGGATCACAACTATGCAAACCGGCCGCAGCCAGATGACATAACGCGGTTTTCCATGCCTGCTGCATGGAAACATCTCCGCCTAACATGGAGATCGTTTTCAGATGCCCGACTCTTGTAAAACGGCATCCTTCGCAAAGCAGAAACTCCCCGCCCCAGACGGTACCGTCCGTGCCCAGCCCGGTCCCGTCAAAACACGCCGCCAGCACGTTTCCTTTCAGGTGATGCTCCGCCATCACCGCTAACGCATGGGCGTGATGGTGCTGCACCTGATAAAACGGCAATCCGTTTTTCTCCGCAAACATTTTTCCCCATTGCGCCGTTGCATAACCGGGATGCAAATCTCCTGCAACCGCCTGCGGCTTAATGGAAAGAAGCTCTGTCCAATCCTGCACAGAATCGGCAAAGAACTGTTCCGTCTTTTCCAGTGATACATCCCCCGGGATTTCAGCCGGGAAAAAGCTTCCCTCTGCCGTCAGACAGAAACCCGGCTCCATCTGGGCGCCTAGTGCTAAAACGATATCTTTCAATACGTTTTCATTGGCAGATGCTGCCCGTTCAGGTTGCTTACAATTTGCAGTGAGTTTGCACGGCAAATCTGAAATGACAGTATCACAATTATTCTTATAATTCAGGTTTACCGCCGGTTCCGGCATATACCCCTTCGTGCGGCGCAAAACCTGCACCTTACCGTTCACAACCCGGGTCACCGCGTCATCTGCCGGGCGCAGGATTTCCCGTTCATAGGTAAACAATGCGGCAATATTTTTGTTCGCATCAAAAAAACGCTGCGCTTCTTCGTCTTTATAAATAATCGGCTGCCCCGTATAGTTACAGCTGGTAACGATAAAAGGAAACTCTGTACCGAGTTCACTGTAAAAACCCATGGACGGCAGGAACACGCCCGCCTGATCGGAAACGTCTGTCACATTTTCCGCAAGCCAGACTGCCGCATCTTGTTTTTTCTGACACAGCACGATGGGACGGGCTGCCGACTGCAGCAGCGCTTTTTCTTCTGCAGAGACATAACAAAACTTTTCCGCCAGCGCTATATCCGTAACCATCACGGCAAACGGTTTTGACATTCTCTTTTTCAAATCCCGCAGGCGCGTTACAACTTCCGCCCTGTCTGCACGGCAAAGAAGATTAAATCCTCCCACTGCCTTGACCATGATGATCCGGCCCTGTGTCAACAATTTGCGGGCTAAGGCAATTATGTTTATATCTTGCGTCTGTCTGTCCGGAGAACCGGAAAAAGAATTTGCAGATAAAGCGCCTTCCATACAGTCAGATGTTAAATCGTTTTTGTATTCTTCTTTTACAATACACTGCAGCTGCGGCCCACAGTGATAACAGGAAATCGTTTCCCCGTGCCCGCGGCGGTCCTGCATGTCAGCATATTCGTTAGCGCATTCATCACATAACGTAAACCGGTCCATGGTCGTGTTGGCACGGTCATAGGGCAGCTTGCGGATAATCGTGTAACGGGGTCCGCATTGGGCACAGGAAATATAAGAGTATCCCTGCCGGCGGTTACCGTTTTCTTTTAATTCGCGCAAACAGTTTTCACAGATACCGATATCCGCAGAAACAAGTTTAACTTCTTTCGATTCCGTACTTAGCACGGGGGTAAAAGTTGCAAACTCCCGAAGTGGAACTTTCCTGCACACAAAACGTTCCACTTTAACAGGTAACGCAGCATTGCGCAAGCTATCGCACAGCTTTTCAATATGTTCCGCAACACCAGTCGCCATAATTTCCACATGGGTTCCTGCATTGCGCACAAACCCTGTCAGTTTATTATCTTTTGCCAAACGACAAACAAGGGGACGGAAACCGACCCCCTGCACTTTTCCGTATACAGTTATTTCTACTGTTATTTGATGTTCCATGCCATTTAAACAAAGCTAAATTGAATTCTCAACGCTTGGGTTCTTTAACCATGGCCCTGTCATTCATAACTTTAAAGCCGAATTTCCTATACAGTGCTTGAGCGTCTCTTGTAATCAAAACCCCACGAAGCCCTGAAAACTCCGGCAAAGAATTAATATACGATATCAGAGCAGTTCCCAATCCCTTGTGCTGATACTCTATATCAATGATTACGTCACTTAAATAATAGGTCGTAGCATAGTCGCTGATTACTCTGGCAAAACCGATAAGCTTATCTTTATCATCAAGGTATAAGCCATAGCATGATGAATTCCGTAAGGATTTCTCGATTTTCTCTATCGGACGTTTGTCTGCCCAATATGTCATTCGGAGAAGTCTGACGATGTCCTCTAATTTCATTTTGTCCAGACCATCGACAATCCTGTAATTCATAGCCACATTCTCTTTCAACTACTAACTCAAAACCCTGCCCGCTGTTTCAGCCAGGCCGCCGCTTCCGCATATCCTTCCCCGGTCTTGCCGCTGACCTTGAACACCGGCGCCGTTTTATTGAGATGCCGGATGCCTTTCATGAAAAATTCTTCATCAAAGTCAACATAGGGCAACAGGTCAATCTTGTTCAGCACAATAATATCCGCCTTTTCAAAGGCCAGCGGATACTTGTAAGGCTTGTCGCTGCCGTCCGTCACGCTGACCTGCAGCAGCTTGATATCTTCGCCGATGGAAAACTCCGCCGGGCAGACCAGGTTACCCACGTTTTCAATAAACAGGATACCGGGCTTGTCAAACGGCAGCGCATGGATGGCATTGTGTACCAGCGGCGCGTCCAGATGGCAGGCGCCAAAGGTGTTAATCTGCGTTGCAGCGATGTTTTGTTTCCGCAGCCGTTCCGTATCGATATTCGATTCAATATCGCCTTCGATGACATATCCGGGCACATCCAGATGTTTCAGCAGGTTTTCCAGGGTGGTGGTCTTCCCCGCTCCCGGCGCGCCCATGATATTCACCGCGAAAATTTTATGTTCCGCCAGATGTTCGTGAACATGCTCCGCAATATGGTTGTTCCGTGCGTGGATGTCCACCATTACATCCGCTTTCATCATATGCATTGTTACTGATCCTCCACTTCCAGTTCCACGCTTTTCACGTAGAACTCTTTGCCGATGGGCGTAGGTTCCCCATCCCCGCCGCAATAAGGACATTGAAAGGAAAACCGTTTCCGTTCAAAATGTTTCCCGCATTTTTCACAGCGCAGCTGCGGTTTCACGCCCTCGATGAAAAGCTGCGCGCCTTCACAGAGGGTTCCTTCCGCTATCACATCAAAATACATCTGGATAGACTCGCCGATAAAACCGGAATCCTCCCCAACTACCAAATCGATGCGGCGCACACGGCCGCTGTTCTTCCTGGCAGTTTCGGAAGCGATATCCACGATTTGTACGGTAACGGGATACTCATGCATGAGCTGCTCCTTATGTTTCGCCTGCTGCAGCCCGGACACGATCATCCGTCGCTCAGGCTTTTACCTGCTGCAGCCTGCGCGTTTTGCTTCCATTATCAGGCTTTGGCCTGCCCTGCTTCGGCAGCCGCCTTCTGCGCCGCCGCTTTTTTCGCCTGAGCTGCGGCAATAGCCGCTTTCTGGGCTTCCGTCAGAACCACCTGGGGCTTGGGCGGAGGCGGCGGACCCTGCAGCACTTCCTCCTCTTTTTCGGTGGCAGGCGCCGTATATTCCGTGTCCATGGTCAGGCACTTCTTCGGGCAGTTGGTCACGCATTCTTTGCACTGCACGCAGGCAAAACGGTTGATTTTCCAGGTGCGGGCATTCCGGTCCACCGTAATGGCGTCGGACGGACAATTCCGCATGCACATGCCGCAGAAGATGCAGTTATCGATATTATTGATTACCTTGCCCCGGTCGGCTTCGTAAACTTTTCTCGGTTCAAAAGGATACTGACTGGTTGCCGGCGGTTTAAACAGATTGCCCAGCATCTCGCTGGCAAAGGACATAAAACTCATCGCCAGACCTCCTTATCTTTCACAGCAGCTGATACACGGATCGATGGTCAGAATGATGTTCGGCACATCCGCCAGGTCGCAGCCCTGCAGCATTTTTACCAGCACCGGGATATTCGCGTTGGTCGGCGTGCGCAGACGGAACCGTTCCAGGTTCTTTGTCTTGTTCCCTTTTACGTAATACACAGCTTCGCCACGGGGCTGTTCCACGCGGGTAAAATATTCCGCCGCAGGCGGGAAGCCTTTCACCGGTACCGCAATGTCACCGGCCGGCATGTTTTCCACGCAGCCTTTGATGATGTCCAGGGACTGGTACAGTTCCAGCAGACGGACTTTAACGCGGGCGAAACAGTCGCCTTCTGTGGCAAGGACCGGGGTAAAACCTAATTCTTTGTAGGCTCCCCCTTCATCGCCAATCCGGTAATCCTGCGGCACGCCGCTGGCCCGGGCCGTAGGACCTACGCAGCCCAGCGCCACCGCTTCATCATAGGTCACCGTCCCTACGCCCTTCAGCCGGGCGTGGATGGTTTCATCATTCAGGAAGATCGCCGCGATTCCGTCTATCTCCTTTTTCAGCGCATCCAGGCGCTTTACAATCTCTTTTAACTCGTTATCGGAAATATCACGGCGCACACCGCCCACCTTGCAGACGGAGAAGATGACCCGCCCGCCGGTGGTCTGCTCAATGATGTCCAGAATCGTTTCACGGACACGCCAGCACTGCATGAACAGGCTTTCAAACCCCAGGGCGTCGGCGCCCAGCCCGGCCCACAGCAGATGGCTGTGCAGACGGGAGATCTCGTGCCAGATGGTGCGCAGGTACTCCGCCCGCTTCGGAATCTCAATTTCCATCAGTCCTTCGATAGCCTTGCTGTAGCCCCAGCCGTGGCCGAAGGAACAGATGCCGCAGACCCGTTCCGCAATATACACATATTCCTGGAACCCGCGTTTCTCCACCAGCTTTTCCAGACCGCGGTGGATATATCCGATGGAAGGAATGGCTTTTACAACTTTTTCATCTTTCAGTTCCAGGTCCAGATGGATCGGCTCCGGCAATACCGGATGCTGGGGACCAAAGGGAACGATTGTACTTTTACCCATGTTACTTCCCTCCTTCCGCCGGTTTTGCCGCCGGTGCGGCAGGTTTCTGCGCAGCCGGATTTGCTGCCGGTTTCACTGAAGCGTCTACCCCCAGCCCGGGCCGCAGGTTCACTTTAACGGCCGCTGCCGGCTGCTGCGCCTTGGACAGTTCATGCCAGGGCATGGGTTTGGCAAGCTGGAAGAACTTTCCGCCGTAATCCACTTCCGGCGCAATGAATTCCACATTCAGGCCGAACAGGTCGTGGATCTCGTTCTCCCAGACAAAGGCGTACCAGTACTGGCTGGTGACGCTCATGACGGAACCTTCTAGAGGCACGATGACCCGCAGGTTCTCCATCACATAATCTTTATCAAAACTGTACGTCAGTTCATAGCCTTCCGGAACCCGGGTGCACAGGATCTGCACCATGCGGTACCCGTCTTTTTTATACTGCGCTGCTTTGCCCAGCAAATCAGCAGCTTCTGTCTGAATAAAAATCTGTTTCATTTCCCGGCCTCCTGACTTTTACTGATAGCCATTTCCGGTTCTAATTCTTTTTCCCGCAGGGCCTGTTTTTCTCTCACAGGAACTGCCAGCGCCTTCTGTTTTTCTTCCAATACTGCCAGACCTTTCACCACGCCGTCGATGATGGATTCCGGCCGGGCCGCGCAGCCCGGTACATACACATCCACAGGGATGGCCTTGTCCATGCCGCCCAGCATATTGTAGCAGTCATGGAATACGCCGCCGCTGCAGGCGCAGGTTCCTACCGCGATGACCACCTTCGGTTCCGGGATCTGTTCGTAAATCTGTTTCACGACAGGCAGGTTCTGGGTATTCACGCCGCCCGTCACCAGAAAAATATCCGCGTGTTTGGGGTTGCCGGTATTTACAATGCCGAACCGTTCCACATCGTACAGCGGTGTCAGGCAGGCCAGCACTTCAATGTCACAGCCGTTGCAGCTGGAGCCGTCATAATGGACAAGCCAGGGTGACTTCTTTATATAACTCATATAAGCCGCATCCTTTCATCAACGCATATACATTAAAAACATGATATTCACAAATCCGGCCACCAGCGTTACCAGCCAGGTGGAAGACAGCATCTGTTCCCACTTTACACGGGAACAGCAGTTATCGACCAGCACATCACTGAAATAGGTGAACAGACACATCAGTATGGCCAGCGCGGGACTCCAGGGAGCAGACCAGGCAAAGAACAGATACACGAAGCCCAGCAGGAATACGTTTTCATACCAGTGGGCCAGTTCGATCATTGCCAGCGTGCGTCCGGAAATTTCCGTAATTACGCCACGGATCAGTTCCTGATGCACTTCATGGGACATGGATAAGTCGAAAGGAGACTTCCTGAATTTTATCAGCAGGATAAAGCTCAGACCGATAAAGATGCCCGGCATATAAATAAAGTTCATGGAAGGCGCCTTCAGAATGGTATCGATACTGAAGCTGCCGCATTTCAGATAAAAACCTAAAGCCATTAATAACAGCATGGGCTCATACGCCATCGTCTGGACCAGTTCCCTTTCCGCCCCGACCTGGCTGTACGGAGAGTTCGAAGAATAAGCAGCCACGATGAAACATACGCTGGCCATCGTCAGGGTGAACACAACCAGCAGGATATCCCCGTGGGTAAAGAAGAACAGGCCGCTGATGATCACGAACAACAGAAAACCGAACACGTAAAAGCGCTGGGCTTCATTGACCGCGATGGGCTGTTTGTCCCACAGTTTAAAGAAATCGTAGAACGGCTGCAGAACAGGAGGACCGACACGGCGCTGCATCCGCGCGGAAATTTTCCGGTCGAGCCCGGCCAGCAGCCCGCCGATGACCGGCGCCAGAATCAGGTATGCTATCCCCGAAATAATGTTTAAAACCATCTCAGACATGGAAAGCACCTCCCAGAATAATCGCAAATTCAATCAGGAGACAGGAGCCGCAAAGAATAAACCCGCACAGTTTCATTTTGGCCTCTCCGAACCATTTTTCCATATACCAGTTACGCAGCGTAACCGGAATCGTCTGTCCGGCCGCGCCCCGGTAAGACAGGTTGTCTCCGGAATTTTCCCCGGCCAGGTTGGTAACGACCTGTTTCTGTTTGCGGCCCTTGCCGAAACGCAGCGGCAGCACCACAAGCAGGATGACCATCATGGACATGATCAGCAGGTTGCTGCGGGCGATGACATCCATATTTGTCTGGTAGGTAACTTCCAGATACGGGATTACGCCGTACTGGGAAATCCCCGGGAACAGGATACAGGTAATGATCGTCAGCGCACTTAAAACCCGCAACGCGATCCATTGCACGCCGTGGATCCCTTCTTCCAGGTTTTCCTTTGCCGGAATAAACGCTGTAATCTTACCCAGCCATTTGGTCCAGTAGAACAACGTCGTGGAAGAACCGAACACCAGGACCAGCAGCAATAACGGATGACCTGCGTCCACAAATGCCTTCATGGCGGCCCACTTGGAAATCAGCATGCCAAAAGGCGCCAGGAACATGCCGCAGATACCGATGATCATGCACAGGGATAACCTGGGCATGGAACAGAACATCCCGTCAAAATTCTCAATATTACGGCTTTCCAGCTGCTGCTCGGCCGTACCGACCGACAGGAACATGAGGCTTTTGGCTACCGCATGGAACACAATGATCATGATTGCCGTCCACGCAGCTTCATAGGAACCGATGCCTGCGCAGCAGACAATCAGACCCAGGTTGGAAATCGTAGAATATGCCAGGACCTTTTTGCCGTCGGACTGTGAAATCGCCGCACAGGAAGCGAACAGGAAGGTTGCGCCCCCGACGAACATGGTCATCAGGCCGGCATGATTGGATCCCAGAATGGGACAAAGTTTAATAATCAGGAACACGCCTGCTTTAACCATTGTGGAAGAATGAAGCAGTGCGGATGTGGGCGTGGGGGCCACCATGGCGCCCAGCAGCCAGCCGGAAAACGGCATCATGGCAGCTTTGGTAAAACCGCAGAACACCAGCAGCGCAACCGCCAGTTCCACAGGCTCCGAGCTGCGGCCCAGATTCACCAGCATGGAAAGTTCCACCGTGCTGTATTCCAGTCCCAGCCAGACAATGGCAATGGCAAACGCCAGACCGCCCAGCAGGTTCATCCATAACGCTTTAAACGAATTGTTGATGGCTTCCTCCGTCTGGGTATAGCCAATCAGCAGGAACGAACATAAGCTGGTAATCTCCCAGCAGGTGTACATGAGCAGCAGGTTGTTGGAAATGACAAGGCCGAACATGGCCGAAAGGAACAGGAAGATGACAAAGAAAAAGAACGGGCGGCGGTCTTCCACGTCACGATGCTCTTTCTGGAACTCTTCCATATAACCAAGGGAGAAAACAGCGATCAGGCTGCCGATAATACCTACGATCAGGACCATAATCATGGCAAAGTTATCAATCGCGATATTGGCCGCTATGTCGATGCTGTGCCCCACGGTCTTCTCAAACCAGAACACGGCCCCCAGCTGGACCAGTTCCAGAAGCGCGATCCAGGGCCTTTTAAACCGGACCAGCGTGTAGTACAGAATCACAACGGCCGCGATGATATCCAACGCCATGATAAGCATCGGAAGTTCCGGTGCAGCCAGTTTAAAAAACTCCGGATGCCCGAAAAACTTCAAGGCCGCTGCCACCGATAATCCCATGGTAACCGCTGACGCCAGCGGGACGATCGCATTACGCGCCCCGTTGCCGCGCAGACAGAAGACCAGGAACGCAGCGATCAGAGGAACACCGATCAACAAGGCAAACAAAGACATAAAGCATTCCTTCTTTCTTAATTAGTGTACATTTAACCCTGCAAATGATAAATATAGTATGCACTATATCACAATTCCCCGGTAATGACAACCATTTTTTTCATTTTTATAAGAAATCGTATAAGAATTACGGCAATTGTAACAATTGCAACTATTTTGTTGTTCCGGTACTGCCAAAACCGCCGCTGCGTTCTTCCTTTTCCGCAGCATTGTCGTCGTCTGTTGTCAGATATTTATAAAAAATACCCTGGGCAATCCGTTCGCCCTTCTTTAAAACCAGCGGCTGCAGACCGGTGTTCACCAGCGCCAGTATAATATGTCCTTCGTTATCCGGATTATTGTAATAATCCGCGTCAATGATACCCACGTTATTGACCAGGCGGATGCTTTTCTTAACTGCCATGCCGGAACGGATATGAACGCCCAGGAACTCATCCTCCTGCATATAAGCCTTCACCCCGGTGGGCACCATAACAAGACGGCCGGGACGCAGGGCCACGTCTTCCGGTACGCAGATATCGTATCCGGCAGACGTTTTTGTCTTGCGCGCCGGCATAGGGAAATCAACGTCTTTGTATTTCGTTATTTTTTCAAAGCCGCGTACTTTCATCTGAACACTCTCCAATCCACTGCGTAACTGATACACCGTTGCAAAATGTACCGGGCAGTTTCTTACTTTTATATTATATCATACCATGCGTGTTTTTATCGAAAAAATCTTGTTCCTGCCCGCATAAATTAGCCCTTTTCAAAAGAGATTTTTTCATATATGATAAATAATATAGAAGTAAACAATAAATAAACAAACATCGGAAAGGGAATCAACAGTAAAGGAGGCTGCGCATGGAAATCACACAGGTAGTCAATTTCAGGCGGGAAGTATTACGGAGGATTGCGGAATATACATGGAACGACTGTCTTCCGGAACATATTTACGATATTCTCTATAAAACAGTCAGGGACGATACCCCGCGGGTCCGGTGCTGTGTGCATAAAGAACGGGCTGTATTAAAGAACCGCGTCCAGATGGCGCTCTGGCAGCCGCTGGGACGTAATATCATCAACGCCGCAAAAGCCGCGCTGGCCGGTGAATTCGACAAAAGCCTCCCTATTATTGACGTGCTTCCGGATGCCTGCGACGCGTGCCCTATCGATAAATACTATGTAACAGATATCTGCCGGCACTGTATCCAGCATAACTGCATGAACAACTGCCCGAAAAAAGCCATTTCCATTGTTAACAACAGAGCCTTCATCAACCGGGACATCTGTATCGAATGCGGGCGCTGCGCCAAATCCTGCCCCTACGGCGCCATTATTGAAATCAACCGTCCCTGTATCCGCGCCTGCGCGCTGGACGCTCTCTCCGCCGGGGAAGACCGGAGGACGAAAATCGATTATGAAAAATGCACGAACTGCGGCAACTGCCGGGCAGCCTGCCCCTTCGGCGCACTGGACGAACGCAGCATGATCGTTCCCCTGCTTCTGGCCTTAAAACAGCGCAAACCGGTGGTCGCCATGCTGGCGCCTTCGTTTGTGGGACAGTTCGGTATGAAAATAACGCCGGCGCAGATTATCGCCGCGTTGAAGAAAATCGGTTTTTCCGACGTGGTCGAAGTGGCCATAGGCGCTGATATAACCACGCTGCATGAGGCCGAAGAGTTTATGGAAAAAGTGCCGAAGAAACTCTCCTTCATGACCAGTTCCTGCTGCCCTGCTTTCGTAAAATTAGTGAAAAGCCGTTTCCCCGAATACGAAGAAAATATTTCCAAGACCACGTCCCCCATGGTATCCTGCGGCCTGTACGTAAAAGACAAATCCCCGGAAGCCATGACCTGCTTCATCGGTCCCTGTATCGCGAAGAAACGGGAAGCGGTGGAACATGCGGATACGATCGATTTTGTACTCACCTATGAAGAACTGCAGTGTATCTTTGAAGGCATCGGCATTGATCTGACAGAACCCGTGGAAGAAGAATACGTAACGCAGGCAACCGCCGGCGGCATCGGCTTCCCCCTGACACGCGGCGTGCAGGCCTCCATGAAAGAAGTGCTGCCCATCGAGCGGCAGGCAGAGCTTACAGCCGAATACGCCGACGGCCTGGAAAACTGCAACGACAAACTGACACTGATTAAAAACGGAAAGCTTTCCGCCGACTACTTTGAAGGAATGGCCTGCTGCAACGGCTGCGTAAACGGTCCCGGCTCTCTGGCGCAGCAGGGGCTGACCCGCGTGCTCGTGGCCAAATTCCAGAAAACCGCGGAAAAAAAGACCAGCGACCAGTTGCCGGAAGCAGTGGACGCTGTCGGGAGAATCAGTTTTGAAGTGTAATTTGTTTGACTGGTAACGCTTCTATTATAAAAATAAAAATACAAAAGTTTGCAAACATAATTTATAAACAATTTGCGAACAGAATGAACCGTCGTTTCCAACATAAGGCCGCAAAGAAAAAACCTGATGCGCGTTCATGCGCACCAGGTTTTTTAATCGTATGGAATCAGGTAATAGAAGCCTCGTAAATGGAATCAACCGATGCTTTCAGCATCGCGTCAAATTCCGCAGCCGTCTGCTTCGCGTTCAGCCCTTCGGACAAAGCGCGGGAGAAGCTGGCGATGAGGCCGTGGTTTTCTGCCAGTTTCTTGTTGGAATCTTCCCGGGTATAGCCGCCGGACAGCGCTACCACACGGACTACCCGCGGATCGGCAATCAGTTCCGCATAGGTATCGGGAATCGTGGGAATGGTCACCTTGAACATCAGCTTGGTGTCTTCCGGCAGTTTCGCCAGATGTTCCATAATGTTCTTTTTCAGGATTTCTTCTGCTTTTGCCTTGTCCGGGCAATGAATATCCACTTCCGGTTCGAGGATGGGAACCAGACCGGCCGCCGCAATCTGCAGGCCGATTTCAAACTGCTGGTCTACAATTTTCTTAATGCCCTCTT
>JAEEGJ010025905.1_pt1 | contig 11946 bp, 9 predicted proteins | sample 8958761 | NCBI WGS metagenome assembly JAEEGJ01 (sample SAMN16246546, study PRJNA631951) | gut metagenome | biome: gut microbiome; feature: rumen; material: RS-attached | host: Bos | place: Iran: Karaj | collected 2018-10 | reverse complement strand
AATGCCTCGTAGCCGCTGGTAACCACACGCTCGCCTGGCTCCAGACCCTCGAGGATCTCGTAATGCTGCGGGTTCTGACGTCCGATGCGAACCTGACGGCGATAAGCCTTCTGTCCACTCTTGTCGAGTACGAAGATCCACTGTCCGCCTGTGGTCTGGAAGAAGGTGCCACGAGGAATGATGATGGCCTGCTCGGGCTGACCTAACTCCAGATCGATATAATAGGTCTGACCAGTACGGATGTTCTCAGGACGCTCGCCTTTGAAGATGAAGTCGCAACGGAATTTGCCATCGCGTACCTCTGGATACACCTTACGAACCTGCAACTGATACTGCTTGTCGCCACGGGTGAAGGTGGCAGTAAGTCCCTGGCGAACGCGATCGATATAATGCTCATCGATCTGTGCCTGAACCTTATAATCGCTGAGATCGTTGAGCTGTCCGATCTTCTGGCCTGGCTGGATGCTCTGGCCCAGCTCCACATCGAGCAGACCTAACTCGCCATCGATGGCAGAGCGCACCTCGAGCTTGTCCTTACGCTGACGTACCAGCACCACGTTCTTGCGCATGTTCTGAAGGTTGTCCTCCATCTGATCCATCTGCACTGAGCGATAGATGGAGTCCTGCTTCAGGCGCTTCGAAACGAGCGAACGCTTCTTGGCAGAGAGCTGGTAGTCCTCCTGCGACTGCAGGTAATCCTCCTTACTGATGAGCTTCTCCTGATAGAGTCGTTTGTTCTGGTTGTAGGTACGCTGCTTGCGCTGGGTGTCCATATCCAGCTGGGCCTGCTCCGTCTGGTTGTTCAGTCGGTCCTGTTGCATGGCTACCTGGGTGTTTCTTAATAGGTTCTGCTTCTCAGCCAGTTCGGCTTCGGCATTCAGGATTTGCAGGTCGAGGTTCGAGTTAGAAAGGCGTACTATTACATCGCCCTTCTTCACGTGCGAACCTTCCTCTACCACCTTCTCCATCACAATGCCGCCTTCCTCTGGCGATATCTGCACCACCTGGATGGGCAGCACCTGTCCGTTGGTGCGTACATAGTCCTTGAACTCTGCGCTCTTCACCTCGCTGATGGTGAGTTCATCCTTGTCGACTCTCAGCGTTGAGGCGTGATTGCCAAACACCAGCCAGGTGATGATTACCAATATCACGATGCCACCAGCCACGTAGGGCCAATGCTTTATCAGACGTTGCGTCTTTGTCTTTTCAATTACTCTGTCCATATCGTTTCTCCGTTATAATATCTAACTAATTGTTCCTTTACCATTGCCATGAGCTGGCATTGCAGCAGGGTGGCTTTCGAGTTGAGCAGCTGCGAAGAGGTGGTGTGCAGATCGATGGCGGTTGAGAGACCTTCCTCAAACTGACGGCGTGTCAGCTGATAGGCTATCGAGTCGGCCTCTACCTTCTTCTCCATCTGAACGGTCTGCTTCAGATAACCCTGCCAGTCTTGCCAAGCCTCTCTGCTCAGCTTATCGAGCTCCAGTTGCTTCTGCTCGTAGGCCTCGCGGGCTATCTGGTAGTTGTTCTTCGCACGGCGGATGCTAGTGATGGTCTGCAAGCGGTTGAAGAGCGGAATGCTCAGCGTGGCGCCGATGTATTCACCCATGTTGTTCTTCATCTGATTGCGGAATGACTCTGCAGCATCGTTGCCCAAGGTCTTATAGTAAGTGGTGCTCAGACCCGTGCTCAACGACAAAGCAGGGAGAAGGGATGCGCGGGCCTGATGCCACTCGTGTTTCGACGTTTGTACCTGGTAGCGAGCCTGCTGGAGCTCAGAAGATAGCTCGCTATTCAAGATGTGTTCCCTCCGAGGAAACTCCGGGTTTCCTCCGTGGAAACCGACAGTTTCCTCCGTGGGAACAAATACGAGACTAAGACTATCGGTGAGGGGAAAACCCATGGCTTTCTTCATTTCCAGCATGGCAGTGGCGTAGAGATTCTGCTGGCGAGTCAGCTCGTAATCGGCTTCTGCCTGCTGCGATTCCACCTGAGCCACATCGGCAGCACTCTTGCGTCCCACCTCTTCAAACAGTCGGGTCTGCTCCAACAGCAGCGTTGTCTCCTGCAGCTTCTCCTCAGCCATCTTGACCAGTCCTTGGTGGAACATCACTTCAGTGTAAGTCTGGAGTACGTTGAGGGCCGTCTGGTCCTGTTGCTGTCGAAGGGCTGACTGTCCCATCAGCACGCTGGCCTTGGCAGCCTTGAGGGCATGTACGCGACTGAATCCATCGAACACAGGCAGTGATGCCGACAGGGAATAGCCATTATAAAAGGTGCTGACGTCGGTATAGCCATTGGTCTCAGGGTCGATGGCTCGTCCGAAGTTATACTGTGCGCCAATGCTGGCGTCCAGTGATGGCAGGAACCTACCAATAGCTCCAGTCTTGCTGGCTTTGTAGTTGTCGAGTTCCAGCTCGGCCCGCTTCACGTCGTGGTTATGCTCAACGGCATATTGCATGCATTGTTGCATGGTCCAACCAGTCTGAGCCTGAACGGAATCCAAACACAGAGATACAGAGAAACAGAGGATGATTGACCTACAGATAAAAACTCTGTAACTCTGTGACTCTGTGTTTGATGTAAATAACCTTTTCATATAGCGATAATCTTAATTTTTCTGATGCAAAATTATATGATTATTACATAAGTTCCAAGCTTTTTGATCCTCCCAGAGGCTGATTGTCTAAAATTTATACACCTCTTTGTATGACTTTTAGACAGAAAGTCGTATCTTTGCAGCATGAACACTTACGGAACTATATTAATCGTTGATGACAATGCCGCCATATTGACGGCAATGCAGTATTTGCTGGACGGCACTTTCGAGCAGGTGCTGACCACCACCCAGCCAGAGGATATCCTGAAACTGATGGCACAACAAACCATAGACATCGTATTGCTCGACATGAACTTTACCCTTGGTGTGAACAGTGGCAATGAGGGTCTGTTTTGGCTTCGCGCCATCCGCAAACAGCATCCGCAGACGCCAGTGGTATTGCTGACGGCTTATGCTGACGTGAATCTGGCTGTGAAGGGACTGAAGAACGGTGCTGCCGACTTCATCACGAAGCCATGGGACAATGATGAGCTGGTGCACAAACTGAAGGATGTGCTCGACATGCAGAGCGAGATAGTGAGTCTTGACGAGATGGAGAAGGATCATATCCGTCGTACCATCGATCACTGTCATGGCAATCTGACTCAAGCAGCACAGCTTCTAGGTATCACTCGACAGACGCTCTATAACAAGATGAAGAGATTATGATCTGGTTCTATATAATAATAGGTGTAATCGTGGTGGCTTTCGTGGTGTGGTTTGTGGCCCATCAGCGGAAGTTGCGCCTTCGTGCCCATTTGATGCAGGAGGCCATCCGCAATCACGACTTCACCTTCCGTCTGCCTACTCATGGCTTGCTCTCAGGCGAAAGGGCCATGCAGGAGACGCTGAACCAGTTGGGCGAGACCATCCGCCAGCAGGTGAGCCAGAACGAGGTGGAATCGTGGGAGCGACTCACCCGTGTGCTCACTCATGAGATGATGAACGCCACAGCACCCATCACCAGTATCAGCCAGTCATTGCTGGGTCGTGCTGACGTGAAGGACACGCCACTTGAGAATGGCATTCAGGCCATCTACGACACCTCGCGCCATCTGAGCGACTTCGTTACCAGCTATCGTAAGATGTCGGAATTGGAGAAACCCGTGTTACGCCCTGTGGACCTGCGCTCTGTCATCGATGATGTGAGTCGTACCTATCCCCAACTGTCGTGGGAGATCCATGTGCTGGCTGGCTTGAATGTGAGTGCCGATGTGGGTATGCTGCGCCAGGTGCTGATGAACTTAGCGAAGAATGCCTTGGAGGCCGATGCTAAGAAGATGGTTGTAGATGTGATGGATCATGACAGGGAGGATCTGTCGCAGCATTCACAAGTCCTCCTGTATATCGGCAACGACGGACAGCCTATACCAGCCGAGAATCGTCAGTCGCTCTTCGTACCTTTCTTTACCACGAAGCGCACAGGCAGTGGTATCGGACTTTCCCTCAGTCGCAGGATGATGATACAGCAAGGTGGCATGCTCGACCTTGCCGACTCTCCCTATTCCGGTTGCCACACCGCCTTCCTGCTTTCACTTGCTTCGCTATAACGAACATCTGCAAAAATCTCTTAATACCCTTTGGGGGATTTTCCCTAATTCGAAATAGGAAAATCACCCTACCAAAATAGGTATAATCCTTTGTTATTATCAAGAAAAATGCCGTACTTTGCCGTTGCAAACAAGAAACAAAATGTTTAACTCTTTAAAGTATAGGAGATAACGATATGAAGAAGATGATGTTTATGGCAGTGATGATGGTCATGACTATCTCGGCCAACGCAATGAGCTATAACGCAGCAAAGAACGAGGCTCTCTTCCTGAGCGACAAGATGGCTTACGAGCTGAACCTCACCGCTGCACAGTATGAGGCAGTTTACGAGATCAATCTCGACTACCTGATGAGTCTGAACGGACATGGTGATGTATTCGGTATCTGGTGGGATCGCCGCAATGCTGACCTTCGCTATGTGCTGAACAGCTGGCAGTACGACAAGTACATGAGCCTGGCTCACTTCTATCGTCCTGTAGCTTGGAAGGCTGGCGGCTGGACCTTTGCAGTGTACTCTCACTATAACAGAGGGCATTTCTACAATGCACACCCCAAGGTATTCGTTACCTATAAGGGCGGAAACAACCATCGTGACTCTCGCTTCTATGCTGACCGTCACATGGCAATGAATACGAATCGCAGTAACGGTGGTCACTTTGGCGGACGTAGGTAACTCCGTAAACTCTACTATATGCCTCGAAAGAGGACTTGCGGGGAATCTCAGAATTGGGATTCCTCGTTTTGCTTTTCGTCATCGTCAGGCGGCAAAGCCGAGCGGATGGCATCATCGTAGCCAGTCAATGCGGCAAAAGGTGCAAACTGGGCTGCACGGTTCCACATCGACATCCTCGGATGATGCTTTGGCTCGTAATGTGGCAGATTGATGATATCGTCGTAATTTCCCATTTACAATGTTTAATCTTTAATGTTTAATGTACTACGCTTTATGTCCTCCTATTTGTTTATTGCGTTCCTTTGCGGTGGCACCCTCTTCGAAGTTCAGACCTCTGAGGATGGCGTTCTTACCGAAACGCTGTTTGATTTTTAACTGTGCTTCCTGCATTCGACGCTCTTTGTCGAGTTTTGCCTTCTCTTCCTGCTTTTGCTTTTCCAAAGCCTCGTAGTCGGTAAAGAGGTCGAGCTGCTGGGGCGCATTTTCCTTTGCAGCGATAGATGCCTCCGATACCACATGGTTCGTGGTCAAATTAAGTCTACGAATCAGCAAGTCAGGATTCACACAACGGTCAAAGAGTTCTGCTGCACCATCCATGATTTGTCTTGATGATGATGTCGGCTTTTCGAAGTTGAACGTGCCATGAGCATGTTTTGGCACAGCCTTGCCGTAGTAATTGTTGGTAATCTCACCATGATATTTATCACGGATTTCAGGGCGTGTCAGGTTCTCTGCATCATAGCCTACGGTTAATACCAGCTGGTCAGTCACCAGTCGCTTTGATACCAAGTCAAGAGCCATTCCTTCTGCCATCTCTTGTATCACCACACGGGCTTTCTTCGCGTCGTAAGGCTCTTGCAATACCTGTCCGCTACTGAAGGAGTTGGTTTCTGGCCGATATGCCTTCACAGCCTCCATCGTACAGGGCTCCCATCCCCAGGCATGGTCTATCAGCAGCTCCGCATTCACACCGAATAGCCGATAAAGCATTTCTTCATTTTGCATGGACATTCTGGCCAGTTTACCCATGGTGTCAATACCATATATCGCCAACTTCTCCGCAATACCGCGTCCTACTCGCCAGAACTTCGTCAGCGGACGATAGTCCCAGAGTTCACGACGATACGACATCTCATCCAGTTCGGCTATTCGTACGCCATCCTTGTCGGCAGGCATCTTCTTCGCAACAATATCCATTGCCACCTTACAGAGATACATATTCGTTCCGATGCCAGCCGTGGCAGTAATACCCGTCTGACTCAGTACGTCGCGAATCATCTTCATAGCCAACTCATGAGCCGTCAGTTTATAACTGCCAAGATAAGCCGTTACATCCATAATTACCTCGTCGATGGAATAGACGTGGATGTCTTCTGGCGCAACATACTTCAGATAAGTCTTGTAGATCTCAGTGCTGACTTCAATATAGTGTGCCATCTGTGGTGGTGCGGCAATATAGTCAACAGCCCAGTCCGGATGCTTTTTCAATTCTATGTCGGATGTGGATTTGCCCGTCAGACGATGACTTGGCACCTTGCTCTGTCGTTCGTAATTGACCTCCCGCAACCTTTGTACCACCTCGAAGAGCCGCGCCCTTCCGCCAATGCCATATGCTTTCAGCGATGGAGATACAGCCAGACATATTGTTTTCTCTGTGCGGCTTACATCAGCCACCACGAGATTGGTGGTCAGCGGGTCAAGCCCTCTGTCCACACACTCCACTGAAGCATAAAACGACTTCAGGTCGATGGCTATAAATGTCCGTCGCTCTGGCATAAAACTGATGTAGAAACAGTATCTTCTTCGCCTGCAAAGATACAAAAATAATCATATATGAGTTCGAATTAATAGTTTTTTTGTATCTTTGCAGGCAAAAGTGTTACAAATACATGAATATTAAAGAATTACTTAATCAGACAGACCGCTTTGCGGCTAATGCAGGGTGCAGGCTTGTCGTAGTTGACGAGCATCACGCTATAGCAGAGATGAACGTCACGGCAGAACATTTGAATGGTGGTCGTGTGTGTCAGGGTGGGGCACTTTTCACTCTGGCCGATCTTGCCATAGCCGCATTGATGAACCAGAGTGGCCAACTAACCTTCGGTATCTCAAACAATATCATGTTTGTGGCCAGTGCCAAAGAGGGCGACCATCTGCGTGCCGAAGCCATTTTTGTGGCTAATCATCATAAGATACCATCAGTAGAGGTTCGTGTAACCAATCAGACAGGCACCTTGATCTGTCATGTCACCGGCATGGGCTACCGCAAATCAAACATAAACATTAAAGACATATAATCGTATCAACTTATGAGAAAGTTATTCACGACACTGCTGATGATACTGGCTATGGTGGCGACATCGGCACAAAGGCAACGGGTAGGCGAGCTTGGCTCGGGAATGACAGAGAAGGCATCACGGTTTGATGACCTGTATCATTTCATCGAAAACCTCGATGTATTTGAATACGGGCAGGAAGAGTCGCGTGCCTATTACATCCCGGGACATCACGTGCTGCTCAACGGCAAGTGGAAGTTCTTTTACGGCAATACACCTCAGGAGATACCAGGCAACTTCTTCGAGGAGAAATTCCCAGATGCCAAGTGGGGCACCATCGATGTGCCTTCAAACTGGGAGATGAGGGGTTACGGCGACCCGCTGTTCCGCAACGTGTCGGCGCCATTCAAGGCCGACCCACCCAAGACACCACGCGACTACAACCCAACAGGTGCCTACCGCACCACCTTCACTATTCCCTCCGACTGGAATGGAGAGGAGATCTTTTTGCGTTTTGAGAAGGTGGCATCGGCATCGTTTCTGTGGATCAACGGTCAGGAAGTGGGCTACAATGAGGGAGCTCAGGAGCCTGCCGAGTACAATATTACAAAGTATCTGAAGAAAGGCCGCAACACGCTGGCCATGAAGGTCATCAAATACAGCGACGGCTTTTATCTCGAGGGTCAGGACTACTGGCGCCTGGCAGGCATCTTCGACGATGTTTATCTCTATGCCACGCCCAAGACCCGTCTGTTCGACTGGTATGTGACTACCGATCTGGACAAGGATTACCGAGATGCCGACCTGAACATCGAGGTAAGCGTCAGAAGCTATGACAAGCAGCCAATTACGACTCCCCTTAAGGTGCAGGCCGTGCTGACCGGTGCCAATGGAAAAGAGGTGGCACGAATGGAAAGTCAGGCGGCAACATTCGCCAACGGCAGCAGCACATTGACGCTGAACATGAGCAAGCATATCAGCAACCCCTTGAAATGGACGGCAGAGACACCGAATCTGTATAACCTCAAGATGTACCTCGTGGATGCTGCCACCGGCAAGCGGCTATCAGAAAACACGCCCGAGGATGCCCGTCAGGACGTGGGCTTCAAGGAGACTGAGATGCGCAACAACGTGTTCTATCTCAACGGTAAGCCGCTGAAGGTGAATGCCCAGTGTTCACATATGCAGGATCCCGACAACGGCCATGCCGTGAACGACGAACTGGTCAAGAAGGATATGACCATCCTGAAGCAGTTTGGCTTCAACGGTGTGCGCACCAGCCACTATCCCCCCGTACCGCGCTATCTGGAATATGCCGCCCGCTATGGGCTGTACATCATCGACGAGGCAGGCGTAGAGGCACATGCCACCGAATGGGTTTCTGGCGACAAACGATTTATACCGATGTATCGTGAACGTGTGCGCCGCATGGTGCTGCGTGACAGAAACCAGCCTGCGGTGCTCTTCTGGAGCGCTGGCAACGAGAGCGGCGAGGGGCCTAACATCGGCGAGGTGATTGCCGAAGGGCGCAAATACGACCACACCCGCTGGTGGATGTACGGTGGCAATGCCTACAGTCATCCCGCAGAGGATATCATCGGTCCACGCTACCCTACTGCCCTGGCTCTTGACCTCAGGGTGGGAAAACACGGTGACGGTGACGTGCGCCCGTCGTTCATGGATGAGTATATATCGGTAGCAGGCAACAGCGGCGGTATGTTCGACGAGATGTGGCGCGCCGTCTATACCCATGAGCGCTGCATCGGCGGTGCTGTATGGGACTTCGTGTCGCCTGGACTTACCCAGCCTGCACGTAGGCTCAAGGACAAATCAGGCCACGATGTCATGGCGCATATCATGGGCAATGCCAAATTAGTGGCCGACAGCCGTAACCGTAAGAATCATGTAATCGACCTGAGCGGCCACGATGAGTGGGTGGAGGTGTATCGTAATGACTGTCTGGAACTGACCGGCAACACCCTGAGCGTCCATTTCGATGTCTATCCCCGCAAACTCATCAGTTCCTGCGGCTCATTCGTGACCAAGGGTGAATGGCAGTTCGGCGTTCAGCAGAACGGTAAGGAGCAGCTGGTGTTCTACATCAACACCGACAAGGCACCAGCCTCAGAAGGCGAGCCCAAGGCATTCCCCTTCGGTAGAAGACCTGCGGCCACCAACCATAAGTACGAACTATCGGCCCCACTGCCCGCCGATTGGGAGAACAAATGGCACCATGTGGAAGCCTGCTACGACGGCAAGAAGATGACCGTAAGCATCGACAACACAGAGGTGGCACAGATGGAGGCACAGGGCAACATCATCAACGCCCCGTTCCCCGTAAACATCGGCCGTAACGAACAGACCCACGGACAGGACACCCATGTGTATATCTGCGATGCGCTGATGGATAATGTCGTCATTGCCGACAATTCAGGCCTGTTGCTCAATCTTGACTTCGAGACGGAGCAGCAGGAGGGTACTTATTTCAGCTACGGCATCGGTGCCCGCACCTACGGAACGATATGGCCCGACAGAACCGTACAGCCGGAAATCTATCAGATGAAGAAATCAGCCCAGCCCGTATCATGCCGGTTGCTGAGTGCCGACAATGGTACAGTAGAGATCTGGAACAGGAACCATTTCCTCAACACCTCTTATTACGATATGAAATGGGAGCTCTACGAAGACGGTGTCTGTCTGCAGCAGGGCACGATCAGTCCTGATGTGGAGCCGCTCAGCAAGAAAGTCATCACCCTGCCCTACAACCATCCTGCCATCAAGCCAGGCTGCGAATACCGACTAATGATAACCAGCGCGCTGAAGGCCGACGAGCTATGGGCGCAGAAGGGGCACATGGCTGCGTGGGACCAGTTGGAACTGCCTTGGCAACAGTTGGCCACACCGTCTGACAAAACCGTTGGGAAGGCTGTGTTGAGCCAGACAAACGACTCCATCACCGTGAGCGGAGAAGGCTTCTCCTACACCTTCACACCCGACGGCCAACTCTTCAGCATCCGACAGGGCGGACAGGAACTGCTCAAGTCGCCAATGCAGTTGAACGTCTGGCGTGCACCGTTGGCACTTGAAGTTGACGGCTGGGATCAATGGAACATCACCTACAACAACCGCAAGCCCTGGAACGGCGGGCAGATAGCCAACGAGTTCTACAGCAACAACCTGGATGCCATCACCCGCATCCCCATCTCTTGTCAGGCCTTCGAAGCCAACGGTCAGGTGTATATCAACGTACGCTGTTTCTCACAATTCGGGGCACCCGTCAACACATCGCTCGATGCCTATATCACCGGCCTGCGCTATTCAGGCTTCTCTGAGGTCTATGAATACCGCATCAACGGCGACGGAACCATCGCCCTGCATCACATCCTTGAGCCCGAAGGCCCGATGCCTGCTCTCCTGCCCCGCATCGGACTGACCATGACGCTCATCGACCCGTTGCAACAGGTGAAGTGGTACGGCCGTGGACCTGAGGAGAACTATCCAGACCGCAAGACCGGCTATGCCATCGGCATCTATGAGAACAATGTGGACGATATGTTCGAACCCTACCTCATTCCACAGGACTGCGGCCTGCGGTGCGACAACCGCTGGCTTGCCATGAGCAATAAATCTGGACTGGGACTGCGCTTTGCGATGGATGAGCCGTTCAACTTCAACGCCTACCACTACAGCACCGACAACCTGACGAAGGCGGTATATACCTACCAATTGCAAAAGCAGGACGGCATCACCCTGAACCTGGACTACAACACCACAGGCGTAGGCTGTACGGCCTGCTATGTGCTGCCCGGCTATCAGGTCAAGCCCGCCCGCTACGAGCGACATCTGACAATAAAACCAATATCTCAGTGACTTACCGACATTAAAGCGAAAAATCTGCTAAATCCGTAAAATGGGTTGATATATCATGTAAACAAATAAAGAATAGCATGACAGTACAAGAAGCCATTCAAGCCCGGCACAGTGTAAGGGCATACAAGGAACTGCCTTTGGCTGATGAAACAGTCAGAGTGCTCGTTGACAAGATTACGGAGTTGAACCAGGAAGGAAGGCTACATATGCAACTTATCCTGAACGAACCAAAGGCGTTTCAAGGAACGCTTGCCAAATACGGCAAATTCCGTCATGTCAACAACTATATTGTCATGGCTGGAAAGAAGGCTGCGAGTCAGCGAGAGGAGAGCAAAACTAGTTTAGACTCTCCCGAGCGTGAGCAGGCTCGAACGAAGTTCAAAGCCGAGGATCTTGATGAGCGTGTAGGCTACTACGGCGAACATCTTGTCTTACTCGCCCAAACACTGGGCTTGAACACTTGCTGGGTAGGACTCAGCTATTCAAAGGTGCCAGGAACTTATGTGCTTGAAGAAGGCGAGAAGATAGCCTGTTACATTGCGATTGGCTATGGTGAAACACAAGGTGTAGGCCACAAGATCAAGACAGTCGGGCAAGTAAGCAACGCATCTGACGCTACTCCTTCATGGTTCCGCAAGGGAGTAGAGGCAGCCCTGCTTGCTCCTACCGCCGTGAACCAGCAGAAATTCTCGTTTGAGTATGTCGGCATGAGCAACGACCGCCATCAGGTACGAGCCAAGAAAGGATTCTCTATGATTGGTTATACACATATGGATTTGGGTATTGCCAAGTACCATTTTGAGATTGGTGCTGGAGAGGTTAACTTTGAGTGGATATAAAAGAATGTCAAACAGATAAATCGGAATTTAACAGTATGAAATATCCTTTTATATATATGTTTTGCATTCTGTCATGCTTAACGGCAAAGGCACAGACAAAGTTTGTTGAATCATGGATATACAGTAACATATCTTTAT
>JAEEGJ010025904.1_pt1 | contig 11947 bp, 10 predicted proteins | sample 8958761 | NCBI WGS metagenome assembly JAEEGJ01 (sample SAMN16246546, study PRJNA631951) | gut metagenome | biome: gut microbiome; feature: rumen; material: RS-attached | host: Bos | place: Iran: Karaj | collected 2018-10 | reverse complement strand
CAGGCTTCTTCATGTACGACTGGCTGCTGTGGTCAACCACCGACATGGTGAACTGGACCGAGCACGGGGCCGTCGCCTCGCTGAAGGACTTCCCCTGGCGCAGTCGTGAGAACGGCGCCTGGGCCATCCAGACCATCGAGCGCAACGGTAAGTACTACCTCTATGCCCCGCTCCACGGACACGGCATCGGCGTACTCGTGAGTGACTCGCCCTACGGACCATTCAAGGATCCCCTCGGCAAGCCGCTGGTATGGCAGAAGGACACCTGGGACGACATCGACCCCACCGTGTTTGTCGATGACGACGGACAGGCCTATATGTACTGGGGCAACCCCAACACCTACTACGTGCTTCTGAACGACGATATGATCTCCCTGAAGAGCGATATCGTGAAACTCGACTATCATATCGAGAACTACCAGGAAGGGCCTTGGTTCTATAAGCGTAACGGCCATTATTACCTCAGCTATGCCACCACCTGCTGTCCCGAGGCCCTCGGCTATGCCATGAGCGCTTCGCCCACAGGTCCGTGGGTATCGAAGGGCTATATCATGCGCCCCACCGAGCGCGACCGCGGTAACCACCCGGGCATCACGGATTATAAAGGCCACTCCTATATCTTCGGACAGGACTACGACTTGATGCACCTGGAGACCTTTGTCCACCATGAGCGTCGCAGTGTCTCTGCCACGGAGATCACCTACCGTCCTGACGGCACCATCGAAGAAGTGCCCTACTGGCTCGACCAGCAGCCCATGAAACAGCTTCACGCCTTCAATCCCTACCAGCGCGTAGAGGCTGAGACGATGGCCTGGGGCTTCGGTCTCAAGACGGCGAAGATGGGCATCCCCAACACGGGTATCGTGGCCGACATGCCTTTCTCTACCGGTAAGCGTAACATGTATGTCTATCATATCGACAACGGTGAATATATCCGCCTGCGCGGCGTCGATTTCGGTCTGGGTGCCCAGGGCTTCAGCATCACGGCAGCTGCCAAGGGCCAGTGCACCGTCACCTTGCGTCTCGACAGTCGTGAGGGTCCGGTCATTGGTACCGTCCGTCTCTCCGACACCGCCGGCCTCGACACCTATCAGGCATTCAGCACGAAGATCAACGGGGCCTATGGCTGCCATGACCTCTACCTCTGTTTCAGTGAAGTGAGCGGTGACGTGCGCCTTGACTGGTGGCAGTTCACCCCCTATGCCTCCACCACCTGCAATGCCGACGGTACGGTGACCTTCCGTTACCGCAACGATCAGGCCAAGGAGGTGCTCGTCGATGTGCAGTTCGCTGGCCGCAACCCCATGCAACGCGATACCGAGACCGGTCTCTGGACCGCCACCATCGGTCCGGCTGCCCCCGACATGTATCCCTATTGCTTCATCGTCGATGGGGTGAGCATCATGGATCCTGCCTGTGAGCAATATTTCCCCAACGAAGGCTTTAAGAACAGTCTGTTGGAGATTCCTGCCCGTGACGGCGCCCTGCCCCACGACATCAAGGATGTGCCCCACGGCGACATCGACTATATCCACTACTATTCCAAGAGTCTCGGTGCCACCAATGAGGCGGTGGTCTGTCTGCCACCGGGCTATACCCAGCACCCCGAGAAGAAATATCCCGTTTTTTACCTCATCAGCGGTACCACCGACACTGAGGAGGTGTATTACAAGGTAGGACGTGTGAACTATATCCTCGACAACCTGCTCGCACAGGGTCAGGCCGAAGATATGATCGTGGTGCTGCCTTACGGTAACCCCTATAAGCTGTTGCCCACACCGCCGGAAGGCATGTTCGGTGCACCGGGCTCGAAATTCGGAAGCGATGTGTTCAGCCTCGACCTTAACAACGACCTGATGCCTTATATCGAGAGCCACTACCGCACCATCAACGATGCCGACCACCGTGCCATCGGTGGTTTCTCCCGTGGTGGTAACCAGGCGCTCTTCAACGGTCTAAGCCATCTGGATAAGTTTGCTTATCTCTGCAGCTACAGCTCCTTCACATCGACGGAGATCCCCAATGTCTATGACCAGGCTGCCGACACCAACAGTAAGATCCGTCTGTTCTGGCTCGGTGTGGGTACCGACGACTTCCTCTATGGCAATGCCCGAGACTATATGGAGTTCCTCGACAAGCACGGCATCCGCAGCGTGAAGGAATACACCAACGACAAGTTCGGTCACACCTGGATGAACGCCAAGTACTTCCTGAGCAAGACACTGCCCCTGCTCTTCCGTCCGGAGGCAGCCAAGGCACTCATGCAGAAGGCAGAGCCCGCCCTCGCCGCCACAGGCAAGGAGGCACAGTTCACACCCGGTGTGATGGCCCGTCTCTTCCCGAAGCCCATCATCTCTCCAGAGTTTGGTGGCAATAACGTCACCTTCCGTCTGAAGGCACCTGAGGCCAAGCAGGTGACACTCATCACCGAGTTGCAGGCAGAGCCCATCGCCATGCAGAAGGATGCCGACGGCATCTGGTCGGTCACCCTCCAGGATGCTACCACCGATGCCTTCACCTACTACTTCTGTGTGGATGGCACGCCGACAGCCGATCCCCAGAACATGTATCTCGCCCCCTCAAAGGGATTCAAGCCCAGCGTCTGCAACAACAATGCCGGCGCCTACTACTATCCCACAGCAGGCGATATCACCTACGGACAGCTGCGCTACGACCTCAACCGTGGGGTGGCATGCTTTACACCAGGGGCGAACAAAGGCGACGCAGCCATCCTCATCCGACTGATCCCGGGACAGGACGACACGATAGAGAGCTGGTTTAAGATCGGCGGTGCCGACGTGATGGCCGACAAGCTCGTGTCACAGGGGCGCACCCTGCCTTGCATCCTCACCACCGACGCCGACCAGCAGCCGTCAGCCGGTCAGAAGGCCTATACCCTCCGTGCTGATGACTATCCCACCTGGCCCGCCCGTCGTCAGGCTTTAGAACAACTCCTAACAAACCTCAAATAACCACCGACATGAGAAAACCTAAGCTAATCATGGTGATCCCCATGAGTCTCGCACTCTTAGGGATGAGTTCCTGTAGTCCGGAACAGAAATGGACAGAACGACAAGTAGAAGACTTTATGATCGTGAGCCAGGAAGACGGTCCGACCCTCGGCTACTCACCGAAGTCGGGTGTCAAACTGCTGACCGTCGACGGCTTCGCCTTTAAGGACCTGAACCGCAACGACTCCCTGGATGTCTATGAAGACTGGCGCCTCTCTGCTCAGGAGCGTGCTGCCGACCTGGCCTCAAAGCTCTCCCTGGAGGAGATCGCTGGTCTGATGCTCTATAGCAGCCATCAGCCGGTGCCCGACAAGAATCTGACAGCCGACCAGAAGAAATTCCTGAAGGACGACCACCTGAGGGCTGTCCTGATCACCCAGGTGGCGAGTCCCGTCATTGCCGCCCAGTGGAACAATCAGATGCAGGCCTTCGTCGAGGGCCTCGACCACGGCATCCCCGCCAACACGAGCTCCGATCCCCGTCATGAGACACAGGGCAACATGGAGTTCAATGCCGGTGCCGGCGGTCAGATCTCCCAATGGCCCAGTTCCTTGGGAATGGCAGCCACCTTCGATCCCGTGCTGATGACACAGTTTGGTGAGATTGCCGCACAGGAATACCGTGCCTTAGGTATCACCACCGCCCTCTCTCCCCAGATCGATGTCGCCACCGAACCCCGCTGGTGGCGCTTCAGCGGCACCTTCGGCGAGGATCCTCAGTTGGTGACGGATATGGCACGCGCCTACTGCGACGCCTTCCAGACCACCCCTGAGACCCACGGATGGGGCAACAAGAGTGTCAATGCGATGGTGAAGCACTGGTATGGCTATGGAGCCCAGGAGGCTGGTCGCGACAGCCATTTCTCACATGGAAAGTTCGCCGTCTATCCCGGCAACAATCTGGCCATGCACAAGCGGCCGTTTGCCGACGGTGCCTTCAAACTGACAGGCGGCACGAAGATGGCATCAGCCGTGATGCCCATCTACAGCATCGTGCTCAATCAAGATCCCTCTGGCGAGAACGTAGGCGGCAGCTACAGCAAGTGGCTCATCCAGCAACAGCTGCGCGATGGTGAGCACTTCGAGGGCGTCGTCTGCACCGACTGGGGCATCACCGCCGACTGCAACTCGGTCTATGACCCAGGCTGCGGCAAGCCCTGGGGCGTGGAAGACCTCACAGTGGCAGAGCGTCACTACCGCGTGCTGCAGGCTGGTGTCGATCAGTTTGGTGGCAACAATGAGATCGGCCCGATCCTCGAAGCCTACAAGATGTGGGAGAAGGATTTCGGCCAGGAGAGTGCCCGCAAGCGCTTCGAGCAGTCAGCCCAGCGACTGGTGATGAACATCTTCCGTGTGGGGCTGTTTGAGAATCCCTATCTCGACCCCAAGGAGACGGATGAGATCGTCGGTAAACCGGCGTTCATGGTGGCAGGCTATGCCGCCCAGGTCCGTTCCATCGTCATGCTGAAGAACCACATGAAGGCCCTGCCCAAACTGGAACATAACAGGGTGTATATCCCCAAGCGCCATTACCCGTCGATACCGAGAATCTGGGGACCGCCCACCGAAGACAAAACCGAGGATCCCATCAATCCCGACCTGGTGAAGAAATATTTCGAGATCACCGAGAATCCTGAGGATGCCGACTTCGCCATCTGCGTGATCGGTGAACCGAGTTTCAGTCTGGGCTACTCGTTAGAGGAAGCCAAACGGGGCGGCAACGGCTACCTGCCCGTCAGTCTGCAGTATGAGGACTATAAGGCTACCGATGCCCGCGACGAGAGCATCGGCGGCGGCGACCCGTTGGAGTCGTTCACCAACCGCACCTATAAGGGTAAGACCGTCAAGACCCTGAACCGCGATGACATGGTGACGGTACAGAAGACCAAGCAGGCAATGGGCGACAAGAATGTCATCGTCATCATCGAAGTCAGCAAGCCGTTGGTGCTCTCCGAGATCGAGCCCTCGGCAGATGCCATCCTGCTCTCCTTCGGGGTGCAGTATCAGGCGCTGCTCGACATCATCAGCGGCAAGTCAGAGCCCTCTGCTCTCCTGCCCTGTCAGTTGCCCGCCGATATGAAGACCGTCGAGACCCAACAGGAGGATGTGCCACGCGACATGCGCTGCTATCTCGATGCCGACGGCAACACCTACGACTTCGCCTTCGGTCTGAACTGGAGCGGTATCATCAACGACGACCGTGTGAAGAAGTACAAGAAGTAATCCTGCAAGTCAGATTATACACATCAAAAGAGCCACCCTTTTAGGATGGCTCTTTTGATATAATCGACTTCATCAGGTGTACCAAATAGATGGCATGGAATTGACTGAACCATTACTGCCCTTATTCATTTCGGCAGTCTTTTTAATCTCCGTTGTTTCTTTTTTAGTTGACATAAGCGTTCCCCCTTTCTACGATGGTTTTCGCAAATATACAATAAATATACTAAAGTTGGTTGGAATCGCCCACTAATTAAAGATACTTTAACACGACTATGCCCCTTTCTGTATTTTTATTCATTTCCTATGCTCTAAACTGATTTCTAAAAACCATAAAAAACATTAATAAAAGTGCGACCATTTCAGTTATTTTTATAACTTTGCATTCAACGAATAACAAAAAACGTATGAAGAAGAAACTTATACTTTATTTGGGGACTGCATGGCTATTCATGTTTTTATTGATGGGATACGATCCAGCAGGAGCAACTCCAATGAACAGACTTGGAGATTTGCAAAAAGATACCAGTTCGCAGTATGAGGTGCAGATCAAGGAGGAAAAGCCGGCAAGTGCTGAGGGTGAGATGGACGCAGTTAAATCCGTATGGCTCACAAACAAACGTACTGGTAAAGTTTTCAGAGTATGCGTGACCAACCCTATGGCTGAAGCGCAGTGGGGAAAAATGAATGGCGAAAAGTCTGATGCCGTCGATGTTCCACTCTCCCAGATTGCCGCTGCCGACAAGGCCATGATAGTCTCGGGCGATGACGTGAAGATCATTGTGGAAGGATGCCCCGACGGTCGTAACATTTGGACATATATCATCGATCCCTATACAGGCAAAGCCTATTCTGTTGAAGGCAAGTTCCTTCGGATAGTAGGCGATAAAGAAAGAGAATAAAATCCCCGCCCCTCAGCAAGAGGCGGGGATTAGGTTGGGGTGAATCATTTCGGCTGAAGGTCGGCGTATTCTTTCACCGCATCGAAGCAGGGGCAGTCGCGGTCGTGACTGAGGTCACGATGCCCGACGATCAGGGCACGGGGGTAACGCTTGTGGAGATCTTCGAGCAACAGTCGCATCGTCGCCTTCTGCGCTGCCGTACGCGTGTCGTCGGGTTGACCGCGGATGTCGAGCCCGCCCTCGTAGCAGATGCCGATCGAATGGGCGTTGTGGTTCAGACAGTGGGCACCTACCATCCATTCTGGTCGACCGGGCTCGATCTCTCCGTTACGACGGATCACGTAGTGGTAGCCGATGCCGAGGTGGAACCCCCGCTGGCGATGCCAGGTATCGATCTGAGCGGCCGATGAACTCTGGTCGGGCTTCACTGCCGAACAATGAATCACTAATAATGTAATAACTCTCATCATCGTCGGTCGTTTAAACGGTGCACGATACAGCACCCAGTGCCGTCAGGATCGCCGACCCAATCGACACGATGATCTGCACAAGAAACTTTGTCGTCTCTTTCTTACTCATTTTATTCTCCTTTCTTTAATACTGTTTAATTACTGGGGACAGTCCCTAAGACTGACTGTCCCCAAGTTGAAATCAATCGCCGGGCTGATCGTCTTCAGGATCGGTTGGTGTCGGGATAATACCGCTACCTCCACTCTGGGTTCCTGAGCCTGCCGAAGAGCCTGAGCCTGAACCCTCATCTACGGTCCCTGAGCCTGCCGAAGGGCTCTCAGACTTCAGACGAGCCACGGCGGTGGCAATGGGCAGAAGCGTGGTAACCGACTTACTCTTACCATCTACGATCACCTTTTCTGTGTCGATGATATTACGCAGTTCCAGTGAACACTGATCCTTGAAGGCAGGGCCAGCCAGATTGTCGAGTTTCGACTGGTTGGGGATAAATCGGATGTGGATCGCCTTTACCACCTCATTCGGGTTCAGTCCCTCCATGGCGGCGATATTCGGTACAGAGTCCTTTGCCTCACAGGTAGGACGGAAGATGCCCAGATCTCCCAACTGTACAGGGATGCCCTGTGCCACGAGTTCAGGCAGACACTCGGTAACCATCGACAGCATGTTCTCGATGTCACCACGCTTGTATTTTGAGCCGTGGTCGATCAGGTGCTGAGCGAAGCCACGGATGGTCAGTGTCTTCTGCATGTCCACCTCAGGATAATACTTGCCGAAACCGGTGTTCGCAGAATTCTTGTTCTTACGAAGATTGATTCCCATAACGGGATTGTTGACTAATGCCATACTTTTCTTTTTGTTTTAAAGGGTGAATAATTTGTTGTTAAGCGCGCGCTGTGACGAGGTACGTGGGTCGAGGGGTTCGAGGTACGTGGGTCGCGGCCGTCGAGGTACGTGCCTCGTCGCCTCCGAGCCTCCGCCTCCTTAATCACGATACAAAGATACGAAATTATCAAAGGTCACTTTCCGTTTAGGGCAGACATGGCACAATCAGGTGGATAAGGCACGATTTGGCAGGTTAGTCATCGATATCGATGCAGAATTTCTCAGCGATGAACTTCACGATCCTTGGCGACAACACTTTATCTTTAGGTTTCAATCCCATCACCTCAAACTCTTTCTGGTATGGACGGCACCAGGCCATCAGTACTTTCACACTCACGCCGGCACAATCGGCTAATTGCTGTTTTGACATCGCTTTCATAATAACATTAAGAATTTCAGATTAAACTTATAAATTACAGATAACAGATATAACAGATAAAATTAAAGAGTATTCGCGTACCGCATACACGCGCGCGGTACGCGAGGGATGTTAGCCACTATCTGTGTCATCTGTTATCTGTGGCAGCTCACGGGTGGTCTCATAGGCGATGGTACGGGCTCTCATGCGGCGCTCCTCATCGGTGCGTCGTACCACGAAGTAACCACGGGTCTTGTTGATCGTGGCCTGAAGGAATCCCTGTCGGGCAAAGGCACGGCCCAGGGCGACGGTGCTGATGCTCGTGCCAAGCGTGCTCACAATCTGCTTGGCGATGGCGGTCGGCATAAACTCCCCGGCATCCCCGCCCGTAGGTTTCCTGAAGTAGTAGTCCACCAGTTCCATCTCGTCCTTCGGTGCCTCAAACTGCTCGTTGTGTGCCGACACCTGTTGGATCTCCTCTCTCGAGAACCAGTATTCATAGCCCTGCTGATAGAGTGCATACGCCTGACTATAGATGCCTTCATAATTGAAGGGATGATCGCGAGGTGACGTGATCGATTCCACCACAAATGGCAGCCATCGACGGGTGCCCGTCGGATCACTCAGGAACTGCACGTTGTTACCCGTGCCGCAGAACGAGGCGATATGTTTGCGGTGCTCATGGAAGTGGGCATAGGCCGCTCGCTCATCGATCGAGGGCATGGTGACCGCCGATTTCAACTGGTTCAGTTCACGGGGCGACATCGTATCCAGCTCCTCATAGCACACGAGCCCATACTGTGCCAGTGTCAGCAGGTCGTCCTTCGTCATCCGCGAGGCGTTGGTCTTCGTGTAGAAATAGTCGCGCAACTCGGGTGGCAGCAGATAGTTGAACCATGTGGTCTTGTAGATACCCTGTTCACCGATGAAGATCAGGATCACGTGATTGACCTCGCTTCGATCCACCCAGCCTGCCACCATACCCACGAGCCACTTCTTCAGATACTCGTAGAAGCGCATCTGTTCCTCCACCTCACCCTTCACCGACACCGAGACCGACATCTCCAGGATATAGTTCTGACCGTCCCAGGGCGGCAGGTGCTCCAGATAGTGGCGGAAGGGGTGATAGTCGGGCACAAAATCCGACTCCAGCACCCGATAGATGTCTTGTGCCCTTACGGGCTTTTCGCGGGATAGTTCCGCCCAGAGGGAGTTGACGATGCGGTCGGAGATCGGCTCCCATTTCTCCATGCCCTCAAAGGTGTAGCTCGACGGCAGCCTGTATTCCACGCGCCTGGTGATGACATTATGCCTGAGGAAGATACGCCCCCCAAGGAAATTCTTGATATCCTCCACGGTGGCATACACCTCCTGCCACGGTTTTTTGTGTTCTTTCTCTTCGCTCATAACTAAATCATTTTTATTGCAAAAGTAAGGATTATAATGTCCGTGACCAAGCGGTTATGGACAAACTTGTATACTACAGGGATACCTGTTTTATTTGCACATCCGTTTGTATCTCTTCAGCAGGGCATACAGAGTGGCCTCACTCTTGCTGAGATTGGAATGCATTGCCATGTAGTGAGCCAGCACTGACATGGGGGTATACAGACCATCGTTGATAATCAGGTATGTCAGATCCATATAGATCTCAATCGGACGAATCCAGTCAAAGTCAAAACAAAAGGTAGTCATTTCGAGTGCCTCTTCTTTTGTCAAGCCTATAAGTCCAGGGCGCCAAGTGTCGATAACGTGGTGCAGCATCTCATGATGCTCTTTACGGAACAGGGCTGACAACGGTGTGTCAGCGGTAATTTCTATTTTCTGCATAATCTAACTTTTTTGATGTTAATACTATGCAAGTCCGGATCTTGCGGGTGCAAAGTTATGAAGGAAAAAGTCTCACGGCAAATTATTTTGTCCCATAGATGTCACTTTTTTGTCCCATCCAGAACTGACATGTCGCGTCAATGCCTTCTTGACTGCTTGAATATTGCCTAAATTGGTATGTGTGGAGATATACCAATAGAAGTATTCACGCGTGGCAGTGATATAAGGAAGAATGTTATTCAAGACCTCATAGATCTGTTGTTTCTGGAATTTGGCAGGACGGTCTCCATCTGGTTCAATGTCAAAATAATAATAGTAATCGAAAGCAGGCAGGTCGCGTCTGCGAAAGAAATCGAGATGTCCGATTTCTTTCAGGCATTTTTCAGATGGTTCGTAGATGAGGTCGAGTAAAGTCTCCCCATCTACGATCATCGCGCAATCTTCGCCAGCTTCCACCTTGTATCCTTGAGTTGTTTGGGTTGAAAATCATATAGTTTCGGTTGTTAGCCATCAATGGCTCAGACGCACAAGAGGCCTGGCCCCGTGTGCGATAAGAGAACAACGCAAATTGCCTCTTAAGTGGATTTATAAAATTGATGGAGAATTCTCAAGACGGGCACCCATCTTCAGGAAGGCAGCCCAGCATTTAGAGTCAATGTTCGGTTTATGCATTATGTTGTTGGCTATGGGTTTACAACTTGGGGACTGTCCCCCAGTATTAAATATTTGATGCAAAGATACAGACAATCTTTGATGTACACAAAAAATTTCTTAGAAATTTTACGTGCCTGCTATTAATAAGCCAATATTTTTGTACAGATCGAATGAAAGCTGCATATTTATAAGGCAAAATAGAAAAAACTTCGCATTTTGTTTTGTATATCGTTTATTTCTTCGTACCTTTGAGCTACCGCTCTTAGGTACTTCCGTTCGACAATAAAAACAAAAAAATCGCTTTTTGTTTTGTATTGTGCTCACTTATTCGTACCTTTGCAAACGATCATCGGTATATACCTCAGAGGAGGGCCGGTGTGACTTTTGTGGGTAAATAGATCGTTGTATCTATATTCTATAGGCTTCATGCCAAATAAGACCAATTAATTTTGAAAGAGCCTTATGGAATTGGGATACACCTTGCATAAGGTGTACCCGTTTCATATATATCTTTCAAGGATTGGTCTCCTGGCGTGAGTGTATATCGGAACGAGGTACACTTTCTTTGTATCTGCACTTTTTATCGTTTCACGCTAAAAAAGACCAAATGACAAAGGACGATAAGAATGAGAAGCAGGTAGTTTCGAAGCAACGCGTGGCTGACCATGGTGAGGTATATACTGCCAAAAGGGAAGTCAACGCTATGCTTGATCTGGTGAAAGAAGAAACGGAACGTATTGATTCCCGATTTCTAGAACCTGCCTGCGGTACGGGGAATTTCCTCGTTGAAATCTTAAATAGAAAGATGGAGGCTGTGCATAGGAGGCACGCCAAAAATCAATTTGAATACGACCTTGCATCTGCACAGGCCGTCAGTTCGATGTATGGTGTAGAACTGTTGCCTGACAATGTTGAAACTTGTCAAAACCGTTTGTTCGATCAGTATCTTGAAACCTATCGCCAGCATCAGGCAGCAGGACCTTCAACGGATTTGGAACGATGCATCCGATTTCTCTTACATAAGAACATCCTTTGTGGTGATGCATTAACCATGTTGCAGCAAGATGGCACGCCCATTACTTTCTGCGAATGGACATTTATCGGTACTGGGGGAAAGGTAAAGCGTCGTGATTTTGAACTTGCCGAACTACTACGCAATGTTGAGTATGATAAGCCTAAAGCAGGAGAAGAAGGATTACTCTTTGCTGACACGGGTGAGCCTACCTTTGTTCACCTGCCTAAACGTGAATATCCAATTGCAGACTATCTAAAACTACCAGACTATGAATAATCGACTAAATTACAATCCTGATGTATTGTCGTGCTTGGCTAATCTGAGCAACGACGAAGTGTTCACACCTCCGCAGTTGGCTAATCAGATGCTTGATATGCTGCCACAAGAATTGTTTCGTAGTAAAGAAACCAAGTTCCTTGATCCTTGTACGAAAAGCGGTGTATTTCTTCGTGAGATTGCCAAACGACTGATTAATGGTCTGTCTGAAGAGATTCCTGACCTTCAGGATCGTATTGACCATATTATGCATTATCAACTTTATGGTATTGCCATCACACGACTGACCTCTATGATGAGTCGTCGAAGTTTATACTGCTCAAAGGATG